>RRZT010305215.1_pt1 | contig 18456 bp, 18 predicted proteins | sample 2165551 | NCBI WGS metagenome assembly RRZT01 (sample SAMN10456910, study PRJNA506462) | wastewater metagenome | biome: wastewater; feature: sludge; material: wastewater sludge; isolation source: wastewater sludge with Escherichia coli K12::gfp cells carrying plasmid... | place: USA: Moscow, Idaho...
AAAATAGCTATTTCGCATTGCATTCCACAATTTTTATTGCATATTTGATAAAACCTTTTTAGGCAAGCATGCAACAATTAAACATCAAACAACGCTGGCACGAAATCAAACGCGCGCTTCTCTTAGTTATTGAGAGCTCACCTCGCTGGACACTATACAATGCCATTTTGATTACCATCAAAGGGGTAATGCCGCTCATTTTTATCTATCTCATAAAGCTCTTTGTTGACACTTCTGCTTTACTTATATCCAACAAAAACAGAAGTGAAGATCTAAAACCACTGATCATCTATCTTTGCTTAGCGGGTATCGTATTTATGATCAATTCGTTAGCGGGATCTCTTGGAAAATACATTAAAGAACGACACTCTTTTTACGTTCAGGATAATATCAAGAAAAAGATACACAACAAGACCATAAAGATGAATTTCTCAAACTTTGAGAATTTTCACTTCCAAGACATTCATCACAGAGCAATCAGCGAATCATCTTACAGACCAAGTCGCATTTTTAACGAATTAGTTTCCCTATTTCAAAGTGGAATCACACTTCTTTTGGTGGCCATTATTTTAGTCACTCTCCATTGGAGTATCTCGTTAATTGTAGCACTTCTGTCTGTTCCAATCATTGTCATTCGACTCAAGAGTTCGAGACGCATGTATCTTTTAAGAAGAAACCAAACGGCCGATGAACGTAAAGTAGGATACTACGACACGCTTCTAACCGACAAAACATTTGCTAAAGAGGTGCGACTTTTTAATTTATCCAACCTCTTTGAAGATCGCTACAGACAAACCACGAACAACCTGAGAGAGAAACAATTAAACACCATCTGGATATCGGCTAAAAGCGAGACCATTATTCAGCTGATCTCAGCAGTAGCTCTTTTTGGAATTTATGGACTTATTCTCTTTTTTACTTACGAAGGTCGTATTACTCAAGGAGAAATGGTTCTCTATTTTTTAGTTTTACAAAGAGGATACAGTGTTTTGCAAGATTTTTTATCAAAAATTGCCAATCTTTATGACGACACACTCTATTTAAAAGATCTGTTTGAGTTTTTTGATTACGAAGTGATTATTGAACAGGATAAAAGAGAACTTGAATTTCCCTCTCCAATTAAAGAAGGAATTACATTTAAAAATGTTAGTTTTAAATACCCACACAGCTCTCGAAACGTCTTTAAAAACTTCAATTTAACCATAAAGTCAGGTGAGACATTGGCAATTGTTGGAGCTAACGGAGCTGGAAAAACAACCTTAATAAAGTTATTATGTGGCCTTTATACTCCCACGAGTGGCAAAATATTAATAGATAATACAAACATCAGTGAGATAAAAAAAGAGAGCATTTCAAAAAATGTGAGTGCCATATTTCAAGATTTCACCCTTTATAATGTCTCAGCCAGAGAGAATATTTGGTTTGGGGATGTAACAAAAAACGGTGATATTAAAGAGATTAGAGAGTCGGCAAAAGTGGCTGGTGTAGATACACTTTTAACAAACTTACCAAAAGGGTACGAAAACAAACTAGGATATCTATTTGAAGGAAGCGAGATGCTAAGTCAGGGTGAATGGCAGAGAATCGCATTGGCGCGCTCGATCTACCACAACTCCGAACTAATCATTTTAGATGAGCCAACGAGCTCGCTAGATGCTTATACAGAGGCAAATCTCATACACCACTTCAAAAGCATTACCACCAATAGAACTGCCATAGTTATTAGTCACCGACTAACTACCATTCAGATTGCCGATAGGATTTTAATGATAGGAGAAAATGGAAAGTGCGAACTTGGTACCCATGAAGAACTATTTGCACTAAAAGGAGAGTACTACTCCATGGTAAAAACACTTGAAAATCCACTAAATTAATAGTCGCGTTTCATAGCCTTATCGATATCGCGTTTGGCATCTTTCTCTTTGAGAGACTGGCGCTTATCGTATGTCTTTTTACCTCGTGCGAGGCCAATTTCTATCTTAGCCCACCCTTTTTGATTGATAAAAACACGTAAAGGCACAATGGTATAGCCTGTATCTTTAATTTTACGCTCCCATTTAGCCAGCTCCTTCTTTTTTAATAAAAGTTTTCTGTCGCGTTGAGGCTGATGATTATTATAGGTTCCGTAGAAATATTCGGAAATATTTAACCCTTTAAGCCAAAGCTCATTACGAAGATAAAAACAAAACGAATCGACCAAACTGGCTCGCCCTTGGCGTAGTGATTTAATCTCAGTTCCAGTTAACTGCATACCAGCAACAAGCTTATCCTCAATTTCATAATCGAAGGTTGCACGTTTATTACGGATTTGAATTCTATCTGCAGCTATCAACATAAATTAAACTCGACTAACAATGGTAAGTATATAGTAAAACAATGGCGGCAAAGTTAACAGCAAAAGCGACAAAAGCATTGTATAATGACTCTTTTTTTGCCCCATTTTTTGACACTCGATATTAGCTTTAACCGAAAATATAGGCAAAAGCATGATCGAGAAGGCATATATAGGTAACAAATAATAGTTCAACAATGCTATTCCACCAAACAAAGTAGGAAGAAGAGTGGTGAAACCAACTAAATGCAAGTAAGCATCTCCTTTATCTTCCTTTAAAAAAGCAGCTAATTGCGTATCTTTCAAATTAATAACGATATAAAACGTTACAAATATGGCAATAAAATAGAAAGCCCCCCCTTTTAATCCTTCAATAATAGAGAATGGAGAGTTTGACGCTCCTTTTACAATAAAGAGCACGATTGCAAGTACGCCCATCAACGGTAGTAAGTAATTACTCAAGAACACATCCTGATTAACTCCCTCACTTTCAGCATCTTTCCACGCCAACGTTGGATTAATAAGTAATAGCACCAAACGTTTAATTAAATCTTTATATATCGATACAAACCCTTTCTCCTCCATAATACCTATTTTTGTGTAAAAATAGAAAAAAGTGCGGTTACAGAAAGCGTATTCCTCACTCTTATTATAATAAAGTAAGATGAACGAACTTAAAAATGGTGTTGATTTGATTGTAATATTGGGGCCAACGGCATCGGGTAAAACAAAGTTAGCCACCGAGTTAGCCTATATTTTAGATGGTGAAATCATTAGTGCCGACTCGCGACAAGTTTATAAAGGTATGGATTTAGGCACTGGTAAAGATTTACAAGAGTACACCCTGCGTGGTACAACCATACCTTATCACCTCATCGACATTCGAGAAGCTGGCGAGAAATATAATGTTTACGAGTTTCAAACCGACTTCTACAAGGCTTTTCAAGCAATCAAAGGGCGAGGCAAAATAGCTATTCTTTGCGGCGGAACAGGCATGTACATCGAGGCAGTTTTACGTCAATACAAACTCATCACCGTCCCATCAAACCCACCGCTACGCGAAAGCTTATCGAATAAAACGCTTCCTGAACTCACCGATATTTTAAAACAGTACAAAACGCTCCATAACACCACAGAAACAGATACAATCAAAAGAGCCATAAGAGCCATTGAAATAGCCGATTACTACAGCAAAAACAATGAAATCATAGTTGATCTGCCTCCAATAAATCCTATTATCTTTGGAGTAAACATTGATAGAGATATCCGCCGCGAAAAGACAACCAAAAGACTCAAAGAGCGACTTGACGAAGGGATGATTGAAGAGGTTAAGCAACTTCTAAAACACGTTTCGGCAGATGATCTGATCTATTATGGACTCGAGTACAAATATCTCACCCAGCATGCAATAGGACAACTCTCCTATGATGAGATGTTTGAACAACTCAACATTGCCATTCATCAATTTGCAAAACGACAAATGACTTGGTTTAGAAAAATGGAACGCGAAGGAACCCAAATAAACTGGATTGACGCGCAACTAGCTATGGAAAAGAAAATTGAACTAATTGCTGCAAAAATTGGTTTACCTCTTCAGAGTAAAAATGAATAATTGTTTATGGATAAAAAATTAGAGCTCTTTAGCGCCAAGATAACCCACAAAAACGAAATACAAACTAACTTCTTTGCAATAGACATTGAATACGCGCTACCCTACAAAGCGGGACAAGTTGTGGCAATTACCAATTCAAAAGAGTTAGAGCCACGCCTCTACTCAATTGCGGGAAGCTTTGCCGATAATACCATTCGCATTGTTTTTGATGTGCATCAGGATGGCAAATTAACGCCCATGTTATCACACTTATCAGAAGGAGAAAATCTACAAATTTCAAAGCCCTTTGGCCGATTTATTGGAACCGACGAACCAGCTTGGTGGATTGCCACTGGCACTGGGATTGCACCATTTATCGCAATGAGTCAGCAACTTGCCTATCACAACAAACAACTCATTCATGGTGCGCGCACCATCGATGGCTTTTTATTCAAAGAGCTTTTTGAAAAGTGGTTAGGTGATAGATATATTAAATGCTGCACCACCGAAGTTGCAGAAAATGTATATTTTGGTCGCCTAACAAATTGGCTAAAAGAGCAAAAAGAGCTGCCACTCGATATTAAATACTACCTTTGCGGAAATCCTGAGATGGTGGTTGAGGTAAGAGATATTCTAGTATCTAAAGGTATATCTTTCAACAATATAATCTCTGAAATATATTTTTAAATATGAGTAAAGAAGCACTATTTGGCAAAACCCTTGAGGAGATTAACATCATTGTTAAATCGGTAAACCTCCCTTCATTTGCAGGAAAACAGATAACCGATTGGCTCTACCAAAAAAGGGTCACCTCTATAGAAGCGATGACCAATTTGCCAAAGAAGGGACGAGAAGCGTTGGCCGATAAGTATGAAGTAGGATTAATTGCCCCTGTAAAAGTAGACGAATCAGTTGATGGCACAAAAAAATATCTCTTTAACACCGGTAATAATCAATTTATAGAAGCAGCCTATATACCTGAAATCGATAGAAAAACGCTTTGTGTTTCGTCGCAATCGGGCTGTAAAATGGGGTGCCTCTTCTGTATGACCGGAAAACAAGGATTTCAATCAAACTTAACAGCCAATGAGATTCTAAATCAAATGGTTAGCATCCCTGAAGGCGAACTTGTTTCAAACCTTGTTTACATGGGCATGGGTGAACCAATGGATAACATCGAAGAGGTACTTAAAAGCTTAACCATACTAACAGCTCCGTGGGGTTTTGCCTGGAGTCCGCGCCGTATCAACGTTTCCACAATAGGTGTAGTACCTGCCATGAGAAGATTTATTACTGAAAGTGAAGCCCATTTAGCCATCAGTTTACACTCCCCTTTTAACGAAGAGCGTAAACGATTGATGCCTATTGAGAGCGTTTACCCAATTAGCGATGTAGTTGAAGCACTAAAAGAGTACGATTTTGGCAACCAGCGCCGTATTTCGTTTGAATATATCATGTTTAAAGATGTGAATGATAGCGATGATCATATAAAAGGGCTTTTGAGACTTCTTAATGGTGTAAAATGCCGAATTAACTTAATCCATTTTCACCCCATCCCCGACTCGCCTCTACGCGGAAGTGATTTCAAACGCTTAGAGTATTTTAGAGATAAACTAACCGAAAAAGGGATTATGACAACCATTCGTCGATCAAGAGGTGAAGATATCTTTGCAGCTTGCGGTATGTTATCGACCAAAGAACTCGTGAAAAAAAATGAGCGCGATTTTTAAAATAGGGGTTGACTTTTAACGTGCCTATATCATACTAATAACATAACCATATAAAATTTAAAGTTATGTTTAAAATGTTTGTAGGAGGAGCACTTGGTCAAGACGCTCAAATTAAAGTAATTAACGGCCAGAGCTTGATAAGTTTTGATGTTGCCGTTAAACGTGACAGCAAAAATGCAGCGGGCGAAAAGGTAGAAAAAACAGAGTGGATACAAGCCAATTTGTGGAAAAAAGAGGGCGAAAGCACCAAAGTTGCCGAGTATCTCAAAAAAGGGAAAATGGTGATAGTAGAGGGTACTCCCTCGATTGAACAGTATAAAAATAAAGAGGGCGAAACAAAAACAAGCTACCAACTTAGAGTTAAAGAGCTCACATTGATGTAGATACAAAAGATCTCCTCATCTTAAAATGAGGAGATCTTTTATTTACTCTTCCGAGAAATCAATTAACACCTCTCTATAAGCGGTTAATATTTTCGATTTTGAGACAAACCCTATATATTTCCGTCCATTAAGCACCGGTAAATTCCACGCGCCAGTCTCTTCAAATTTCTTCATCACAAAATCCATCGAGTCTGAAACATCGATAAATGCAGGAGGTATGGTAGCTAATTGCGAAACAAGAGTCGTTCCATAAACCTCACCATCAAACATGATACTTCTAACATCATCGAGCAGAACTATACCCTCAAGCTCTTCATCTTTATTTACCACTGGAAAAATATTTCGTTTTGCCGTAGCAATAATCTTTACCAACTCTCCGAGCGTCGCATTAGGTAATATGGGGTGAAAATCTGTTTCGATAACTTTATTGAGCTTCATTAAAGTGAGTACAGCTCTATCCTTATGATGTGTAATAAGCTGCCCACGAAGCGCTAAACGTTTTGTATAAATAGAGTGTGGTTCGAAATATTTTATCGTAAGATATGACACCAGCGAGGTAATCATTAATGGGATAAAGAGACCATAACCATACGTAATCTCCGCTATTAAAAAGATGGCTGTTAAAGGCGCATGCATAACTCCCGATAAAATTCCAGCCATTCCAACTAATGAAAAGTTCGTAAGTGAAAGCGTCGCAAAACCAAATACATTAACAGCAAATGCGACAAAATAGCCAGTAACACCCCCCAAAAAAAGACTCGGAGCAAAAGTTCCCCCTACTCCACCACTTCCAGTTGTGGTAGCTGTTGCCACCACTTTAAATAACATTAAGCAAAACAGAAACGCCATGAAGACATAACTATTCTGACGATAATCGTAAAACAGAGAGTTCTCTAGCACACCACTACTCATGCCGTCTAAAAGCTGTGTAATAGTGGTATAACCTTCTCCATAAAGCGGTGGAAATAAGAAAATTAGCACACTCAACACCACGCCACCCGAGATCCATTTAACCCAAGTATTTTGCATCAATACAAAGCGTCTCTCAACAAACATAAGCATCTTTGTAAAATAGAGCGAAACAAGTCCACATACAACCCCTAAAAGCAGAAAGTAAGGAATATTATTTAATTCAAACGGCTCTGTAAGAGTGAACGAGAATTCAACACCTTCGCCCAAAAAAAAGTAAGCCACAGAGGCTGATGTTACAGCAGAAATAAGCAATGGAATGATGGAGGCCATTGTTAAATCGAGCAGCAAAATCTCAAGAGTAAAGACAAGACCCGCTATAGGCGCTTTAAACACGCCACCAATTGCGCCGGCCGCACCGCATCCAATTAAAAGCGTGACGGTTTTATAGTTCATCTTAAACAAACGTCCAATATTTGAACCTATAGATGCCCCAGTTAGCACAATAGGCGACTCGGCACCTACCGAACCACCAAAACCAATTGTTATTGAGCTGGCAAACAGCGATGTAATCATATTATGAGCTCTCAACAAACCGCTCTTTTGAGCAATTGAATAGAGAATTTTAGTTACTCCATGTCCAATATCATCGCGCACAACATACTTCACAAATAGGATTGTAAGCAAAATACCAACCATAGGAAATACCAGAAACAGATAATTAGGACTCGACTCTTGGTTTAGCAAATGTGTTAGATAATGCTGAACCCAATGAATAAGGTTTTTAAGTATTACTGCCGCCAAACCACTAGCCAAACCGACAATAAGACTTAAAATCAGAAGAAAATTTCGTGGCGAAATATTACGCGATCGCCACATTAAAAACTTATTTAATAAAAGAGTTGCATGCTCCATCTAATTCAATACTTTGAGAAAATTACTTATACTCATGCAAGTTAATACTATTTTTCATTAGCCTTAGCCAAAAGAGTCTGGTTTTCGAACAATAAAGCATAATTTAAGAAGCTACTCACAAATCTATTATGAAAAAGAGGCAAATGAGCAACATTTTTCGCAAACTTATTGGAATATCCCGATAAGAAACCAGCGGTGAACCACCAATAACTTTCAATCTCGTTCACAGGTACAATAATCGTTTCAAAATGCGAGTTTAATCCTAATTTCAACAAAGAGCTTTGCAAAATCATCTTCTCAAATAACGAGGAACTATTTAAATAACAATCATTTACATCAGACTTAAGTTTTTCAATAAGTTGGAGATTAAAGTTATTGGGGAATTTTGACACCAAACGGGCTAAATGATATAAAATAACTGCTGTGCGTGGATATTGTGGCGCCACCACTGAAGGGTGCGTAAAATAATAACCACTCTCAATAACCCCTTCTAAAAACGCAACAGAGTCTCTATCGTGCACACTAATAGCAACTTGCGATTCAAAAACTAACAACAAAAAATTTGAAATAACGCAACAATCCAATTCAATAGGCATTTGCTCACCCAACCACGTTGAATAGCAACTAAGATTCTCAAACTGAGGTAAAGATGTCTTTACTTTTAGTCGAACACCATTAGCATGTTTAGGCAAGATATTGTTTAATTCTGTCACATCCTGATATTCATAACCACCAGACAACAAAACCATTGCCGTAGTATCAATATCATCTGGAAGTCTAAAGAACTTAAATTTATTCAATATTTTTCCATTAGGAAAGTGAGAGTTTGGATGATTCGTGCGCCAGAAATTGTAACTTAATCTTCCAGTAATATTTTTGTAAAGCGGATATCTATGTTTAACAATTTTTGAAATATAATCAACATCTATCTGCTCATTAGGCGTTAAAAATGGCTTCAAATCTTTTAGAATGTAAACAACCGACGCAGGAACAAAGATATTATCATCTTTACGCTCAAAAAAGAGCCACTCATGACAACGATTGGTATGAGATGTTCCAATATTAGCAAGCGTCACAAGATGCTTCAAGGTTGACATAAACTGTAATATTAAATATTGTGATATTAATGAAAAATAAACCTTTACTAAATTAGTCAATTCTCAAAAAAAATTCAACATTTGTTAAAAAATATCAATAAACAGAAAAACAACAAACATTACACAAAATAGATGTTAATTAGATAAACGTAAAAAAAAGAGAAAATGAAAAAATATAACATCATACTAATTTTATTTATCCTAACACTCTCAACTTCCGTTTTAGCGCAAACAGGAAGTATAAAGGGGGTTGTTAAAAATAAGTTTTCTAACGAACCCATTCCATTTGCAACTGTAGTTATTGAAGGCACTCAGCTGGGGTCTTTAACTCTCGACGACGGAACATTTGAAATAAAAAACATAAATCCCGGATTCATAAAAATAGCTGTCACCTCTGTTGGATTCAACCCCTATTTGTCCGAAGAGATACGAGTTTCAAATGCCACACACACCAATCTTTCCATTGATTTAGAGGAGAGCACTACAACCCTAAACGAAGTCACAGTTACCGTGAATAAATTCACTCGTAAAACTGAAACGCCACTCTCGTTGCATCGCATTAACATAGAAGATATTGAAAAGAGTGCTGGTGCAAACCGCGATATTAGCAAAGTAATTCAATCGCTTCCAGGCGTTGGAGGGACAGTATCATTTCGTAATGATCTGATTGTAAGAGGTGGTGGCCCAAGCGAGAATCGCTTCTACCTTGAGGGTATAGAGATCCCAAATATAAATCACTTTAGTACCCAAGGGGCCTCTGGTGGACCAGTAGGAATTCTGAATGTTGATTTTATTAAAAGCGCCGACTATTACTCTAGTGCCTTCCCGTCGGGAAGAGGCAATGCATTAAGTTCAGTGTTTGACTTTAAGCTCATAGAAGGCAATAAAGATAAGCCATCGGTTAGAGCATCTGTTGGAGCCTCCGAAATATCGCTTTCACTCAACACCCCAGTTACCGAAAACAGCTCACTTCTTTTCTCTGTACGACGCTCCTATTTACAATTTTTATTTAGTCAAATAGGCCTTCCATTTTTGCCAACATTTAACGATGCAACAACACGCTACAAAGTAAAACTAAACAAAAAAAACGAGCTGTCATTTTTATTTATTGGCGCTTACGATCAATTCAAACTCAATTTCGATGCTGAACAGACCGAAGAGAATAGATACATTTTAGGATATCTGCCAGTTAATAATCAATGGTCTTACACAGTGGGTGCAACTCACAAATACTTTATGAATAATAGTGTACTCACCACCGTTATTAGTCGCAATCACCTTAATAACTCCATCTATAAATATGCTAATAACGACGACTCAAATCCACAAAACCTTATCACAGATTTTGAATCTAATGAGTCAGAAAACAAACTACGTTCAGAAATATCGACTGCTTTAAATGGGTACAACCTCAATTTTGGTATCTCTACCGAGTTAGATCAATACGACACAGACTCATATAATAACTTATATACCAATGGAATACCAACTGAAATATCAACCACCTCTTTGCTTAACATCATTAGATATGGAGCCTTTGGATCTATTTCAAAATCGGTCATTGACGAACGGCTTACATTAACTCTGGGGGTTAGAGCCGATGGTGCAAATTATTCATCTCAAACACGCAACATCATCGATCAAATAAGCCCTAGATTATCAGGAAGTTACCAACTTCTTGACCCATTATCTCTTAATTTTAATGTTGGCCGCTATTATCAACTGCCCTCATACACCATGTTAGGATATAAAAATGCTAATAACGAACTTGCCAACAAGAGTAACCAAATTGGCTATATAGGTGTTAATCACTACGTTATTGGGTTTGAGATAAATCCAAACAAGAACTCAAAGTTTACTTTCGAAACCTTTTTTAAAGATTATTCAGACTACCCATTCTCGGTTGAAGATCAAGTATCAATGGCTAGCAAAGGGGGAGATTTTGGCGTATTTGGAGATGAAGAGGTTACACCGACTTCCGCTGGAGAGGCAAAAGGTTTTGAAATCCTTTATCGCTTAAAAACAGAAAACAAACTAAATATCTCAGCCGCCTACACCTACGTTAGAAGCTCATTTACAAATAGTAACAACCAACTTATTCCCTCGTCGTGGGATAGTCGAAATTTGTTTACCACCACTATTGGTAAATCTTTAAAAAACAACTGGGATATAGGAATCAAGTGGCGTTACGTAGGAGGTTTACCTTACACTCCATGGGATATTGAAACATCGTCGTATGTTCAAGCATGGAATGTAAACAATAGAGGAGAGCTCGACTATTCACAATTCAACTCACTTCGTTTAGCATCGTTTCACCAACTCGATTTCAGAATTGATAAATCGTTCTACTACAAGAACTTCATGATTGGATTATATCTCGACATACAAAATTTATACAACCGTCAGGCCGATCAACCAACTAACTTAGTTCAAGTGTTAGATTCTAATGGGGCAGCAATCATTAAAAACCCAACAGCCCCCATTGAAGAGCAACAGTATGAGCTAAAAGAGCTAAAAAATAGTGCCGGAACGGTTTTGCCAACCATTGGAGTCATTGTTGAGTTTTAGGTTAAACCCAATGCACAACGCCTCCAATGGAATCTCGTTGTGCACCCGTTACTGAGGCCAAACAATTTGAGCGTTTTAGGAGTCGCAGATACCCCAAAAAGCCAAAGACTATGGCTTCTTTAAAATCAATAATCTCTGATGCAGGGACAACAATATTGCAACCTGCTTTAGAAGCAATTAACTCCATCAAAAAGCTGTTACGCACACCGCCACCAGTGAACAATGCTTGAGAAAAGGCTCCTTGATTGAGTTCGTGGGCGATTTGAATTGCAAAATGTTCGTAACAGGTTCTAATAACATTGGCTGTTGATAATTGAAATTGCTTCAACAACGGCTCAAAAACAGTATAAACCCACTCTTGCCCCAACGACTTTGGCGATTTTTTTTGATAGTACTCTAAACAATTTAATGCTTCAAGTAATTTGTCATCAACCGCTCCCGACCTTCCTATTAAACCCTCATTATCAAACTCAAGTCCCAGTGGTGCAACAAGTTTATTAACAACAAAATTTACGGGACAAATATCATACGCCTGACGTTGCATTACTGGCTCTTTAGAATAAAAAGAGAGATTAGCGAAACCGCCCAAATTCACACAGACATCATACTCATTAAAGAGTTCCATATCTCCTATAGGCACAAGTGGAGCCCCCTGCCCCCCAAGCGCAATGTCATAAGTTCTAAAATCCGAAACAGTAGTTATGCCGGAATTCGCTGCTATCGTAGCACCATCACCAATTTGAAACGAGATATTATTTTGAGGCTCATGAAACGTGGTATGACCATGCGAAGCAATAAAATCGATATCTAAAGTGCTACTTTCCAAAAACAGACGAACCTCCTCGCCTATAAATTTACCATACTCACGGTGAAGTTTGATAAAGTCATAACTACTCAAATTCACGGCATTACGCAATCGCTCGCGCCAAGCCAGCGAATACTCCACTCCGTGACATCTCTCCAAATGAAACCCATATCCACCATTACTTTTCTCATAAAAAGCACATAATGCTAAATCGAGCCCATCCAATGATGTTCCAGACATGACGCCGACACCTCGCAAACAGTTTTGCATATACTTACGATTAAAAATTCATAAACAGATCAAATCTAACCATTAAAGATTAAAAACCAGAACGAATCAACCTTTTCAAATAAATGAGTTTTTCAAAGCCTTTCGTCCGTCAAAATTAACACCAAAAGAGATGTTAAAAAATATTAAGTAACTGTTTTTTTTCTATATTTGAAATCCTAGTATTGATTATTGGACAAAACAGAGCATTATGAAACAGATATTTTTTGGCTTATTGCTTTTAGTGAGCGTTATTGCAAATGGACAATCTTTAGATGGATATTATGAACGTGCGGACAATAATGGTCAAATAATCGAACGTTTAATTATTACTCAAGACTACTTTGAGCAATACATTTTTGAAGGGGATGTTTTAAAAATTGGAACGGGTAACTTTAAGCTCAATTCCGACTCAATCACATTCACATACGAAAAGAAAAAACCATTTAAAGTCTATCGCTTAAACTATACTTTTTCGGATCAAAAAAGCAATAAATTTGTCATAAACTGTAAGCTGGATACCACCAATTACTCTACGCCAATTGATCTCTATCGTGTAATAATGTACGACAAAACAACGAATGAGATAGACGCAACCAATGGATTTACCTCAACCAATGCCGACACCGTTGACGTAACACAAATGGCAATTGTAGTAGATCAATACTACAAACGCTTTAACCTAAGCTCAGGACACAACAAGCATGACATCCTCATAGAGTTGGACAACACAAAGACAAGCTATCTCTATTTTGAAAATAAGAGTTTTAGAATTTCAGAGAGTACAGAAGCGGGTTTCTCACTTGAATTGCCCTCAAAAGAGCAACACAACTTTATCAAGAATGATAAAAATGAAAAAGAGTTTCGAGAATATTTAAATATGAAAAATCAGATAGAGACCGAATTATAGAAAGCTCCTCCTTTGTTAAATCATCTAGCCACTACATCATGAAAAAAAACAACAAATTTTGTCAAAGTTGCGGTATGCCAATAAAAAAAGACCCCCAACATGGAGGGGCGAACTCTGACGGCACAAAAAATAGCGATTATTGCAGCTATTGCTATCAAAACGGCGAGTTTACATACCACGGAACAGTTGACGATTTTCAAGATTTCTGTAAAGAGAAGATGATTGAAGGAGGACATTCTCGCTTTATGGCTTGGCTTTTTACGAGGGGGATGAGACGCCTAGAAAGATGGAAAGCAAAAGGATAGAAGGTAAATATTAAGAGATAAAAAAGAGCTGGAGAGATGAGAAAAATTGAGTGGAAGAGTAGTTACGAGATAGGGCACAAACTAATTGACACACAGCATCAGGCACTTGTTGAGCTGATAAACAAGCTGTTAATGGAAGAGAAAGGGAGTAGTAAAAGTTCTGATCTGCTTGTAGATTTTATGAAATATGCGCAAGAACACTTCGCACAAGAAGAGCAAGTAATGAAAGAACTCCATTTCCCAGAGTTAGAGCTTCATAAAACACAACATCTTGGCTACATTTTGAAAGGGATGGAGTTTGCCAACAAATCAATAAGAAATCACTCCGAACTGCACACAGAAACACTAACATACCTAAAAGAGTGGTTATTAAACCATATTCTTTTAGAAGACAAAAAAATAGCAACTTATTTAAAAAAATAGCCTTGAAACTTACAACACTACAATCCCCTTTTCAAATCTATTGAGAGGGGATTTTCATTTGTAAAATATCTCCCATCGCATTTAATAATTGCTAATTTTGCACAACACAAAAAAAACCAGATGAATTTCTATAAGTTTTTTCAATATATAAAATACAGAGCCACTGCCCGCCACTGGAAGGGGTACGAGATTCAACCCCCATTTGCCTTTGATTTTGTTAGAAGAGTGTTACGAGAAGATAGTGAATACTACTGTTTCGAGTCTATTGAGGATTACCGCATGAAGCTCATAGACGACAACCGAACCATCTTAGTAAACGATCTAGGCGCGGGATCAAAAGTCTTTAAAGAGAAACATCGAAAAGTGGGAGCGATTGCCCTTAATTGTACTACTCCAGAATGGAAAGCTAAAACGATTTTCCGAATCATTCAAGAGACAAAACCGAAAACGCTCATTGAACTTGGCACATCACTCGGCATCGGAACCATCTACCTTGGGTGCTCAAATCGAAACGCAAAGCTCTATACATTAGAAGGTTGCCCATCTTTGGCGGCCATAGCACAGGAGGGTATAGATAAATTTGCCCTCAAAAATACTCAAATAAAAATTGGGGCATTTAACGAAACTCTCCCTAAAATTTTAGATTTGGAGGAGCATATAGACTTCGTTTATCTTGATGGCGACCACACCAAAGAGTCAACTTTACGCTATTTTAACCTTCTGCTACCTAAACTAAATAGCAATTCGGTGGTTATAATGGACGACATCTATTGGTCGGAAGAGATGACCCAAGCTTGGGAAATAATAACCAAGATGGAGGAGGTAAGAGTATCCTTTGACATTTTCCACATGGGAATACTATTTTTCAGAGATGGATGTCTGAAACAACACTACAAAGTGTGGATATAACTCAATTTACTATCAGATTTAAATATTGAAAGAGACGAAATAACAAATGAAAAAAAGCTTAGTATATACAAAAACAGGCGATTCAGGCACTACAAGCCTAATAGGAGGCACTCGAGTTGCGAAAAACGATGCCAAACTTGAGGCCTACGGAACCGTTGACGAACTTAATACTCATCTTGGGATGATTAGATCGTTTGAAATTGATGAGAGATGCAACCAGTTTTTGATTAAAATTCAAAACCATCTTTTTACCATTGGCGCCTACCTGGCAACCGATGTTGAAAAATCAGACCTACGCAACAGACTTGACACAAGTGCAGAGAGCATTGAGGCGCTCGAATTAGAGATGGACATACTTGAGAGCACGCTACCTCCACTAACGCAATTTTTGCTTCCTGGAGGCGACCCTACCGTTTCGGCATGCCATATTGCGCGAACCGTATGTCGCAGAGCTGAACGGTGCGCCATTACTGTTTCGTTAAATGACGAGAGAGACAATTACGTTGTCAAGTACCTAAATAGGCTATCAGATTACCTCTTTGTATTATCTCGATATCAAGCAGATAGAAAAGGGATTAAGGAGATTCCATGGCAGAAGTGACAAAGTAAAACAAAATGCAAAAAAAAGTACAAATTAAAGTTCGACTTTCATTATTTTATTTAAATTCGCAACAATAATGAAAATCGAAGTATTACAACATTATAAAACCTATAAATTATGTACTGGACACTTGAATTAGCGTCACGACTAGAAGATGCACCATGGCCAGCATCAAAAGATGAGTTGATTGATTATGCCATTCGCTCGGGAGCTCCAATGGAGGTTATTGAAAACCTTCAAGAGATAGAAGACGAAGGTGATATTTATGAAAGCATTGAAGATATCTGGCCTGACTATCCGAGCAAAGACGATTTCTTTTTTAACGAAGATGAATATTAATTCTCCGTCGGAAATAAAACAAAAAAGGGACATTCATTCGAGTGTCCCTTTTTTTTAGTTATATTTTCTAAATTACTCGACAGTGTCTGTAGAAAAAGAGTCATCTAGTTGGAAATTATTAATATCTTCCCCTTTCACACGTTCAGGTAACTTGTTCTTTATATAGATATCTTCTTTGGATTTTGGACGAAACTCATCAAGCCAATAAAACCCTGTAAGTTGATAATCAGCAGGCTTTAAAACTATTGGTGGATTAAGCGTTCCCGTTGGGTTTGTTCGCATGATGATTCGTTCAATAGTCTGATTGCCCAAATAGATCGTCATTGCACTACAAACAGCTTTATTAATACCAATTAAAGCCTCCTTATCTTTAGGATAATAGATGCTCTGTCCATTTCCATCCACATCAATCTTATAGAGCTTATTGTTGCGAATATAGCCTGTCATGAGTTGACCCGAGATCTGATTATACTTGACACTATCTTCTCTACTAATAGCAAAAGCTAAATTCTCCATTTGAATACGATCAAACTTACCATTTTTAGCATACAAGCGGATCTTTTCGGCAGTTAATTGATTACCCATTGCCCACACAACAGGATCGTGATAGAGCGTATTAACTGAGTCGACACTAGTATAGACCATTGAGTCACAACGCCCCTGCATATCTTTCCTAAAGAACTTCACATTATGAAATGCATGAATTGTATTGGTACTATCAATTAAGTTTGAGTTCAGAGTGAGCGTATCAGCATGCATGAAAAGCGTATCACCTTTTTGAATCTGGTGAAGTTCGGCATTCTTGGTAGCTAACCCACACTTTGTCAATTCATTGTAAAAACCGTAATTGCCCCTAATAATAAATGTATTAGAGGTATCGGCAATAGCCATATTTGAAAATACCTCACCGTAACCACTTAAGCGATTATAATAAATGGTATCTCCAGAGAGGTTGCTCGTTTTGCCAAAGATGGTACTATTTTTAAGCAATCGAGCATAATTCTTCTTGGAATCGTAATAACCAAATTCTGAGTAAATACGGTTTTCATCCGACAAAATATTGGTTGGTCCAACAATGCTAATAACCTCTGTCGTGGTGTGATATTTAAGGGTATCAGAGAGAAGCGTATATTTTGGAGCTTTAACCGATACACTATCTTTAAATTGCACTTCGTTGGTAGCCGTGTAGTAGTAGCCCCAATTACTCTTTAAGGTATCTACCTTGTTAACAATAGTGCCGCCATTGTAATAATACCCAACACCTTTAAACCTATCGAAATCAAGGAACTGAGTCGTTAAAACAACCTCTTTGTTTACCATCTTCACGTTATCTCTCACTTTCGCAAGACCGATATTTCCGTCGTAGTTGAGGTTATCGCCATAAAGATGAAGAGTGTCGTTTTGAATTATGTGAATATTATGTTTTGCCACTACAACGTTGGAGTCGCGGTACATATAAGCTTCATCGCAATACATAATCACATTTTCGTGCGAAAACTTAACATGTCCAAGTAATACTTGCACACCTTCACCAAAATTTTGCTTATCAAAATTGAGGCTATCCGCATTCAAAATTTTGATTTTCCCCTGCACTTTACCTGTTTGCGCATAAGAAGTATTGACACAAACAGCAAAAATCGCAAAAGTAATAACTAAGAAAAGACGACCCATTCTTTCAAAGATAGATTTAACTACTTGGTAACCCATCCGTTATATTCCCAATCGCAATTAGACCAATTTTGATTAATACGTATATAAGTCTCTGCTTGTCTGTCATTAATCCATTTGTTCACAGCATCTCGCTTCTTCTTAGCAATAAGCATATTTTGAATCACCTGATAGTCGTCTGTTAAATTAGCGCGGTGAGGAGCCAATTTTTTATCGAGTTTAACAATTTTGTAAACATCCTTGCCCTTATCATTTACCATTTTAAAAGGTTTTGAAACCTGTTGTTCCTGCAAACCTTGAATGGCTTTATTAATCTCCGTTGCAATAGATGAGATTTCAAAGCGAGACGATTGATCGGCATAATTAACCATACTACCACCGTTCATTCTTGAGTCTTTATCGTCAGAATAAGATTGAGCTGCAACCTCAAACGTATATTTAGACTGAGCAATACCTTTGGCAATTGTATCAAGCTTTGTATAAGCCTCTTGCATAGACTTTTGATTTACCTGAGGCTTCATTAAAATATGTCGCACATGAATACGATCATCCTTTTTTTCGATAAGTTGAATTATATGAAAACCATACTCTGTCTCAACAACTTTGGAGACTTTACCCACCTCTTGCATGTTAAAAGCAACATTTGCAAACTCCGGAACTAACTGTCCCTTGGTCATCCAACCCAAATCGCCACCATTTGCAGC
>RRZT011487157.1_pt1 | contig 18441 bp, 18 predicted proteins | sample 2165551 | NCBI WGS metagenome assembly RRZT01 (sample SAMN10456910, study PRJNA506462) | wastewater metagenome | biome: wastewater; feature: sludge; material: wastewater sludge; isolation source: wastewater sludge with Escherichia coli K12::gfp cells carrying plasmid... | place: USA: Moscow, Idaho...
AAATATCTTTGCGCTCAAGGCGTTTGATGTAGCGCATCATTTCGGTTTCGCTATGGTATGCATTAAACACTTCGTTGGTAAGGTAAACCGACTGACGTTCGAATGCTTCGTCGAAGGCAATCAGACCTTCCAGTTCATCCTCCTCCACGTACACAGGCGAATTATCGGCAGCAGTGGCCAATACTTCAATAACGGTATTGAGGTGTTCGGGTGTGGTTGTTTCATCGAAACTGATGCAAAAAGCAGCATCGCTCAGGTAACGGAAATTTACCCGGAACTGCTCGGCCACAGCGCGAAGTTGTTTCATGCTGACTCCGTCGGGTAAACCGATTTTGAGTGTATCGAAGAAATTATCGTTTTCCTGCGTATAACCGTAAACGGGTAAAATTTCATTGATATAGGCCGCTGAGGCGTGTACTCTTTCGGCTATGGAGCGAATGCCTTCGGCTCCATGATACACGGTATACATACCTGCCATGGTAGCCAGCAATGCCTGAGCTGTACAGATATTGGAAGTAGCTTTTTCGCGTTTGATGTGTTGCTCGCGGGTTTGCAGTGCCATGCGTAAAGCCTGTTTGCCATTCGCGTCCTTGCTAATACCGATAATGCGGCCGGGCATATCACGTTTAAACTCATCGCGGGTAGCAAAGTAAGCTGCCGAAGGTCCTCCATAAAACATCGGAATACCCCATCGTTGTGTGGAACCGAATACGATATCGGCACCCCACTCGCCCGGAGGCACCAGCAATGCCAAACTCAGAATATCGGCTGCCACAGCCACTTTTGCACCAGAATCATGTGCTTTCGCCACAAAACCGGCGTAATCCTCCACCAGTCCATTTGTATTCGGGTATTGTAATATTGCAGCAAAGAAAGAGGCATCCAAACGGGTGGTTTCCCAATTGCCCACTTCGAGCACTATGCCCTGAACACGGGCGCGGGTGCGCAATACGGCCAGGGTTTGCGGAAACACGTTTTCGTCGGCGAAAATTTTGTTGACACCGGCTTTTACCTGCTCGCGACTGCGTAAATTATACATCATAGTCATGGCTTCGGCAGCGGCTGTGGCTTCGTCGAGCAAAGAAGCATTGGCCAGTGGCATAGCTGTAAAATCGCAAACGGCAGTTTGGAAATTCAACAATGCTTCCAGTCGTCCCTGCGAAATTTCGGCCTGATAAGGGGTGTACGAAGTGTACCACGATGGATTTTCGAAAATATTACGCTGAATAACAGCCGGCAGCACCGTATCGTACCAACCTTGTCCGATATAAGATTTGAACAGTTTATTTTTTTGACCCAACTGCGCTATGTGCTCAGCATATTCGTGTTCGGTAAGCGGAGCTGGTAAATCCAGCGCTTCTGTAAGTCTGATACCCTCAGGCAGGGTTTGCGAAATCAACTCTTCGAGGGTTTCTACACCCACCTTCCTCAACATTTCATTTTCATCGGCTTCCGACAGTCCTATGTGTCGGTACTGGAGCATATCTTTCATTTAATTCGATTTTTGTGAAATAACTTAAGGCGCAAAAGTAATTCAAAGGCCTGAATTTCACGCCTGTTTTGCTAACTTTTTATCAACAAATAAGCAATAAAAAATCGCACTTTCAGCTTGTAAGCGAAATGGATTTATTACTGAAAAATGCATAAATATTTAAGCGAAATAGTTTCAGACTTAAACTAATCAAACCGGATGTTTGTTCACTCTTTGCAAAAACAATTCCAATAATGTTACGAGACATCCGAAAACAATACGAAACAGCTGAATTAACCGAGCAGAATGCCGAAAAATCGGCTATTGAGCAATTCAGCAAATGGCTTACCGACGCACTGAACAGCTCTGAGCCTGAACCTACTGCCATGGTAATTTCGACAGTGGATACACAGTTGCAACCACATTCACGCGTGGTACTCCTGAAAGATTTCAGCCCTGAAGGGATGGTATTTTTCAGCAATTACAACAGCCATAAAGGTCAGCAAATATCGTATAATAACCGTATAGCCGCACTTTTCTTTTGGGAAACACTTGAGAGACAGGTGCGCATTACCGGCAGAGCAGAAAAAACCGATAGCAAAACATCGGATGAGTATTTCAACTCAAGACCTAAAGATAGCCGCATTGGAGCAGCGGTATCGGCTCAAAGCAGCGTAATACCCGGTAAAGCATTTCTGGAAGAGGCTTTTAACGCCCTGAAAGAATCAGCCGGCGATAAAATTACCCGCCCCGAACACTGGGGAGGTTACCGGATTATACCCGATACTTTTGAGTTTTGGCAAGGTCGCCCCAATCGATTACACGACAGATTGTTTTATACAAAAACAGAAAACGGAGAGTGGAAAACCGAAAGACTCTCACCTTAAATTAACTGAATGATAGACCATTAACAGCAAAACTGCAAATAAAACGAATAATTTGACTATCTTTGCAGTCCTTTTCGATAAAAAACAATCAAACATGCAATTTTCGGACTTAAACATCAACACACCGCTGCTCAACGCACTGAACGATTTACAGATTAGCACACCAACCACCATTCAGGAAAAAGCTTTTCCGGTAATCATGTCGGGGCGCGATGTAGTAGGAATAGCACAAACCGGTACCGGTAAAACAATTTCGTATCTGTTGCCCTGCCTGCGCCAGTGGACATTTTCGAAAGAAAAAACACCCACCATATTGATTGTTGTACCCACGCGTGAGTTAGTTTTACAGGTAGTAGATGATATTACAGCGCTTACCAAATACATGAACATACGCGTAGCCGGTGTATATGGCGGTGTAAATATGGTACAACAAACTCCGCTTATTGTTGCCGGATTGGATATTCTGGTGGCTACTCCGGGTCGGTTACTTGATTTTGCGCTGAACGGCACGCTAAAACTGCGCTCAATTAAACGATTCATTATAGATGAAGTGGACGAAATGCTAAACCTTGGTTTTCGCCCTCAATTAGTACGCATTATCGACTTATTGCCTACCAAACGCCAGAATCTGATGTTTTCGGCAACCATTACCGATGAATTGCGAACATTTATAGCCGATTATTTTATCGACCCCGAAGAAGTAGAAGCAGCCCGTGCAGGTACACCGTTAATCAACATTAAACAAGCCGGAATAAAAGTACCCAATTTCAACACAAAAATAAACCTGCTTGAATTTTTATTAAACGCTCATCCTGAATTTTCGAAAGTGCTTTGTTTTGTATCAACCAAAAAACTGGCCGACGATGTTTATGAGCGTTTGGTTGATAAGTTTCCTGAACAAATTGGGGTTATCCACTCCAACAAATCGCAAAATTTCCGTCTTGAAGCTTTCCGGTCGTTCAATGCCAACCGCCTGCGCATGCTCGTAGCCACCGACCTGGTAGCACGCGGACTCGACTTTGACGATGTAACGCACGTGGTGAATTTTGACTTACCCGAAGTACCCGAAAACTACATTCACCGCATTGGCCGTACAGGTAGAGCCGACAAAAAAGGGGTAGCTCTGGCATTTATCACCAAAAACGACAGCGAATTACGGAAAAGTATTGAAGCATTAATGGAGATGAAAATCCCTACCATGAAAATGCCTGAGGATGTAGAAATTTCCAAAGAACACATGGATTTTGAAATACCACAGGTAGTCATGAAAAATTCGTTAATAGAAGTTACACGTCCTGAAGATGGCGGTGGAGCTTATCACGATAAAATTGACAAAAACAAAAAAGTTAACATCAAAGTGCGTCATAAGGATGTAATGATGAAAAAATATGGCAAGGCCAAAACCCGCGGACAGAAAAAATAAGGTCTGAGTAATCACTAAAATTAATTAATTCCGCAAATAATTAAGCAGCACTTAATTTTTTGCGGAATTTTTGTATCTTTGCAAAAAATTACTTGTTTATGAACCGACTTGGTGAAAGAATAAAACGCATACGGGAACATAAGGGACTTCAGCTCAACGACCTTGCGCGTAAAGCTGGAATCACACCAAGCGCTCTGTCGCAAATTGAAAAAGCCAAGACATTTCCGTCGATAATTACGCTTAAACAAATAGCCGACAACCTTCAAACAACTGTTGGTGAACTAATTGGCGAAAACGAGTCGCTCTTTAACAACCCGGTATTCAGAAAAGAAGAAAACATTGGTATTGGCACCAACACATCAGGAACCGAAGTAATTATGGTTTCGCAACACGATGTGTCCAAACAAATCGAAACCTTCATTTTAAAGTTCACGTTTAACTCAGACAGTCTTGACCTGCTAAATCAATTCAAAGGTCAAATATTCGGGTATTTACTTTCAGGTGAAATTTTGTTTGAAATTGACAATAAAAGTTATGTAGTACTTCCGGGCGACTCAATTTATTTTAATTGTAAAAGAAACTTCAAAATCCAGAACATTTATAATGGTGAAAGTCAACTACTTTGCACAGCCATACCATCAAAATAAAATTTTTTGATTAATTAATTAAGCAACACTTCATTTATTAAGTAAAATATACTATCTTTGTATCGGTATAATATTAGTCTTTTAAAGTATAAAAAATATGTCTCAATTCTTCACCCGACTCAACAACAAAGGTATAGCTTTGCCTTCAGAATTAACTACTCTGCTTAATTCATGTAAAAGCTACACTGTATACGACACAGTGGAACAACTTGCCGAAGCAGCTATGGGTGGCTCCGACAATGGAACATACGAGGTTTCATACGATATCCCTGAAAAAGGAATAGTTACAGAAGCCATCGTACACAAAGTAACTAATGGTATTGCTGCCAATTACGTTGATCCGTATATGCGTCGCCGCGACCCGGATACAATGCTGATAGCCGACAACTATCCTACAGACAAAGAAACATTCAAATCAAGATTCGGATACGATTTTGATCCTGTACGCGACGAAACGTTTGAATGGCTTAAAAATCAGGATCTGGCAGTGTTTCTTTACTTTGCCGGACGCGAAAAAATGGGTGTGGGCGGTATCGCAATTGCACCGGCCAATGCCGGATTCTTCGCATTGGGACTTGCCATGCTACAAGTAATGATTTCAACAGAAGAAATTCCTGATTACTTCTCAGTTGAATCGGTTATTTATGTGGCACCAACTTTCCGTCACACGCATTTCAATGGAAAACAGATTGTAGTACACAGTCGTACCGAAGACAGACACGATATTTTTGCTTACAATTTATACCCGGGCCCAAGCGCAAAAAAAGGATTGTATGGTGCATTGCTTACAAAAGGCGAACGCGAAGGCTGGATTACTGCACACTGCTCAACTGTACAGGCAGTAAGCCCATACGATAATATCACTACATTTATGCACGAAGGTGCCAGTGGAGGTGGTAAAAGTGAGATGTTACAACATATCCTGCGCGAACCAAACGGTCAGGTAAAAATCGGGGTAAACTCTGTTAACAAAGAAGAACGTTTAATCAACCTTCCATTGTTTTCATCGTTCAACCCTGTAACCGATGATATGGCGATGTGCCACCCTTCGGTACAGAACGGAAACGGGAAACTCCGCGTTGTGGATGCTGAAAACTCATGGTTTATCCGTGTTGACGGTGTAACGGAGTACGGAGATGATCCATTTTTAGAAAAAATCACTATCAAACCTCCGAAACCATTGCTGTTCCTGAATTTGGAATCAAAACCAAACGGAACTGTACTAATCTGGGATCATATAATGGACACCCCAGAAAAGCGTTGTCCGAACCCACGTGTAGTACTTCCACGCGATATTGTACCAAATGTAATTGGCAATGCTGTGTCAGTTGATGTACGTAGCTTTGGTGTACGCACGCCGCCAAGTTCGGCCGAAAATCCAAATTATGGTATTATAGGGCTCTTCCACCTGCTTCCACCAGCATTGGCCTGGCTATGGCGTTTGGTAGCACCTCGTGGACATGCCAACCCAAGTATCACCAGCACAGGTACCGGAATGGGCTCTGAGGGAGTTGGTTCGTACTGGCCATTTGCTACTGGTAAACGTGTACACCATGCCAATATGCTCCTTGAGCAGATTTTAAGTACGCCTAACACACAATTTACTTTGGTTCCGAACCAATACATTGGTGTTTGGAAAGTAGGATTTAAACCACAGTTGTTAATGCGTGAATACTTAACACGACGTGGTAATGCACAATTACGTAAAGATCAGTATACGGCTTCACGTTGTCCTCTATTGGGTTACGAGCTGAATTATCTGACAATTGAAGGTGCAAAAATCCCATCGCGTTTCCTTAAAGTATACAAACAGGACGAAGTAGGATATGCAGGATACGATGCAGGAGCATACAAATTATTTGAATTCTTTAAGCAAGAGTTAAACCTGTATCTTACTGACGATTTGCATCCGAAAGGTCGCGAGATCATCGAAGCATGTCTTCGTGGAGCATCAGTACAGGAATATGAAGACCTTATTAAAGCAGAATAAAAACTAAAAACACACACGACAAAAAAGCCCGGAAAGCAAATGCTATCCGGGCTTTTTCAATTCTGAAAATAAACTTCAGAAAATTATAAATCAGCAATTAATTCTTTCATTATTTGAGTCATAAATGGCTGTACTTTGTTGCCAATTTCCTGAACTTCCTCGTGCGTTACCTCCACAATTTTTCCGGGCACACCCAAATCAGTAACAATTGACATTCCGAAACAACGCATACCAGCATGATTGGCCACAATAACCTCCGGCACAGTACTCATCCCTACAGCATCGCCACCAATAATACGGAAATAACGATATTCGGCAGGAGTTTCGAATGTAGGTCCGGTAGTACCTACATATACACCTTCAACAACTTTGATATTATTTTTAGCAGCAATCTGTTTTGCTTTGGCAATCAATTCCTTTGAGTAAGCTTCGCTCATATCGGGAAAACGCGGGCCCCATTCCGAAATATTTTTTCCTCTGAGCGGATGCTCCGGAAAAAGATTAATATGATCGGTAATTATCATCAAATCGCCAATTTCAAAATCAGGATTCATTCCACCCGAAGCATTGGATACAAGCAAATTTTCAATCCCCAGTTCCTTCATTACCCGCACCGGAAACGTAACCTGCTTCATATCATAACCTTCGTAGTAATGAAAACGCCCCTGCATTGCCATCACATCCACATTGCCTAACTTTCCAAAGATCAATTTTCCACTATGCCCCTCCACTGTCGATACAGGGAAATTCGGAATTGATTCGTACGATATTTCAGTTTTATCAGTAATCTGAGTAACTAAATTTCCCAATCCTGTACCCAGAATAATTCCGGTTTTCGGGCGCATACTAACATTTGCTTTTAAAAAGTCAGCTGTTTCTTTTATTTTTTGCAACATAATTCAAAATTTGATTATCAAACGATTCTTTTTTATTCTCCAGAATTTTCACGCTTATAGGCAATGAAAATGTATACTGTTTGAGCGTAACCGGGAAACTGGCATCCTTCACAATTCGAGCTGCATCCTTTTCAGTTACCACCAACAACTTCTTGTTATTCTGCAAATATACAAATTCCCGTTCTATTTCAGCATAATTATGCACCGAAAATTGATGATGATCAGGATATGATATACAGCTAAGCATCGCACCATGCTCTTGCAGAGTTTCAATAATAGGCTTATTATTTACGATACCCGTAACCAGTAAAATTTGCATCCCCTTTAATTCAGACAATTTTAGTGGTTCAATATCGGTATTAAATACTGCCTTCAGGCTGGCATACTGAATGCTACTAAAATACAAATTCTGATAAGAAGTCGGATTAACTCTCGTTCTAATGTTTTCAAAAAAGAACTCATTGGAAGCAGCGTCACATTTAGTAACTACAATTATATCAGCCCTTTTACTACCCGATTTATATTCGCGCAACAAGCCACCCGGCAATACCGAGTCGTCAACATATAACCTTTTCTTATCCGTCAATAATATTTGTAAATCACACCTGATGTATCGATGCTGAAATGCATCATCGAGCAATATCACATCCGGTGGCACAGGTAATTGTTCCAGTTGTTTTACTCCGTTTACTCTATCAGCATCAACTGCCAGAATAATATCCGGAAATTTAGTAAAAAGCTGATACGGCTCATCGCCCAAATCAAGCACTGAGCTCGATGGATTAGCCAAAACAAAACCTTTCGATATGCGTTTATAACCCCTGCTTAAAACCGCTACACGATATTTATCACGAAGTAACTCTATCAGATATTCGATATGGGGAGTTTTACCCGTTCCACCTACTGTAAGATTTCCCACCAGAATAGTAGGTATGACAGAAGTATAGCCTGACAAAAGCTCTTCATCGAAAAGCTTATTCCGAAAATAGGTTACCAATCCATATAGTAACGAAAACGGTAAAAACAAATAATATCGAAGCTTTGATTTCATATCGTCAGGGTACTGGATCGTAGCCGGAGCCACCAAAAGGATGACAACTTGAAATTCGTTTAATAGCCATCCACCCTCCTCTGAAAACACCATGTTTAAGCACAGCTTCAACTGTATATTGCGAACAGGTAGGCATATACCGACATCGTGAATGTATCATAGGCGATATGCTGTATCTGTAAAAATACACCGGAAGTAACACAATATGTCGGATGATTTTCTGAATCATTAAACCTTAGAAATTTATTTTATTTCTGATTTTAGTGAGTGCCTGTTGCATTTTTTCATTTAAAACAGCATATTCCAATTCTGTATCAGCCACATAATTAAAAGCAATATTCAAATATAAATCTTTTTCAGTTGCTGCCATTACGAATTCCTGCTTATTTAAACGATATGCTTCGCGCAACATTCTTTTTATTCGATTACGATCCACGGCATGCTTAAAGCGCTTTTTGGGAACACTTATCAACACTTTCACCCTTGCATTTGTTTTCTCGTCTGTTATATTATACACAACCCGTATGGGATATGCAATAAATGCATTACCTTCCGTGTACAGCTTTGCAACCCGAATCTCACCGCACAGGTGTTCACTTTTCGGAAAGGAATGAATTTTTTTCATGCGCTAATAATTATTTTTGATGCATTGACTGTCATTTTACAAAGACAAAAACACATTGAAATTGTTGTTTGATTTAAACGCATGTCCGGAAACTGGTTTCATAATAAAATAAACAATCCCAAAAGTAATGAAAATGTTCTATACTTTTGGGATTAAAATTCTTGTAAAGGTACTTTCTATTTCTTTGTAACTTTAGTATATTCCTTCATATAGTTTTCAAGCGCTTTAGTCATTGAAGGAGCTTCAGGAGTTGGCGCATGTAAATCAAGACGCAGACCGGCATCTCTAACCGCTTGAGCAGTTGTAGCACCAAAACATCCAATTTTCACTTCCCCCTGTTCAAATTCCGGGAAATTCTTCAGCAGCGAAGCCACACCTACCGGACTGAAAAACAACAACATATCATAATTAAACTCCTCATCTTTACTAAAATCATTGCTCACTGTACGATACATGATAGCTTTGTCATACTGAGTTTTTAGTTTTTCCAAAGCAGCGGTTGTTTCTTCGTTTTGTACATCCGAAGTAATCAAAAGGTATTTTTCCGATGTATGTTTATTCATCACCGTTACTAAATCAGCCATTTTTCCGGTATTACCATAGAAAACCTTACGTTTCCGATAATGAATATAGTGCTGTAAATAAACGGCTACTGTCTCGGTCACACAAAAATACTTCATTGTTTCCGGAATAGTAATTCTCATTTCCTCGCACAAACGAAAGAAATGATCGATACCATGCCTGGCATTGAATATTATTGCGGTATAATCCAGAATTGAAATGCGTTGAGCCCTGAATTCTTTCGCAGGCACCGGTTCAACCTTAATAAAAGGACGGAAATCAATTTTGAATCCGAACTTTTCACTCAATTCATAATAGGGGGACTTTTCAGTTGTTGGCTTTGGCTGCGACACCAATATCTTCTTGATTTTCAACACCGTAATCTCTATTAATTAAACATAATTTGCTAATTCTCCAAACACCTGAATCAACAATAAAACAGGTAGAATTTCGAGGGTGCAAAGATACAACATTAAATACAAAGAAACTACAATTTTATGTAAAAAATTTCGAATGAGAACAACTACAAACACTAATTCTGCCAACACTACGAGAGCAGAAACAACATATGTGCTTATTCCATCAAAACTAAAGGGTGAAAACAATAACAGCAAGATATACAGATATAACAGAAACGATAAAAGTGTAAAGATATTCAAGTAATCCTCCCATATTTTCTTCAAAACCGCTTTACCAAAAAACACATATTCAAGAACTTTTGATATAAAATATTTAATAACAGCAAAGATATTAAATACCATAAAATAAAAGAAGAATTCACGAAAACCAAACTCATTAGTCACATTATAATTCAACACATATGCCGTTAACGATACAGTTACCGATGAGAATATAAAGAAATACACTTTTTGTTCGAAAGAATCAATTGAATTTTTATTAAAAGAAACAGCGCGTTTCTTAGAATCAAATAATCCTTTTAAAACATCTGCGGGAGATACCATTGTACGTATGACCGAAAACACCAACAACCCAAACAACAATAACATTAACACAAATACCCACCATTGCGATGCAGGAACTTGCTGCGAAATACTCCCCTGAAATCCGCTCATGGCATGCCGGTAAACCGAATCGACATAAGCAATCGAATCGGCTCGGTGAATTGAGTCGATTCGGGCAAGCGAATCGCGAATAATCGAGTCGCGCATCTGAATAGAATCCAGAGCTAACCGCGCAGAATCACTTAATTGTGGTATTGAGTCGAGAGTTGGCATAATTTACAATGCAGCTAGTTTACGTATACTTTTATCCCATTTCTCAGCATTATTGATAGCATGTATCACACCTGCCACTTCATCTACAACTGTCCAGATAGCTCCATGTATCTCGCGCATAAAACGCTGGTCAATGGCCTTTTGCAACATTTCAATCAATGGATTATAATATCCGTTTATATTTACAATTATTATCGGATGAAGATATAAACCCAATTGCTTCCAGGTAATAACTTCCAAAAGTTCCTCGAGTGTTCCACACCCTCCGGGCAAAGCAATTGCTGCATCGGACATAAATGCCATTTTTTCTTTGCGTTCGTGCATGGTTTCAGTAATTATCAGCTCGGTAATACCTTTATGATCCCATTCCTGTTCGCACATAAAAGCAGGTATCACACCCGTAACCTTCCCACCATGAAGCATCACTGAATCAGCTAATGCACCCATCAACCCTACTGATCCGGCTCCATAAACAAGGTTCATTCCGTTTTCCACTAAAACACGACCTAACTCTGCAGCCGACTCTAAATACAACTTGTCAACCTGAGTACTCGACGCGCAGTATACACAAATATTTTGCATGAGACATTTTTATTTCAATTGTACCTACAAAAATACAGTTTCTTTCTGTATTTTTGATTCAAATTAATTTTAGCAGATAAAAAATGATAGCAGTTACCGGTGCCACCGGCATGGTGGGAGGTCATTTACTTTGGCATCTTTTATTACAGAATAACAATGTGGTTGCCTTTAAACGCAGGAATAGTAATTTAGCAGCACTCGAAAAGATTTTTTCGTTTTACACAAAAAATCCGGCTGAAAAAATGCAGCTAATACAATGGCGTAACGTGGACATCACCGACACATCATCAATTGAAGCCGGCCTAGAGGGAATCAAGAGTATATATCATTGCGCCGCAGTCGTTTCATTATCATCCAACAGCGAAGATATAATTCAAACTAACGTAGAAGGAACCCGAAATATTGCCGAAGCAGCAATAAAACTGGAAATAGAGCGATTTTGCTTTGTAAGTTCAATTGCGGCGTGTGGAAACGCAGCTTTTGGCGAGTTAATTGATGAAAACACACCATTATCATCATTGGAAACAAGATCGACCTATTCGAGAAGCAAATATCTTTCCGAACAGGTAATTAAAGGTGCTATTTCCAAAGGCTTAAACGCAGTAATTGTAAATCCGGGTGTAATTCTTGGCTTTTCAGGAACCAGCAGCGGCAGTTCCGAATTATTTGCCCGCATACGTAAAGGATTGCCTTTTTACACCACCGGAGGTAGCGGTTATATAGATGTACGCGATGTAGTTAAAATAATGATAGCATTAACAAATCAGCACATATCGGGCGAAAACTACATATTAATTGCCGAAAATTGCTCCAACCAACAAATATTGAATGCCATTGCCGACGGCTATCAAAAAAAGCGCCCTTTTATTAAAATTGGTTACAGGTTAATGTATATTCTCGGATTGACAAATGAATGGTTGGGAAAAATAACCGGAAAACAACCAACAATCAGCAGAAGTCTGGCTAAATCAGCAACAAGTCGATCGTGGTATTCCAATAAAAAAATTACAGATCTGCTGCAGTATAAGTTCTGTTCTATTTATGATTGCATACAGGATATTTGCAAATATGAATTATTACAGATAAAATCCGGAAAACCGGACAATTAGCACTTGCCCAAATTAAGTTTTATTGTGCAAAAAATCATTAAAAGTAATCTAAATTGTGCAATTCCGGCCCAAACTATCATACTTATAATCAGAAACATAAGATAATTAAACAAATTTAATATCATTTTGTTCAGTCTACATAACTATAATTATTCAAATAAAATAGTATTTTTGCATGCGAATTGCAATCTCGACATTACAAAATGAGCAATAAAATTGAACATACCGGAATAATTATAGAAAAAAGCGGCAGCAACGTAAAAGTTCAGATTGCCCAGCTTTCAGCATGTAGCTCATGTCACGCCAAGGGTGCATGCTCAGCTTCGGACGTCGACGAGAAAATCATTGATGCAGAAGTTGGCGAGCAGCAGCTACAGGTTGGTGATTTCGTACAACTTACCGGAGAATCATCAATGGGCCTTTTTGCAGTTCTGATTGCATTTGTTATACCATTCCTCCTTATCTTAATCAGTCTAATCGTTCTTCGCAATTACACCCCGAATGAAGCAATTTCGGGTTCAATTTCACTCGGATTACTAATACCTTATTATATAATACTGTCACTTTTCAATAAAAAACTAAAAAACAAAATGCGTTTTTCGGTTGAAAAAGTACAACTTTGAAATAAACTATACTTTATTAGTTAAAATACAAACTGCTATTTATTCAAATCTAAGATGAACATTATTGTAATCTCGTTAATCACACTGGGAGTTGTGGGAGCAATTTCAGCAATCATACTCTATTTTGTCGCAAAAAAATTCCACGTTTTTGAAGATCCACGTATCGATGAAGTGGAAGCAGCACTTCCTGCCGCAAATTGTGGTGGTTGTGGATTTCCCGGTTGCCGTGGATTTGCCAACGCCTGCGTAAGTGCCGAATCGCTCGACGGACTTCTCTGCCCCGTAGGCGGCAATGATACCATGAAAAAGGTAGCCGAAATTCTGGGCAAAACAGCTGTTGAAGCTGCTCCAACGGTAGCGGTGGTACGATGCGGAGGTACTTGCGATCACCGTCCACGAACAAGCGAATACGATGGCGTTAAGCATTGCTTTATTGCCCACAACTTATATAGTGGCGAGTCAGGCTGTTCTTATGGCTGCCTGGGACTTGGCGACTGCGAAGTATCGTGCGAATTTGATGCTATCAAAGTAAATCCAGTAACTAAACTGCCAGAAGTTGATGAAGACAAGTGTACTTCATGTGGTGCCTGCGTAAAAGCTTGTCCTAAATTACTAATTGAATTACGTAAAAAGGGACCCAAATCGCGAAGAATTTATGTGGCTTGCCGTAATGAGGAACGCGGCCCGATAGCAAAAAAATCGTGCGATGTAAGTTGTATTGCCTGTACAAAATGCGAAAAAGCATGTCCACACGATGCAATTACAATTTCCAACAATCTGGCATTTATACATGATGACAAATGTAAACTTTGTCGTAAATGCGTGGAAGTGTGTCCTACAGGTTCAATAGTGGAATTAAACTTCCCACCACGCAAGCCAAAAGCAGAAGCCATTAGCACTGAAGCATAATCTCTATTTATTAAGATAAAACATTCATCCGCATTTATTAGCGGAACAAGGAATCATATGAAAACATTCAGAATGGGTGGAATACACCCCAAAGAGCATAAGTTTTCGGCCGGAAAAAAAATTCAAACTGCCGACCTGCCAAAACAGGTAGCCATACCTTTATCGCATTACATTGGCACACCCAGTGAAGCTGTTGTAAAAAAAGGCGACATCGTAAAGGCCGGACAGTTAATTGGCAAAGCCAATGGATTTATTTCGGCCAATGTACACTCATCAGTTTCAGGCAAAGTAAGTAAAATCGATGTTCAACTGGATGCCAGCGGCTACAAACGTCCCGCAGTGTTTATCGATGTAGAAGGCGACGAATGGGTTGAAACCATTGACCGAAGCGACGTGCTGATACGTGAATGCAGCTTAACGAAAGACGAAATATTAGCACGTATTCAGGCTGCAGGTATAGTAGGTTTAGGTGGAGCTACATTTCCGGCTCATGTAAAATTAAACCCTCCTCCGGGCAAAAAGGCGTCATGTCTCATCATCAATGCCGTTGAGTGCGAACCTTACCTGACAAACGACCACGCCCTGATGCTCGAAAAAGGCGAAGAAATTCTTGTGGGTGTTTCAATAACCATGCAAGTACTTGACGTTACGAAAGCGTACATTGGTATTGAAAATAACAAACCAGACGCCATTAGTCATTTGAGAAACCTGGCTTCAAAATACAATGGAATTGAAATAGTTCCGTTGAAAGTTCAATATCCACAAGGAGGTGAGAAACAGCTAATTGACGCTATCATCCGCCGCCAGGTACCAAGTGGACGCATTCCAATTGAGGTAGGCGCTGTAGTTCAAAATGTAGGAACCATCTTTGCTATTTACGAAGCTGTTCAGAAAAACAAACCCATGTTTGAACGCGTGGTAACTGTAACCGGTAAATCAGCTCCCAATCCGGGCAACTACAAAGTGCGTATCGGCACCATGTTATCCGAAATAGCTGAAAAATCAGGAGGAGTACCTGCCGACACTGGCAAAATAATTGGTGGCGGACCAATGATGGGACGCTCACTTATGACACTTGAAGTACCAACTGCCAAAGGAAGTGCCGGCATTCTGTACATGAAACAAGAAGAATCGTTACGTAAACCAATGAAAAATTGTATTCGCTGTACAAAATGCGTGACAGTTTGCCCAATGGGACTCGAACCATTTTTATTGATGAATCAGAGCGAGCGAAACATGTGGCCCGAAATGGAAGCAAATCGTACAATGGATTGTATTGAATGTGGTAGCTGTAGTTACACCTGTCCTTCAAACCGTCCGCTTCTTGACTATATACGCTATGGTAAAACGACAGTTGGAGGCATTATCCGCAGCAGAGCTGCTAAATAATTGTTGAACTAATACAAATTAAAGATACTGAATTTATATGAGTAAACTTATTATTTCGCCAGCTCCACACATACACGGTGGCGACACTATATCCAAAAATATGATTGGGGTAATCATTGCATTAGTCCCAGCTCTGCTTGTCGGGTTTTATTATTTTGGCTTAGGAGCAATTATTGTAACACTGACAGCTGTAATTGCTTCGGTTGCATTTGAATATTTGATTCAGCGGTTTATTTTTAAAACCGAAACAAGTATAGGCGATGGCTCTGCAGCTCTTACAGGCTTACTGTTAGCCATGAACTTACCATCAAACTTACCTATCTGGATAATTATTATCGGTGCTTTAGTAGCTATCGGTATAGGTAAAATGACATTTGGTGGCTTAGGCAACAATCCGTTTAATCCTGCATTGGTAGGCCGCGTATTTTTGTTAATATCGTTCCCGGTTCAAATGACCTCCTGGCCCATTCCCACTCCGATGGCTGGCACATACCTTGATGCCGAAACCGGAGCTACAGCGCTTGCATTAATGAAAAGTCATGCAGGTGAGGTACCATCAATGATTGACATGCTTATCGGACGCATGGGAGGCTCTTTAGGTGAAGTATCGGCACTGGCTCTATTAGCAGGTTTAGTGTATTTACTTGCAACTAGAATTATTAGCTGGCATATACCCGTGAGTATTCTGGCTACCGTTTTAGTATTCACAGGAATTTTACATTGGTCGAATCCCGAAGTTTATGCAACTCCTTCAATGCACTTATTATCGGGAGGTCTGTTACTCGGCGCAATATTTATGGCAACAGATTATGTTACATCACCTATGAATAGCAGAGGTATGCTTGTTTATGGTGTTGGAATTGGAATTATAACTGTAGTTATTCGTGTATTTGGGGCATACCCCGAAGGTGTTTCATTTGCCATTTTAATAATGAATGCCTTTACCCCATTAATCAACACTTACATCAAACCAAAACGTTTTGGTGAAAAAGCAAAATAACTGATTACATAAAGATTATTAGTAACATTACACGAATAAAAAAAATGGCTCAACTAGAATCAAGTTTTAAAAATATGATAATTGTTCTATCTGTAATTGCATTTATTGCAGCCGGAACATTAGCTTCGGTATACGAGTTTACCAAAGCTCCGATAGAAGCGTCGAAACTTGCAAAACAACAAAATGCGATAAAAGATGTACTCCCGAAAACATTTGATCATCTGGCCGAACCCATCGAAATACAGGGTGCTGACAAAATGGTGGTATACAAAGCATACGATGCTAAAAATGAGTTCATTGGCGCGGCAATAGAATCGAGTTCGAACAATGGGTTTTCAGGAAAAATTACAGTAATGGTTGGATTTGACAAAGATGGTAACATTGTAAACTACTCTGTACTTGAGCAAAAAGAAACCCCGGGACTTGGTACAAAAATGGTCGACTGGTTTAAAACAAATAAAGCCAATCAAAGCATAATTGGTAAAAATCCGGCAAGTACAAATCTTACTGTTAGTAAGGATGGTGGTGATATTGATGCCATTACAGCTTCTACCATTTCATCGCGTGCGTTTTTATCAACAGTACGCAATGCATACGAAGCATTTCAGAAAAATAACGAATCAACAAAATAAAAAATACAGGAAAACTCATGAGTAAAACATCCAATCTGAAAGTATTCCTTAACGGGTTTATTAAAGAAAATCCAACTTTTGTGCTTGTATTGGGTATGTGCCCAACATTGGCAACTACTTCGTCGGCAATAAATGGTTTAAGTATGGGACTTGCCACTACATTTGTACTTTTTGGTTCAAATACTGTAGTTTCAGCCATTAAAAACCTGATACCCGACAATGTACGTATTCCTGCATATGTAGTTGTAATTGCAACTTTCGTTACTGTAGTGGAAATGATGATGCAAGCCTATTTACCTTCGCTCTACGAAAGTTTAGGTCTTTTCATTCCTCTAATTGTAGTAAACTGTATTGTTTTAGGACGTGCAGAAGCATTTGCTGCCAAAAACACAGTATTAAAATCGTCGCTCGATGGGCTGGGCATGGGACTAGGTTTCTCAATGTCGCTAACCATGCTGGGAGCTATACGCGAAATTCTGGGTACCGGAAAGGTATTTGGTGCAACGTTGTTTCCGGATAATTATGGCATGTTATTGTTTGTACTTGCACCAGGTGCTTTTATAGCTTTAGGATATCTGATTGCAATTATGAGTAAATTAAACAAAGCTAAACAGTAAATCCAGATTTATTAACCGAAAAAAGAAATTCAGACATGACATACGTACTAATTTTTATTGGAGCTGTTTTTGTAAACAACATTGTATTGTCGCAATTTTTAGGAATCTGCCCTTTTTTAGGGGTTTCAAAAAAAATTGAAACAGCACTTGGAATGTCAGGTGCAGTAGCATTTGTAATGACAATAGCTACAATTGTTACATTCCTGATACAGAAATATGTTCTTGAACCATTTAATGTGGGTTTCCTGCAAACAATTACTTATATATTGATTATTGCAGCACTTGTTCAAATGGTGGAGATTATTCTGAAAAAGGTATCACCTGCTCTATATCAGGCTTTAGGAGTATTCTTACCACTAATTACCACAAACTGCGCCATATTAGGTGTAGCCATATTAGTCATTCAAAAGGATATGAATTTAGTTGAAAGTGTGGTTTATGCCATATCAACAGCTGTTGGTTTTGGACTGGCACTGGTTCTGTTTGCAGGTATTCGCGAACAACTCGGAATGACACGTTTACCGAAGGCAATGGAGGGTACACCTATCTCATTGATTACTGCGGGGTTACTTGCAATGGCCTTTATGGGCTTTGCTGGCATCGTAAAATAATCTGTTTTTTATTGAAAAATATCGCCTCAGATATTTGGAAATTCAAAATAAAGACGTATCTTTGCACCGCTTTAGAAACGACTAAGGCACACGTAAAGATGAAGGGCGTTTAGCTCAGCTGGTTCAGAGCATCTGCCTTACAAGCAGAGGGTCGGCGGTTCGAATCCGTCAACGCCCACAGAA
>RRZT011255686.1_pt1 | contig 18437 bp, 17 predicted proteins | sample 2165551 | NCBI WGS metagenome assembly RRZT01 (sample SAMN10456910, study PRJNA506462) | wastewater metagenome | biome: wastewater; feature: sludge; material: wastewater sludge; isolation source: wastewater sludge with Escherichia coli K12::gfp cells carrying plasmid... | place: USA: Moscow, Idaho...
GCCGTCACGGAGCCCCGGTTCTCCGATTTCGCCTATCTCGCCTTCACCCTCGGCATGACCTACCAGGTGTCCGACACCGACCTCAAGACCGCGCGGCTACGCCGGATCGTGCTCTTCCACACCCTGTTGTCCTACCTCTTCGGGACGGTTATCGTCGCTGCGACGATCAATCTCGTCGCCGGCTTGGCCAAGTAGCCGGTCGGCGGCCCGGGCCGGGCGCAGTGTGGCGACGCACTCGACGTGGTGGGTCATCGGGAACAGGTCGTAAGCCGCGAGCCCACTCAGCCGGTAGCCGGCCGACGCGGCATACGACAGGTCCCGGGCCAGGGCCGCCGGATCGCAGGCGACGTAGACGAGCGCCCGCGGGCGCAGCGCGCACACCGCGTCCATGACGACCCGGCCGGCGCCGGTGCGCGGCGGGTCGAGCACGACGAGGTCGACCCCCGCACCCGCGGCAGTCCCGCCGTCGGCAACCCCGTCGAGGAGGTGCTCCGCGACACTGCCGGTCAGCACCCGCAACCAGCCCCGGCCGGCGCCGTTCTCGCGCGCGTGTGCGGCGGCCCGAGTGTCGTCCTCGATCGCGGTGACCGCACCGGTAGGCCCGACGGCGTCGGCCAGCGGCACCGCGAAAAGGCCGGCCCCGGCATACAGGTCGAGCACCCGGTCGCCGGGGCGCGGGGCCAGTTCGGACAGCACGCGTCGCAGTAGGGTGGCCGCGGCCCCGGGGTGCACCTGCCAGAAGCCGCGGGCATCGACGGCGAACTGCCCGGCCCACGAACCGATATCGACCCGCTCCTGGACGACCTCCGACTCGCCGTCGACCGGCACCGGGACGACGACCGGCGCACCGATCGCCGGGGCGATCACGTCGACCGCCTTGACACCCAGCCATTCCCGCTGCAGGACAGCGGTGTCGAGCACTCTCGGGTCGGCGATCGGGCAATGCTCGACCGGCACGACCTGGTGCGAGCGGTGCCGGCGCAGCCCGGCCCGGCCGGTGCCGTCGACGGCGAACTCGACCCGGGTGCGCCACCCCAACCCGGTGTCGTCGCCAGGCACTGCTTCGACGGGCCCGGCCCAGTCGAGACCGGCCAGCCGGCGCAGCTGCTCACGGACCACCGCGGTCTTGAGCGCCAATTGCCCAGCCCGCGTGACGTGTTGCCAGTCGCAGCCACCGCAGCCCTGCTCGCCCTCCGCCGGGCCGGCGTGGCGGCATACCGGCTCGACCCGCTCGGGAGCCGGCTGCAGCACCGTGACCGCGTCGGCGCGTAGGAAGCGGTCCTCGGTGCCGCCCTCGGTCACCCGCGCGAGCACCCGCTCCCCCGGCAAGGTATGCCGCACGAAGACGACCCGTCCCTCGTGCCGGGCCACGCAGTGCCCCCCGTGGGCGACCGGCCCGACGTCCAGCTCCAGCTCCTGGCCGACGAGGCTGACGCCCCGCACCGGCGCAGGTCGGGAGCGACCGGCCGAACCCCTGCTGCGCGAGCGGCCCTCGCGGCGCGGGCCTGAGGGCGTCATGAGCGGTCAGCTCCCGGTCTTGAGCTCGGCGACAAGGAAGACCCCGGCATCCTGGTCAGGGCACGATGCCGGCGCGACCGGTCATCGGCCGGTCGTACCAGTCCTCGTCCTGACCCTCGGACGAGGCCAGCTGCCACGGCACGCTCGCGACCATGACGCCCGGGATGAAGTGCAGGCGCACCCGCAGTCGCAGGGCCGACTGGTTGTGCAGGATCTGCTCGTACCAGTGGCCGACGACGTATTCGGGCACGTAGACGATGACGACGTCGCGCGGATTGCCGCTGCGGATCGAGGTGACGTAGTCGATGATCGGGCGGGTGATCTCCCGATAGGGCGAGGCGATGATCTTCAACGGAATGGGCACCTCGCGGGTCACCCACTCCTTGCGCAGTGCCCGGGTGTCCTCCGGGTCGACCTCGACGGTCAGCGCCTCCAGATAGGAGGGCCGAGTGGCTCGCGCGTAGGCGATGGCCCGCATCGCCGGCTTGTGCAGCTTGGACACCAGCACGATGGCATGCACCCGGCTCGGTAGTAGCTGGCGGCTGTCCTCGGAGAGGGCCAGCTCCTTGCTCACCGAGCGGTAGTGCCGGTTGATGCCGAGCATGGCGATGTACAGGACCCCCATCGCGAGGATCGCGTACTTGGCGCCGGCCTGGAACTTGGTGATGAGCACGACGACGAGCACGGTCATCGACATCGCAGCACCGATGCCGTTGATGATCCGGGAGCGCTGCATCCGGGTGCGTTCCTTGGGGTCGACCTCCTCGCGCAACAGCCGGTTCCAGTGCCGGATCATCCCGGTCTGGCTCATTGAGAAGGACACGAAGACCCCGACGATGTAGAGCTGGATGAGCTGGGTGACCTCGGCGCGGTAGGCGATGATCAAGCCGATGGCGGCCGCGGCCAGGATGAGGATGCCGTTGCTGAACGCGAGCCGGTCGCCGCGGGTGTGCAGTTGGCGGGGCAGGAAGCCGTCCTTGGCCAGGATCGAGCCGAGCACCGGGAAGCCGTTGAAGGCGGTGTTCGCGGCGAGGATGAGGATGACCCCGGTCACCGCGGCGACGACGTAGATGCCGATCGGGAAGCCGTCGAAGACCGTCTTGGCGAGCTGCCCGATGACCGTGTCCTGCGAGTAGGCGTCACCGACGGGGGCGCCGTTGAGCAGCAGCTGGGTGGCCGGGTCGTCGGCCATCTGCACCCCGGTGGCCCGGCTCAGGAAGATGATCGAGGAGAGCATGGTGACCGACAGGCCGCCCATCAGCACGAGCGTCGTCGCGGCGTTCTTGCTCTTGGGTTTCTGGAAGGCCGGCACGCCGTTGGAGATCGCCTCGACCCCGGTGAGCGCCGCGCAGCCGGAGGAGAAGGCCCGCAGCAGTAGGAAGACGGCCGCGAAGCCGACCAACTCCTCGCCGTGCTCGGGCACCAGCTGGTATGCCGCGCTGGGCGCCTGCCCGAGTGAGCCGGTCGCGGAGCGGTAGAAGCCGAACAGCCCCATGCCGATGATGCCGATCATGAAGGCGTAGACCGGCAGGGCGAAGGCCCGGCCCGACTCGCGCACCCCACGTAGGTTCATCGCGGCCAGGAGCACGACCAGGCCGACCGCGACCTCCACCTCGCGTCCGTCGAGGAAGGACAATGCCGATTTCGCGTTCTGCACGCCCGAGGAGATCGACACCGCCACGGTGAGCACGTAGTCGACGAGCAGGGCGCTTGCGACGGTCAGCCCGGCCTTCGGGCCCAGGTTGACGGTGGCCACCTCGTAGTCGCCGCCGCCGGAGGGATAGGCGTGCACATTCTGGCGATAGGACGCCACGACGATGACCATGACGAAGATGACGCCGAGGGTGACCTGCCAGGAGTGCAGCATGACGAAGGAGCCGCCGGCCAGGCCGAGCATGAGCAGGATCTCGTCGGGGGCGTAGGCCACCGACGACAAGGCGTCGCTGGCGAAGATCGGCAACGCGAGTTTCTTGGGCAGCAGGGTCTCGCCGAGACGGTCGCTGCGCATCGCGCGGCCGAGCAGGAGGCGTTTGACGACGCGTCCGGAAGAAGGCACGACTGCCATCGTATGCCGCGTCCCGCGCGCGACGCGCGACGCCGCCGCCAGTGGCCCCGCCGAGGGGGACCCCGCGGCATACCGGGTGTAGTTTCGAACTCGTGCACTTCGTCATCATGGGCTGCGGCCGAGTGGGTGCCACGTTGGCCCGCAGTCTCTCCGGCCTCGGCCACGATGTCGCGGTCATCGACATGGAGTCCGCCGCCTTCCGGCGCCTGGGCAGCAGCTTCGAGGGCCGCACGGTCACCGGGATGGGCTTCGACCGCGGGGTGTTGCTCACGGCCGGCATCAAGGAGGCATACGCCTTCGCCGCCGTGTCCAGCGGCGACAACTCCAACATCCTGGCTGCTCGGGTCGCCCGGGAGACCTTCGGGGTCGAGCGGGTGACGGCCCGCATCTACGACCCCCGGCGGGCGGCCGTTTACCAGCGCTTGGGCATCCCGACCGTCGCCACGGTGCGCTGGACGGCCGACCAGATCATCCATCGGCTGTTGCCCCAGGGCAGCGTCCCGGCCTACACCGACCCCAGTGGCAAGGTGGTCATCGCCGAGGTGCCGGTCGCCCTGGCCTGGGTGGGGCGTCGGATCACCGAGTTGGAGGATCTCGCCGAGACCCGGGTCGCCCACCTCACCCGCCTTGGCGAGGGGCTGGTTCCTCGGATCGACACGGTGCTGCAGGACGGCGACCTGGTCCACGTCGCCGCCGCGCCGGACGACCTCGCCCGACTCGAGCGAGTCCTCGGCGGCCCACCGCCACACCAGTGACGCCGACCCGACGGCACGGCAGATCGGCCCGACGAGTCCCAGCGGCAGCCCTTGACAACCCGAAACCTCTAGAGCCCGAAGGACATTCATGCGCGTCGTCATCGCCGGAGCGGGCAGCGTGGGCCGCTCGATCGCCCGTGAGTTGCTGCACAACGGGCACGAGGTGCTGCTCATCGACCGTGACGCCGACGACGTCGTCGCCTCTCGCGTCCCGGACGCCGCGTGGCTGCTCGCCGACGCGTGTGAGCTGTCGGCCCTGGAGGAGGCCCACCTCGACGAGTGCGACGTCGTCGTCGCCGCCACCGGTGACGACAAGGCGAATCTCGTCGTGTCGCTGCTGGCCAAGACCGAGTTCGGCGTGCCGCGCACAGTGGCCCGGGTCAACAACCCGAAGAACGAGTGGATGTTCGACGAGTCGTGGGGCGTCGACGTCGCCGTCTCCACGCCTCGGTTGATGACCGCACTCGTCGAGGAGGCCGTGAGCGTCGGTGACCTCGTGCGGATCTTCGAGTTCCGCCAGGCCAAGGCCTCCATGGTGGAGATGACCCTGCCCCCGAACAGCCCCTACGCCGGGGCGCGGGTCGGCGACGTCACCTGGCCGGTCGACACGATCCTCGTCGGCATCATTCGCGAGGATCGTCCCATCGCACCGAGCCGCGACGACAGTCTCGAGCCGCACGACGAACTGTTGTTCATCAGCGCCAACGACACCGAGGACGAGTTGGAAGAGATGCTCTCCCCCGGTCACCTGCCGCGCTTGCCGCAGGACGAGAACGACGAGGGCTGACCGGCGGTCGGTCGGTGATGCTCGTCACCGCCGGGTCAACGACCCTCGTCGCCGATCGGCGGCGTGGACGCCCGCTTCGCCGGCTGGTCCAGGGGCGTGTGACCGCCCAGCACGAGCACGACGGCGATCACGACGGCGAGGGCATACGCCGGCCAACCGAGCACCACCTTGGCGATGCCCAGCGCTTCGACATGCCCCTGGAGGTAGAGCGGCACCTGGATGGACAACCGGAAGGCCGCCAACCCGACGAGCACCCACCCGAGCCGGGCCGCGACCCGGACGATCCCGTCGTGGCGGCGCCAGGCGGTCAACGCCTCGGTCATCAACTCGGCGTCCGCCTCGTCGGCCGCCTGGGCTGCGGCCCGCTCGGCTGCGCTGAGTCGCCCGCGCGCGGCCCGTCCGGAGCGGCTGGAGGCCTCCCGGACCCGGATCGAGGCCTGTTCGAGTTCGGGGTCGCCCGCCGCGATGAGGAAGCCGAAGATCGGCCACCGGATCAGGTTGGTCACTGCGAACAGCAGGCCGGTGGCACCGCTCTGGATCATTCCCGGCAAGAAGGCGTCCTGGGCTCGTCCGGTGCGGGCCGCGAAGAAGGCGGCAATGGCCACGCCGAGCACAGCCAGCGCCACATAGCGCAGGGTCGAGCCCTGAACGAGCCGGATGACCGCCACAAGTGCCGCAGCGGCGACGGCGACGAGCGCCGAGACCCGCACATCGGAGGTGACGTTCCAGGCGATGACGAACAGCAGGGTCGGCACCGCCGACTCCACGGCTCCGCGCCACCCGCCGAAGGCCGCCGCGAGCCGGGCGCGCAACAGCGCTTCGACGCTCGGGTATGCCGCCCCCGGCCCGGCCTCGGGGCCGGCCGGGTGCTGCTCAGCCACGGGACGGCACGATCTCGTAGACCGGGTTGAAGATGGTCGCCACCCCCCGACGGAAGGACACTCGCCCGTGGGCCCGCAACAGCACCCCAGGCTCGATGCCGGCGATGGCGCGCCGACCGAGCCAGACGAGGTTGAGCGGCACGGTGCCGTCGAAGATCTCCACGACGAGCGCGGCGACCTGCACCTGGGGACGCAGAGCCACCGAGCGCACTTCACCGAGCACGGTCGCCCAGTGGCGCGGCACCAGCTGGTCGATCGGGGTCGCACCCAGCCGCGCCCCGGTGCCCTGCAACTCGTCGAACTCCAACTCGTGAGCCGGTTTGGTCAGTCGGTCGACGACCCGCCGGACGAGCCCCTTCTGGCCGCCCGGTGGGGGCGATGACGCCCGCCCCACCTCAACGAACCTCGGTGATCTCTGGCCCACGTTCGAAGGGCTTGAGGTCGGCGGAGCTACCCGTCGTGCCGGTCGGTCCATCGGCATCGCCGGCCGGCGGGTCCTCGGCATCGGCTGGTGTGGTCGGCAGGCGCATCGGCAGCAGCTCCCTGGGTGCCATCGCCGCGCTACCGCGCACGACGACGACCTTGCGCATCACTTCCACAAGTCGCTCCGCGGCCGCGTCGTCGGTGGCCGCCGGTCCGCTCAGCACCCCGCGCAGGAACCAACGCGGTCCGTCGACCCCGAGGAAACGCATCGAGACGCCGCCCTTGAGGGTGGCGGTGAGTTGCTTGCCGAACGGCCCGTCGGTGACCCGCACCGTGCCGCCCTGGGCCAGCACGCCCTGACCGATCTCGGTGCGGATATCGCGCCACACGCCCATGGTGCGGGGCGCGGCATACGCCTGGAGTTGGATCACCGACGACCCCAGCACGACCTGCGCACCGAGGATGGCCTGGCTCGCCTCGTCGACCTCCAGGCGCAGCTGCATCCCGTCGACGGCCGGCACCCACAGCCCGCCCAGGTCGAGATAGCCCTCGTCGGAATCGACTTCGTCGTGATCGAACGGTCCGCGCACCCGGCTGTGGGACCACTCCATCTCGTGTTCGTCGTCATCGCTGCCGTCGTCGTCGCTGACCTCGTCGTCGCTGACCTCGTCGTCACGGACGGACTCGGCCTCCTCGGCGGCGTCGAGCACGTCGGCACTGTCGTCGGCGGCGGCGCCGGATTGCGGTGTGTCGCGACGGCGTCCGAAGATTCCCACGCTAGGTCCTCATCTCGTACGGTGCGGCCCCGCAGGGTATCGGGACCACCGGTGGCTTGGTGCGGTCGCTCTGTCCGGGCGGGCTGTCAGCCCCCGAAACCGCCGCTTGCGCCATGACCAGTCTCCCCCCGTGAGCTGTCCGGCAGCGAATCGACCGGGTCGAAACGCACCTGGGCGACCGGCTGGACGACGAGTTGGGCGATCCGGTCGCCACGGCGCACGGTGAAGCTCTCGTGCGGGTCGAGGTTGACGAGGTTGACGAAGATCTCACCCCGGTAACCGGCGTCGATCGTGCCGGGCGCGTTGAGGATCGTCACACCGTGGCGGGTCGCCAGGCCGGAGCGGGGGTGGGTGAACGCGGCATACCCGGGCGGGAGGGCGATGGCGACACCGGTGGGGACGAGGGCTCGCTGACCAGGGGCCAGCGCGACATCGGTGCGGGCGTGCAGGTCGGCCCCCGCGTCGTCCGGGTGCGCCGTGGCGGGCACCGGCAGGTCGGGGTCCAGGCGCCGCAACGCGACCCGCAGCGGCTGCGGACCCTCAGCCGGCTCGGGCCCCCCGGGCGCCCGACCGGGCATCAGGCCACGCACTCCCGGCAGACCATCTGGCCGCCTGCCTCGGAGGCGAGTTGGCTGCGGTGGTGCACGAGGAAGCAACGGGTGCAAGTAAATTCGTCGGCCTGCCGGGGCAACACCCGGTAGGACAGCTCTTCGCCGGAAAGGTCGGCGCCGGGGAGTTCGAAGCCCTCGGCGACATCCGCCTCGTCGACATCGACGCTCGACGACGTCTTGTCGACCCGCCGGGCCTTGAGCTCCTCGAGCGAGTCCTCGGAGAGGTCGTCGTCGGTCTTGCGCGGCGCGTCGTAGTCGGTCGCCATCTGGCTGGATCTCCTCCTCGTGGGTGTCGGGTCGTTGGGACACAACGCGGCATGCCCGCCGTTTGTGCCCGCCCGACGACACTGTCGGAATCGCCCCTTGCGCCGCGCATTGTGCCGCATTCGCGCCGGAAGCTCATCGGTTGTCCGTATGCCGGGTGTGCCCAGCTGTGCGGGGACTCGCGAGCCGCCGGTTCCGGTGACGTGGCGGTCAGTGTGCCACAAGTGCTCGCAGGCTCGGCGCGAGGGTCGGGTTCGCCGCGACGGTAAGCTCGGTTCCGGGCTCTCCCCCGTCCGCGCCGACCCCTCCGGTGACCGCCGCGCCGGCCTCGGTCGCGACGAGCCACCCGGCGGCGAGGTCCCAGGGGTGCAGGCCGGACTCGAAGTATCCGTCCACCCGGCCGTCGGCGACCAGGCACAGGTCGATCGCGGCACTGCCCAGCCGGCGGATGTCGCGCACCGCCGGCAGCACGCTGGTCAGCAGGCGGGCCTGGGCCGCCCGGACCTCGGCGCGGTAGCCGAACCCGGTGGCCACCAAGGCCCGGGTCAGGTCGCTCTCGACCCCGCAACGGATCGCCTCGGCCGGGGCGGTGTCGAGCCGATCCAGCGGCGCCGTGACGCGCCGCGCGCCGGCCCCGCGGGCGGCGCTCCAGAGCACTCCCAGGGCTGGGGCGCAGACGGCTCCGGCGATCGGCCGCCACCCCGGTGCCGGCGGCGCGCCGACCGCGGCGGCGACGGACACGGCATACGGGGGCAGTCCGTAGAGATAGTTCGTCGTGCCGTCGATCGGGTCGAGCACCCAGGTGATGCCGGTGCGGCTCACCGACAGCGACCCCTCCTCCCCCAGCAGCCCGTCGTCGGGGCGCAGCCGGGCCAGCTGCTCGCGCAGCAACGCCTCGCTGCGAGTATCCATCTCGGTGACGACATCGGTGGCCGAGGACTTCGTCGCGGTCCCGAGCCGGGCGGGCCGTTCGTCGTGCACGAGCCGCGCGGCGGCCACCGCGAGGACGACGGCGATGCGCTCCAGTTCGCGCGGATCGGGCGACGGAGCGACTCGGGACAGGGCGTCGGTCATCGGCTTCTTCGGGTCAGTCGCTGCCGCACAGGGCGGGGCGGTGCTCGCGCAGGTTCGGGCAGCACCCGGGTCGGCAGACGGCCGGCCAGCTGCCGTCTGCTGGGGTCGCCGCGGCACCCGCGTCAGCGGCTCGGCTCAGGGCCCGGCTCTCGGCGACCCGGGCTTCCGCGGCCCGGGCCAGGAGCAGGTCGACGAGGCCGTCGACGAACTCCGGCGCCGTGCCGACCGTGGGCACCCGCACGAAGCGCAGCCCGAGCTGCGTGGCCACCCCGGCGGCCTCGGTGTCCAGGTCGTGGACGACCTCCATGTGGTCGCTGATGAAGCCGATGGGCACGACGACGACGGTTCGTACGCCGGTCTGCGCGACCTCGCGCAAGGCGGCGCCGATGTCCGGTTCCAGCCAGGGCTGGCTCGGGGGGCCGCTTCGGGAGCAGAAGACGAGCTCGGCCCGTAGCGCCCGGCCGGTGCTGGCCTCGACGGCTGCGGTGACCTGCTCGGCGAGCTCCAGGTGGCTGCGGGAGTAGGCATGACCGGCGCCGTCTCCGGGCCCGGACAATTCGTCCATGGTCAACGGGATCGAATGCGTGACGTAGAGCAGGGCGACCTGCTCGGGCGGCTGGTCGGCGAGGGCGGATACGGCCTCGCCGACCAGCCGCACGAGCGGGTCGCGGAAGGCGGGCGTCGCGGCATACGGGCCGAGCTTGTCCAGCTCGAGCAGCAGGCCCTCGTCCGCGGCCGCGAGCGCCCCCGCGGCGAGGTCCTCGCGGTACTGGCGGCACCCCGAGTAGGACGGGTGCGCGCTGGTGACGACGGTGACGAGCCGGCGCATCCCCCGCTCGTGTGCGGTCCGCAGCGCGTCAAGGACCGACGGAGGGGTATGCCGTTGGGCCACCAGCACTTCGCGGGGCACTCCCCGGGCGGCGAGGGCCGTGTGCAGCGACCCGGCAAGGTCTCGACACAGCTGCGGCAGCGGGCTCACACCACCGCGGCGCAGGTAGTGCGCGGCGACCTCCTCGAGCCGTTCGGGGGGCACCCCCCGCCCGGCGGTGACCCGGTGCAGGAAGGGCAGCACCTGCTGCGGTCCCTCCGGACCGCCGAAGGACACCAGTAGCACCCCGTCGTACGGCGCCAGCTCGTCATCGGTCACCGACTCGTCGCTGCTCACGAGCGGCCAACCTACCGCCCCGGCCACCGCGTGGGGACCGGCGGCGCCACAGGCTAAGGTCCACCATGACCGACCGCGCGACCCCGAACCTGCCCGCCCGTGATCTCGGCGCCACCCGCGAGTTCTACGCCACCCTCGGCTTCGCCCCGCGGTACGCGGACGACGGCTGGCTGATCCTCACCCGGGGCGAACTTCAGCTGGAGTTCTTCCCCTACCCGGATCTCGACCCCGCGACCAGTTCGTTCGGCTGCTGTCTGCGCCTGGATGATCTCGATGCGTTCGTTGCGGTATGCCGCGAGGCCGGCCTGCCGGACACGGCGGTGGGGTGGCCGCGGATTCAATCCCCCTGGCGCGATCGATCCGGGTCGCGGATCGGCGGACTCGTCGACCCGGACGGGAGCCTGCTGCGACTCGTGCAGAACCCGTAGCGGGCCTTCTCCGCGGAACCACGGTGCCTGGCGCCGTCGCACGGCGGAGCCTAGCCCCACGCGCACGGCGTGGCCGCTTCCCGGAGCGCGGTGTGGATGAGAGAGTCGAACGCGGCACACGCGACCCACCCGCCCCGAGCCGTCTGCCGGTCGGGCCCGGCCCCTTGGTGCAGGAGGCACGATGCAGGACCTGCGGCTCATCGGCGTTCACGAGGACGGCGCCCACCTGCTGCTCGCCGACGCCAGCGGCGGGCGCTACCGGGTCGCCCTCGACGAATCGCTGCGCGCCGCGGCCCGCCGGGACCGTCCGCGACTGGGCCAGTTGCAGATCGAGATCGAGGGCGGGGCCCGTCCGCGGGACGTCCAGGCGATGATCCGCGCCGGTTTCAGCGCCGACGAGGTGGCCGAACGCACCGGCTGGACCGTCGAGAAGGTGCACCGCTACGAGGGGCCGATCCTCGCTGAACGAGAGCACGTGGCACGGCTGGGTCGCACCGTCCGGCTGCGCCATCGTGGCCCTACGACCGGCGTCTACGGGCAGCCGGTGGCCGCGCAGACACTCGAGGAGCGGGTCCTGACGCGACTGGGCACTCGCGGTGTCGCGCCCGAGCAGGTGTCCTGGGACTCCTGGCGACGTGACGGCGCCGAGTGGGCGGTCGTCGCCATCTTCGCGGCAGGTGGACGACAACGTCAGGCGACCTGGAGTTTCGACGTGCCGACCCGCTCGTTGCTGGCTCGTGACGACGAGGCGCGCTGGCTCAGCGAGGACGAGCCGACCGCCCCGGACGCACCCCGGCCCCCGGCCCCGGTCTACGACGTCGAAGCCGACGGAGGTCTGCAGGCGCCGTCCGGCCGGCACCGCCAGCCGGCTCGTCCCGCGGACCCCGTCGACCTGATGGCCGCGATGCGCGAGCGCTCCGGGGTCCGGGCCCGCCGTGGCTCCGGGCGCCGTCGGCTGGAACCAGTCACCCTTCCCCTCGACGACGGCCCAGGCGGGGCGGACGACACGTCGACCCCCGCGGCCGGTCCCGCCGGCGAACTCATCGCGGAAGCCCTCCCGACCGAGGAGTCCACCCACCTCACGGTGTCCGAGGAGCCAGCACATCCGGCACACGACGCCGGTGAGGATGACCGACCGGACGGTCCTGCGGACCAGGTCGACCCCCACGAGCACGGCACCGGCCACGAACCGCACCATGAAGAACCGCACCATGAACCAGATCGGGACCACCCACACCAGGAGCCTGACCCCCACCTGGACAGTGACCCGGACGCGCACGATGACCATGGCCCTGGCGCACCCTCGAACGCTGAGCCTCCCGCACCGACCCATGACGAGCACCCGTCGGTCCAGGACAGCGACCCGGTCACCCGACCGCGCCGGGAACGGCCCCGGCGCGGCGGCGGCGCCAACCAGCGGGCCGTCGGCCTCGCGGCCCTCTTCCGGTCGACGTCGGCCGACCGCTCCGATTCGGGCGGAGGGACCCAGCCCGATGAGGCCCATGGTGCTGGAGCGGCATTCGGTCTCAGCGCCACTGACGACGCCGAGGCGGCCGACCGCGAGGACCGACCGAAGCGACGGCCCGGGCGCACCCCGGTGCCCAGTTGGGACGACATCGTGCTGGGCACCCGCACCCGCGACCCCCAGGACGGCTGACCCGCGCTCAATCATCCGAGGTCGGCCATGACGGGCTCGGCCTGCGAGGAGACTGCTGAACAGCCCCGCCAGGCGACCGAATCCCATCGGGGTGGGGCGAAAGCTGAGACTCTGCACGCGTATTGCGTGCAGAGTCTCAGCTTCCGCAGGTCGGGGTGGTTGACCCGTCCTCGTCGTTCGTGGCCGAGGGCTAGCGGGCACCGGGGTCGACGCGTGGGCCGCCCGCAGAAGGCGGACCGGCCAGCTCGAAGGGCAGCACGTCCGGGGAGAGTGCGGCAGCGCGGGCCGCATGCGAGGTCATCCGACGGCTGTGATGACGCCGGCAGAGCACCTCGTACTCGACGAGACCCTCCTGGCCGGCCGTCGTGTCACCGATGACGACCTGCTCGCCCTCCAGGACCATCGCGCCGTCGATGACCCGGGCATTGTGGGTGGCACGCTGCCCGCACCAGCACAGCGCCTCGACCTGGAGCACTTCGACCCGGTCGGCCAGCTCGACGAGTCGCTGTGACCCGGGGAAGAGCCGGGTGCGGAAGTCTGCCATGATCCCGAACGCGAAGACGTCGACGACCATGTCGTCGACGATCCGGGCCAGCTGCTCGACCTGCGCAGGGCTGTAGAACTGCGCCTCGTCGCAGACCAGGAAGTCGACCCGCCGCCCACCCGTCACCAGTTCCACGACAAAGGCCCACAGATCCAGCCCGTCGGTGACCTCGATGGCCGGGCGGGACAGCCCGAGACGAGAGGAGACGACCGCCTGCCCGGCCCGGTCGTGCCGGGTGAAGATCAGCCCGGCCCGCCCCCGGGCGTCGTGGTTGTAGGCGATCTGCAAGGCCAGGGTCGACTTGCCCGAGTCCATCGTGCCGGTGAAGAAGACCAGCTCGGCCACCACGCCCACCTCTCGTTCTCGCCGACCCGCCGAGCCCACCAGCTCAGGCCAGCTCAGGCCAGCCCTCACCAGGTCTCGCCCGGTGACCCTACGCCGACCGGGCCGGCCACTGGAACAGCGGGATCGCCGTCTCGACCGTGCTCACCGATCCGTGCAGCCCGAGCAGGGCCAGCAGTTCCGGGCGCATCCGCACCGAATCGACGACGGCCACCGGGCCCAGACAGTTGACGAGCAGGTCACCGATCCGCGGACGCACCCGGTCGGCTACGAGGGCGGGCGGTCCGAACAGCCCGGCCGACAGCGCGTCGTCACGCCGCCACAAGGTCGCCGTGTCGCCGAGGCGGGCCTGCCAGGCGGCGGCGACATCCTCCAGCGCTCCGGGCCGGCAATGCAGCTGCACCGCTCGGGCCTCGCCCGCGACATGGCGGACCCCGGCGAGCAGCTGCGGTTCGGCGGCCAGGTCGAGGCGGGCATCGAAAGGCACATCGAGCATGCCGTGGTCAGCGGTGACATAGACCGCGGTGTCGGCGGGCAGGGCGGCCACCAGCCGGCCCAGTTCGGCGTCGACGCGCTCCAGTTCGGCGGTCCATTCCAGGGAGGCGACGCCGTGCACGTGACCGATCTTGTCCAGGTCTCCCCAGTAGAGGTAGACGAGGGCCTGCGCACTGGCCTGCACCGCGGCGAGCGCGGCGTCGACGCGCGCGGGCAGCTCGGACGCGGCCCGGAATCGCCCACCGCGCAGGGCGGCCTCGGTCAGCCCGGAGCCGTCGAAGAAGCCCGGCCCGATCCGGGTCACCGCCACACCCTCGGCCTGCGCCGCCTCGAAGACCGTCGGCTCCGGCTGCCAGCGCCGCGGATCCGGCCCCGGGGCCGGCCCGGTGGGGGTGACCGACTCCCAGGAGAGCTCGTTGAGCACGGTGTCGGTCTGCGGGTCGAGCACCTCGTAGCCGACCAGGCCGTGCGCCCCGGGCGGCAGACCGGTGCCGAAGGAGCCCATCGAGGTCGCTGTCGTCGACGGGAAGCCACAGCTCAACCGGTATGCCGCGGGCAGCGCGGCCCGCAGCGTCGGGGCATGCCCGGCCCGGCGCCGGACCAGCTCGTCACCGAGCCCGTCAACGAGCACCACGACGGCCCGCCGGGCCGGGGTGAGCGGCAGGAGGGCGCGCGCGGCATACCGAGTAGTGCCGACTCCGGGGACCAGCGCGGCCAGCACACTGGGCAGAACGTCGCTCAGCGTGCCGGCGGACCGGCTCATCAGCGCCCGATCGACGCCGACAGGGTGCGCGCGAAGTGCAGTGCGGTGACCAGCGCCGCCTCGCCGTCGGCGTCGGCGCTGATCCGCAAAGAGATGTCGTCGGAGGCGAGGGTGCCTTCGTAGCCGTGGTCGGCGTCGCAGTTCGGGTCGCCGCACGAGGCGGACATGACATCGAGTCGACGGACCGCACCCCAGCCGAGGGTGAGCGTCAGCTCCCGCCCGAGCGAGCCGGGCTCGTAGGCGTCCGGGGACTGCACGACGTGGGTCAGCATGACCCCCCGCACCGCGGAGCGCGGGATGCACTCGCTGGTGGCCGTCGCGATGGGCCGAACCCGCATCTCGCCGTCGTGGTCGTCGTGGTCGTCGGCGTGCACCACGACGAGCTTGCTCGCGGTGGCGGCGAGCACGGTGATGTGCCGGCGGACGCTGTCCTGGTCGAAGGTCGTCTCCTGGTGCACCAGGTGAGCCTCGACGGCGTCGCCGGCCAGGGCGGTGGCCACGACGTCGGCGACCAGCGCCGGGTAGTAGCCGGCCCGTTGGATCTCGGCCCGCAGTTCGGCAGGCAACGCGAACCCGGGCACATCACGGGGGGTCTTGCGCATGGGGGCCATCCTGTCATCTTCCACGGACCGTCCTCACCGCCTGACGGGATCGGCGGGGGCGGCGGGCCGGCGGGATCCCGGGCGGGTCGGGCCGGTCAGGTCATCGCCCGGCGGCTGGCGTCCTTGCGGGTGAGGGCCCGGTGCACGACGATCTCGGCGCCGAGCACGTCGACGCCCTGGGCCCAACAGTTGACCGGTTCCAGGCGCACCGAGGCCAGCGACGGGTGCTCGTCGGCCATGACGGCCAGCCGACCGATGAGGTCGTAGAGGGCCGCCAGGTGCACCGGGTCACGGCCGCGGTGGCCGGTGAGCAGCGGGGCCGCCTTGACCGAGTCGACGAGGTCGCGCACGTCGACGTCGGTGAGCGGCGGCACCCGGTAGGCGATGTCGCCGAGCAATTCGGTCGGCGGCCCGGCGATGGAGAAGGACAGCACCGGCCCGAACAGCGGGTCCTCGGTGCTGGCCAGCACGCACGACACTCCGGGAGGCGACATCGACTGGATCGCGTAACGCCCCCCGCCGTAGCCCCCCAGTCGTCTGCTCAGCGAGGTGAAGGCCGACCGGACGGCCCCGGCGTTCGGCAGGTCCGGTCGCACTCCCCCGGCCCCGATCCGCAGCCGCAGCTGCGGGTCGGTGGTCTTGAGGATCACCGGGTAGCCCTGCCGACTGGCCGCGGCGACCGCCTCGTCGGGGGTCTCGACGAACTCGGCGCGCCACAGGATGATCCCGTATGCCGCGAGCAGCTGCCGGGACTCCTCCGGGGTGAGCGCCCGCCCACCGTCGAGCAGGGCGGTTTCGAGGATCTGTTGGGCGGTGGCCCGGTCGATGCCGTCGGGCACCAACGGCACGCCCTTGTCACGGGCCCGCCACGCGGCATACTGCGTCGCGGCGGCCACCGCACGGACGGCGTCCTCCGGCAGCGTGTATGCCGGCACCACCCGCCGCCGCGCGCCATCGGCGTCGCCGATGGTCAGCTCCTCGCGCACCCCTCGCATCCCGAGGAAGGTGGCCACGCAGGGCTTGTCGGAGGTGCTCGCCGCCTCCCGCACGGCCGCGGCGACCAGCTCGTCGTCGACGTAGATCGGCGGGATGAAGGTCGTCACGACGGTGTCCACGGCCGGGTCCTCGAAGGCCTCGCGCAGCGCCGCGGCGTACTCCTGCACGCTGGACTCGGGGCTCAGCGCCACCGGTCCGTAGGCCACCTGCAAACCCCACGCCTGGGCCGACTGCGCGGTGAGCGCCGCGAGGGCGTCGGAGTTGGTGACCACCCCGACCCCGGCGCCGGCGGGCAGCGGCTGGTGCACGAGGAACTGCGTGATGTCGAAGAGTTGGTGGATGTTCTCGGCCCGGATGCAGCCGGACTGGCGCAACAACTGGTCGAACGCCTCGTCCCGCACGATCGGGTGGCGCGTGGCGTGCCCGGGCGACTCCCCCAATGGGTGCGCCCCGGACTTCACGACGACCACCGGCTTGGTCGCCGCGAGCTGGCGGGCGATCCGGGAGAACTTGCGCGGATTACCGGTCGACTCCAGGTAGAGCCCGACCGCGTCGGTGTCCTCGTCGTCGATCCAGTACTGCAACATGTCGTTACCCGAGACGTCGACCCGGTTGCCGGCCGATGCGAAGACCGAGACGCCCAGGCGCCGGCGGGCCGCCGAGGCAAGCACGGCGATACCCAGCGCGCCGCTCTGCGCGAACAACCCGAGGGTGCCCTGCGGCGGCAGCTGCGGGGCCAGTGAGGCGTTCAGGCGCACGTCGGAGTGGTTGTTGATGAGCCCGAACGAGTTTGGCCCGACGACCCGCAGCCCCGCGCTGCGCGCTCGTTTGCGCAGTTTGCCCTGCAGCCGCCAGCCGTACTCGCCTTCTTCGGCGAAGTGGGCCGAGGGCACGAGCAGGGCGCGGGCCCCCTTGGCGGCGCACTCGTCGACCATGTCGATGACCTGGGGCGCCGGCACGGCGAGCACGACGAGGTCGACCTTGCCCGGCACGTCGGCCAGCCGCGGGTAGCACGGCAGACCGAGCAACGACGTGGCGTGCGGGTTCACGGCATACACCTGGCCGGTGAACCCGCCGTCGAGGATGTTCTTGAGGAAGGTGTGCCCGATCGAGTGCTCCCGGCGGCTGGCACCGACGACGGCCACCGCAGCCGGGCGCAGCAGGCCACCGACGCTGCGGGACTCGGCGCGATGCTCCCGGGAGATCCGCACGGCCGTCGAGGCCGCGGTCGGCACGATCTCGAAGGAGAGGTTGATCACCCCGTCCTCGAGGCGGTGCCGCAGGACGTAGCCGGCCTCCTTGAAGACGTTGAGCATCTTGCGGTTCTGCGGCAACACCTCGGCGACGAAGCGGGTGACCCCCAACTCGTAGCCGATGAGGGCCAGGTGCTCCAGCAGCACCGACCCGATGCCCTTGCCGTGCATGTGGTCGGAGATGTTGAAGGCGACCTCGGCGGTCTGCTGGCCGATCTCGTCGTAGCGGCCGATCCCGATGATCTTGCCCCGCTGCAGGGCCACGAGGGCGACCCGCTCGCGGTAGTCGACGACGGTGAAGCGCTGCACGTCGCGGTCGGACAGCTCGCGCAGCGGCGCGAAGAAGCGCAGGTAGATCGATTCGTCGGACTGCCCGGCGTGGAATTCCCGCACGCCGGGACCGTCCGCGGGGGTGATCGGGCGCACGTGCGCGACGGTGCCGTCGCGCAGCACGACATCGGCCTCCCATTCCTCCGGATAGCCGGCCGGTCGCGGCAGGCCGGTGTGCGGTGCCTGACGGTCCCCCGCGACCTTGCCGGACACCCGCCCCGAGCCTGGTCCCGAGCCCTGCCGGGACTGCTCGGTCTGCTGTGCCATGTCATCCATGCTCCCACGGGCAGATGACCAGCCGGTGACCGCCGGGTGTGACCGCCGGGTGAGACCGCCGGGTGTGACGGCCGGCCGGGCCGCGCTGCCCTGGCAGGCTCGGGCCATGGAGTTGTCCGAGGCGCTACGTCGCCGCCGCATGGTCCGCCGCTACGACCCGGACCGGCCGGTGCCCGATTCGGCTGTGCTGACCTGCCTGGAGGCGGCCATCCGGGCCCCGAGCGCCGGCTTCTCGCAAGGCTGGGACTTCGTCGTGCTGCGCACCCCGGCGCAGCGGGCCGCCTTCTGGGAGCACGCCACGCCACCCACCGCGGACGGACCGCCGGATCGGTGGCTGACCGGGATGCAGACCGCGCCGGTGCTCATCGTGTGCCTGTCCGATCCGGGCACCTACCTGGACCGGTATGCCGCGCCGGACAAGGGCTGGACCGA
>RRZT012943107.1_pt1 | contig 18431 bp, 22 predicted proteins | sample 2165551 | NCBI WGS metagenome assembly RRZT01 (sample SAMN10456910, study PRJNA506462) | wastewater metagenome | biome: wastewater; feature: sludge; material: wastewater sludge; isolation source: wastewater sludge with Escherichia coli K12::gfp cells carrying plasmid... | place: USA: Moscow, Idaho...
ACCTATGTAATCAAGTGGGAGAAAGATGGAAATGTCGCAATTCAGGAAAAATAGCCTGCTGGGCATTTTTACCATGGGTTTGCTTGTTTCTTCAGCCCAGGCCGTGATCGTCATTGATTACAGTGTCGTGAGACCGCCACCACCACCGGGAGGTTTGACGTCACGCTTCGTTCCTCTGGCAGAGACAGAGCCGGGATATCTCATGCAGAGAAGCAATGCCTGGCGTGTTTACAACCAGGACCGTCCACGTTCGGGCGCTCTGCTGGTTTATCCGTGGGTTTCGGGCTCAATTGGTGCACCGACCTCGTTGCGACAAGTCGAAGTGCGTAACAATATATCACGTGCTCAGGCGTATCGCCTCAGCCCCCGTGAATAAGATTTTCGACAATCAATAACCGACATGAATTGGAACCACGCTGCAAAAATATTGTCTAAGGATTTATCTGGCACTGCTCAGGATAGGTTCCCGAATGATCTGTATGGGATATACAAGTGAAATCAGGATTTGACACTATTACCGGACGCATCAGGAAACTGATCGGAACCAGTGTGCTCATGGCGATGACGCAATCGGCTTGGGCGCTGGATGCCGTGCAAGCCGACTTTTCGCAGGTGTTCGATTCCCGCACGGGAGAACTGACTGTCTGGCAGATGGCCGAAAATCCCAGCATTTACATATTTGATTTCCCAGGCTTGACCTATCAAGGCCGCAGCTTCAACCGCATTACTCAATTTACGGAACAACAGACCACCGAGCCTTATCCCAAGGTACTGAGCAATCAGGAACTGGCTCGCTATGTCGAAGCAGCACGCCGCACACAGGCCGATTTTGCTTTCGGTCACGACGTGCTGATCTCCGAACTGGTGCAGTTCTTCAACTTTGCATTGCGTGACAAGGTTGAATTGAACCCGGAAGAAATTGTCATTCGCGAGTTCCTGATGGAACAGGGGCTGGTGCGTTTCTGGCGAGGTTTCTACCAGGCCATGAAACCAGGTGTTGTCGTGCTTGCCATACCGCAAACTCAGGATCGAAAAGCTACTGAACCGATGGTTTCTCCTGGCGCACGCTATGCCATCCTGTTGCATGAACTGGCCCACGGCGAGTATTACGCAAACCCGCACTACGCAAAGTACTGTCAGCGTTTCTGGTACGAAACCATGACGGAAAATCAAAGGGAACTTTTCAAGCGCTTTCTCGCAAATTTCAATTATGCAGTCAATAATGAAGAACTCCTGATCAACGAAATGCAGGCGTACCTGATGTTCACGCCGGATCCGAAATCATTCAGTGCCCGCAAGTTGGGCGTCTCCGATGCGGAATTGCAATCGCTGAGAGAGACCTTCCGTCGCGGTAGTCCGCCCATCCGATTGCCCATGCGCTAAACCAGGAGGCATGACATGAAAAGACTTGGCTTGATTATAATTGTTTTGGTGACCTTTGCCGGTTCAACTCTCGCACAGAACAGTCAGCGCACGAAGGTTCAGGGCAACACGGAAATCAATGCGACCACAAAAAACATGACTGCGGTTGCCTCTGGAGATAACAACGTCGCCAAAAATCGTGTCGGCGTCGTTCAAGGTGATCCGAAGGGCAACACCAGAGTTAACGTCGCTGCGGGCAACGTCACTACAGTGGCCATTGGACGAAACAAAAAAGCATGTACAAATATTGGAGGAGTAGTCAGTAATGAATGCAAATAAGCAATTGACGAGTCTTGCGATCACCTTGGCGATGGCTTTGACTACGCTAAGCGCTTACGCCGTTGAGGGCCTGGATGCTCATGGAAACCAGAAAGTCAACAGTGCGATGGCCAAACGCTGGTCCGAACAAGCCAAGGGCCAGAAAACCCCGACCGACGAGAAGCAGGTCGTCAATGTCGGAAGCAAGAAACAAGGCACCTGTAATGTCAATGTCGGAACGACACAACCCAACACTCGTGGTGGACGCAAGAACGACGTTGTCGTAACAACAAAAGAAGTCATCAACGTTTGCAAGTGAGATCGCAATGAATAACATTTCCAGGGTTTTGATGGGTTTGATGTTGATCGCCGGCGTAGGCGCAGCCCAGGCCGCATCGGATGAAGACAAGCTTAAGGAACTCGAGCGCGCGATGAACATGCCGTCCGACACCGGCATGCCACAGCAGAAACGTACCCGCGCAATCGTTTTTGACAATCAACAGCAATCCGGCTCTCAGGCAGCCGAACCCTCTGCCCAAGTTGCGCCATCCTCTACTACTGCAGCAGGCTCTCGTGATTGCGGCTCGCTACCGCCTGACGTACGCACGGTGGGGGTAGATTTCCCCATCCAGTTCAATGCCGGCAGTGCAACGGTTTCTTCTGCCTCTGAAGGCACCTTGAACCAGATCGCTAAAGTCCTGGCATTGTCGCCGGATCGCTGCATCATCGTCGAAGGGCACACCGACGTGATCGGTAATTATGAAAAAAACATGGCGCTGTCTCGCGACCGCGCCAATGCGGTGGTGATTTTCATCTCCACCCGACACGGAATCGATCGGAAGCGCTTTGTGCCGGTAGGCAAGGGCTCGACCGAGACGATGCCGAACCTCGACGCGCGCGATCCGAAGAATCGTCGCGTCGTATTCAAGGTAGTAACTGGTTGATCCTTTCGCAGTACTTTTTAACTGAACCAAGGAGACTCACATGCGTTTAATTTCTATGATGATTGCTGCTGCCGTTGTTGCTTCCCCGGCTTTCGCTCAACAAACCCAGCGTTCCAGCAACCCGCAGGGCGTGCAGATCCAGGGCAATACCGACATCAAGGCGAAAAACGAGAACGTGACAGCTGTCGCTGTCGGCGAAGGCAATGAAGCCAAGAATACGACCGGCGCCATCAAGGGTGGCACCCAGATTCAGGGCAACACCAAAATCCAGGCCTCGCAGAAGAACGCGACCGCCGTTGCGGTGGGCAAGAACAACACCGCTGCCAACGAAGCCGGCGTCATCGGCGGCAAGTAATACGTCGTCCCCATAGTTCATCATTCCCATACCGGAGGAAACAACAATGCGCGCTCAATTCGCTATCATCGCCCTGGCTTCTGCTGTCATTTCTACCGCTGCTTTCGGTCAAGCCTCGCAAAGTGGCCCGAAGGGCAGCATGTCCTCACCGAATGCCCAAGGTGTTCAGATTCAGGGCAATACCGACATCAAGGCTAAAAACGAGAACGTGACGGCTGTTGCTGTTGGCGAAGGCAACACCGCCAAGAACACGACCGGTGCCATCAAGGGTGGTACCCAGATCCAGGGCAACACCAAAATCCAGGCCTCGCAAAAGAACGCGACCGCTGTTGCGGTGGGCAAGAACAACACCGCGGCCAATGAAGCTGGTGTTATCGGCGGAAAGTAAGCAACTGGAACCTGGCCATTGCGGCTACCCAGTTAGAAATGATGGCTGGACGGGACATTCCCGCCCAGCCTTTTTTATTTCTTGTTGGCGGAGGTCGGCTTGGGCTCTTCTTACGGCCTTGATCCCATCTCAGGCTTGGGCAAAAAAGTCATTTTCCCCTGGTCGGTTCTTTCGTTATTGCTGAAGATTCCTTCCCAGGAATCGCCATCGGGGAAGGTAATTTTTCCCGGCCCTTCCTTGACGCCATTTTTCCAGGAACCTTCGTAGCGGGAACCGGCTTTTGTCGTGTAACTGCCTTGGCCGTGGAATTCGCCGTTCAGTATTTCACCTTCGTAAACATCCCCGTTATCAAAGATGGTTTTCCCTTTACCGTTCTGTTTGTTGTCCTCCCAATTGCCTTCATAACGGAAACTTCCAGGCGCAATGAAGACACCATAGCCTTGCTTGACACCGTTTTCAAGCTGGCCTTCAAAGCGTTGCCCATTCTGCCACTCGATTACCCCCTTGCCACTGGGTTGGCCACTGGGTTGGGCAAAGCGAAAGTCGCCGATGTAGGTGGTGTCTCCAACCTGCACACGCTTCCCCAAGTCGGCCCTGGCCGGTACGGCGGCTACGGAAGGCACCAAAGAGCCACTGGAGTCAGGTGCAGGCGGGACAATGCCGCCTGCCGAAATCGTACTGGCAGGCAGAAACCCAGCGGCGACGTCCTTGGCACGGTTGGGTTGTCCGACATAGACTGCGTTCCCGGTAAAGCGGATCGGCACGATGGTAAAGCGACCGGAGACGTCTGCTTCCGTGCGGTAGTGGCCGCCTTGGGTCTGAAATTCGATGATTTGCCGACCCTGCGGAAGAATGGCACGGGCTATGGAAATACGTTCCGGCAGGGTTCGCCAGTTGCGGTCGTCGGCCTGCTCGGTGCTCACCGATACGACATTGGCAATCATCCCGGCGATCCAGTGCGCCTTGTTGGCCTGTTCCTGGACGACTGACTTGAGCCCCGCCCGGATGACCGTACGCAGGATGATTCCCGGCATTTGATCCTTGAGCAGACGCCGCGCCATGGTGTCGATATTGGTCAGTGTCTCAACCGGATATCGACCTCCGGCAACCGCTAGCGAGGAAGGCACTGATACCTGTTCTGAAGCCTTGAGCACCGGGAAGGAGAGGGGGGTGATGAGCATTCCTCCTTTTCGCATGATAGGGATCGAAATAGTCAACGAGTCGATGCGCGGCGCGAATCCGGTCTCCAAAACGAAAAGCACATCGGTCTCGCCCGGGCCAGGTACGCGTTTGCCAAGATCATTGAGAGCACTCTGGATCATGACTTTGCCCGGAGCCAGTTGCAGCGCGTTGCGATAACCCGGTTCGGCAAGCGAAGGTTCATCGGTGACTTCAAAAAAATAACCAGCCAGATAGTGCGCAAAGGCATTCTGGAAACCGTTCTTCAACTCGCGGACTTCCGGCGTATCGAGTTCCTGCATTGGATAGCCTTCAAGACTGCTGACCTGACCCGAATCTTGTTTGTTCGACTCGGCCTGGAGAGCGTCGTACTCCTTTTCACGGAAAGCCTCGATCAGCTTTTCACGCTCATAGGTTTTCTTCATCTCGATGCGGGCATGGTCGAAATTGCCGAGCATGATGTGGTTCAGTGTCAAGCGCGTCGAGAGCAACACCTTTTCATAGTCTTGCCCATCGTAACGGCGGGTCTTGTCGTTGATCAGAAAACTGCCAATGTCGCCAAACATCTTCGTTGGATTGGTACGAAATTCGTTTTCCCACGCCTGAATGATCTCATCGCCCTTCATCCAGGTTTCGCGGCTGCTGGTGAAGTTGCTGCCGAGGCTGAGCAACTCCCCTTTCTCGAAAAAGTAGAGAATGTCCTTGTCGTCCCCCTCATTGGCTCCTTCAATCTTTGCAACAGCCTGCTTGAGTGCGCCGGTCTTCACCAGGGTGACGGTTTCGTTCAGCTCGTCGGCATATTGGCGCAACATGCCCGCGGCGCAGATCGAAGGCATTGCGGTCATCAGCAATAGCAGTGAACAAGTGTAGACAATCGGTTTCATGGTCATCTCCCTGAAAGGGCTTGTTTTTATAGCGCTGATCGACATTTTTCGTGACGGTGGAAGGGGAGCAGAATCGTGGCCGGACTTCCGCGGCAGGTTCTTGAAATCAGCCAGGCGCCGGCGCAGTATAACAACTGTGATCACCACATCGGAGCCTGCCATGTACATGTACGTCCGCAAATCCACTCAGATCAGGCATTGATCCGATGCGCGTACTGCTCGTCGAAGACGATCCGATGATCGGCAAAAGCGTTCAGCAGGGTCTGCGACAGAACGGCTACACGGTTGACTGGGTGCGCGACGGCCAGGACGCCGAACTGGCTCTGGCGACCACTCCCTACGAGATGCTGCTGCTCGATCTTGGCCTGCCTGGCAGGTCCGGTCTGGCCATTCTCACGACACTACGGCGTGCCGCCAATCGCATCCCGGTGGTAGTAATCACCGCCCGCGATGCAGTTGCCGATCGCATCACCGGACTCGACAGCGGTGCCGACGACTATCTCGTCAAGCCATTCGATCTCGACGAGCTGTGCGCACGCCTGCGCGCCGTGCTGCGCCGACACGCCGGCCGCGCCGACCCGGTGATTCGCATCGGCGAGCTGTGCATGAATCCGGCAACCCATGAGCTTACGCAGAATGGCCAGCCGGTATTGCTCTCGGTGCGTGAGTTTGCGCTGCTGCAGGCTTTGCTCGAACAACCCGGCGTGCCGCTGTCGCGAGCGAAACTCGAAGAAAGACTGTATGGCTGGGGTGAGGAAATCGAGAGCAACGCCGTCGAGGTCTACATCCATTCCCTGCGACGAAAGCTCGGCGCCGAGCGGATCAGGAACATCCGCGGCGTCGGATATCTGGTGCCCCCAAGCGGATGAAATCGATCCGCCAGCAGCTGCTGATGGCACTTTTGTCCACGATCATGCTGACCACCCTGCTTGGTGCGCTCGCCACCTACCGAACGGCGCGCGATGAGGCACAGGCGATGTTCGACTATCAACTGCGCCAGCTGGCGCTCACTCTTCGCGATCATGCCTTGCAGAACGGGCCGCTGCGTGAATTTGGGATCGACGAAGACGCGCAGCATTTCTCGGTTCAGATCTGGGGTCCGGATGGGACTCGCATCTACCTCTCGCATCCCCGCCAGGAACTTCCTCACCAGGCACCGATCGGTTTTGCGACGATCGACACCGGCCATGGCCAGTGGCGAGTCTTCGGGATGCAGCAGGCCGGCCAGATGATCCAGGTGGCGCAGCCAATGCAAGTGCGAGACCAGTTGGCGCTCGCAGCCGCCTGGCGGACCGTCGCGCCGTTCCTGCTGATGCTGCCACTGCTCGGGGTGCTGATCTGGATCGTCGTCGGCCGCGGCCTGCGCCCTCTCGATGCAATAGCGCGGGCAGTCAGCACGCGCACACCGGTAGCCCTCGACCCCTTGCCCGAAAGCCGGGTGCCCAGTGAAGTCCTACCGCTGGTGCGGGCGCTCAACGAACTCCTCGATCGCCTGCGGCGCGCGCTGGTGGCGCAACGCGAATTCATCGCCGATGCCGCGCACGAACTACGCACGCCGCTTGCGGCGCTGACCCTGCAGGTCCAGCTCGCCGAACGCGCCAGCGATGCCAGGTCACGTGCCGAAGCATTCGCCGAACTCAAAGGCGGGCTGCAGCGCACCACCCATTCGGTGCAGCAACTCCTTACCCTGGCCCGCCAGGAACCGGGCGGTGGCGAGCGACCACTGGTACCGGTGCAGCTTGCCGAGCTGGCAGCACAAGTCATCGCCGAGCATCTGCCACTGGCGGATGCTCGGCGGGTCGACCTCGGTGTGACGCCAACGGCTCGCGAGGGGGTGGTCACGGGTGACCCGGAAGCACTGCGTATCCTGGTCGGCAACCTGGTGAGCAACGCCGTCTGCTATACCCCACCAGGAGGTAAAGTGGACGTCAGCAGCGGCGAAGACGAACGCGGAACATTCATCGAAGTCTGCGACTCGGGTCCAGGAATTCCCTCCGAGGAGCGAGAGCATGTCTTCGACCGCTTCTATCGCCGAGCGCAAACCGACACCGCCGGCAGTGGTCTCGGACTGGCGATCGTCAAGGCCATCGCAGATCGTCATCGGGCACACGTGCTTCTCGACGATGCCGACCTGGGTGGCTTGCGCGCGCGCGTTGAATTCCCTCGCTTGCTGCCCCTTTAAGTCCGCTTTAAGTCACTTTCTTCTATCGTTTCCGAATGGGAAGCCACGCGCGGGAAGCCACGCGCGCTTCCGGTTCTGCCACGAAAAAGGAGATCACCATGCAAGAAAACCCCCTCAAGCGCAGTCTGTTCGCCGTGACGCTGGTCGCCGCCCTCGGCGCCGGCTACGCAAAATTCGGTGGCGAAGTCATCCCTCCCGGTGAGGCGTTCGCCGCCACAGCACCGGCTCCGGCAGCCCTGCCCCGGTCGGGAATGGTACTGCCCGATTTCACCGCGATCGTCGAGCACAGCGGTCCGGCGGTGGTCAACATCAGCGTCAGTGGCTTGTCGAAGACGGCCGCAACGATCGACCCCAACGATCCGATGTTCGAGTTTTTCCGCCGCTTTGGCATGCCGCCGCCGCGTGAGCGTACACCCGCACGCGGCCAGGGCTCCGGCTTCATCGTCGGCGCCGACGGACTGATCCTGACCAACGCACATGTCGTCGCCGATGCCGATGAGGTGATCGTCAAGCTGACCGACAAACGTGAATTCAAGGCCAGGGTCGTCGGCCTCGACAAGCTGACCGACGTCGCGGTGCTGCGCATCGATGCCACGAATCTGCCGGTCCTGCGCCTTGGCGATCCGGCGCGCGCGCGGGTCGGCGAATGGGTCGTCGCCATCGGGGCACCATTCGGCTTCGAGAACAGCGTCACCGCCGGAATCGTCTCGGCAAAATCACGCTCGCTGGCCAGCGACAGCTATGTGCCGTTCATCCAGACCGACGTGGCAATTAACCCTGGGAATTCCGGCGGACCACTGCTCAATCTGGACGGTGAAGTGATCGGCATCAACTCGCAGATCTACAGCCGCAGCGGCGGTTATCAGGGTGTCTCCTTCGCGATCCCCATCGACGTCGCGATGAACATCAAGGAGCAGTTGGTGCAGCACGGAAAGGTCAGTCATGGACGCCTGGGGGTCACAATCCAGGAAGTGTCACAAGCACTTGCGGAATCGTTCGGTTTGCAGGCTACGGCCGGCGCCCTCATCAGTTCTGTCGAGAAAGGCGGCCCAGCTGCCGTCGCCGGTCTTGAAGCTGGCGACATCATCCTCAAGCTCAACGACACCACGATCGTCCGCTCGTCCGAGCTGCCGCCACTGGTCGCTGCGCTCAAGCCCGGAACCCAGGTCAAACTGCAGGTGTGGCGCAAGGGAATGCGCCGCGACATTGCCCTCGCTGTCGGCGAGATTGCCACTCCCAAGCTGGCCTCAGCCGTTGGCGGGGAAGCCGACAAATCGCGACTCGGCCTGGCGCTGCGTTCCCTGACTCCGGACGAGCGTCGGCAGGTCGAAAATCCGAACGGGCTGATCGTCGAGAGTGTCAGCGGACCCGCCGCGCGGGCCGGCATCCAGCCTGGCGACGTCATCGTTTCGCTCAACGGCCAGACGGTCCACGATGTCGCGCAATTGCGCGCGCTGCTCGACAAGGCGGGCAAGAACGTGGCGCTGCTGATCGAACGTGACAACGCCAGGATCTTCGTGCCGGTCGAACTCGGTTGATGCCCTCGCTTCACCAGGCGGCAAGAGGCAAGCCGCTCGTTTCAAGAACACAATGGAGGACTGGCGATGATCAACGCCCTGTTTGACCTGCTTGGCACCTTCTATCAGAGTGGCGAGTTCGCGCAGGCCGAGTGGATGGCGCGCAGCATCCTGCAGGCGATCCCGGACGACCTCGTGTCCTTGCAACTGCTCGGCCTGGTCTATTACCGCACCAGGCGTCGCAGCGAGGCCATGCAGGCCTTCAATGCGGCCGAAGGCGACGTTCACCGGCCCACCGGCAGCCTGCATGCCTCGGCGCAGTGCCTGCAGGCTGCCAGCGGCCATGGCTCGACCCTGGCCGGAGCCTGGTATGAGCTTGGACTGCTGCTGTTCCGCCTGCGACGCTTCCCACAGGCGATCAGCGCCTTGCAGGCAGCGCTTTCCGCGCGCCCCGATTTTTGTCAGGCGCAGCGCGCTATTGCACGCATCGCAAGGCTAGCAGACGCCAAGAATTCGCCCACCAAAGCGCCCTGTATATATGCGCCTGGCTATTCCTCTTCGCTGAACAACTCGCAGGCGGACAGCTCAGGATGAGTGCGTCCAAGCCTTACGAGGTGCGCCAGGTGCCACGCCACCACCGCCCGCTTGATCTTGTCGCTATGGCCGAGTGGCAAGAGTGTGATTCAGAGTGATGCGCCATATAGCCCTGGACAAATGCATGTTCTTGAGCGCAGCCAGCGCGGCCTCGGCACGATGTTCCTGGAAAAATCCGAGCAGCGCGTTGACTGAGAGGATGCATCCAGGCAGGCCAGCAGGCGCAGCGGCATCAATGCTCCAGGGTTCCATTTTCTGCCATGGGTCATGGTTCTTCATCGAGATTCCTCTTGACCCGAGAAGCCTGCGCGGTTTGGGCGCCACGTACCGCGATCAGGTAGTAGCCTATTACCAGCGCGAAGATGACCGCCGCCGACCCGTACATGTATTCTGCAGTCATTTCCTTGAAATCGAACACAATCACCTTTCGAGAAATCGCCATCAAGGCGGTGCCGAGCACGATTTCCACGGCGAGCCGGTGGTCGCGGTGATCCGCCACGTACAGAATGATGTTGTGGTAAATCTCGATGGCGATCAACACGGCCATGAAAGCGCCGAAGGTGGCCAGGATGTCCTTGATCTCCAGCAGCATGAAGGGCGGTGCCATCAGGCGCTCATAAAGGACATACACGATATCGGCAACGCCCCAGATGATCACCAGCACCATGATCACCGCAACCACTCTGGAGACCTGACGGATCACCCGATTGAGAAAATCGATCGTTTTGTCGTTACTTGTATTGCTTTCCAGCATATCGCTCCCTTGAATCAACCGCCGTGGAAATACAAAAGCTTATTCCGGGGCGCCGCACCGCATGGGAAACAGTGTGCGCAGGCGATCCTGGGCCTTGCGTTCTCCGCCTGCGGGTATCGGCATCGCTTCGCTCAGGATGCATCTCCAGCACTGGTCGCACTCGGCTTTCCCTGCGTCAAGGCCAGGCTTGCCGCAACCGAAATCAGCAGGATGCCGGCGACGATTCCCAGGGACCACTGGATCGGCAGATGGAACCATGGTGCCGCGAGCATCTTGCCGCCAATAAACATCAGCACGACGGCGAGGCCATACTTGAGCAGATGAAAGCGGTCGGCCATGTCAGCGAGCAAAAAGTAGAGCGCGCGCAGGCCCATGATCGCGAAGATATTCGAGGTGAAGACGATGAACGGGTCGGTGGTGACAGCGAAGATGGCCGGGATCCTGTCCACCGCGAAGACCACGTCGCTGGCCTCGATCAGCACCAGCACCAGGAACATCGGCGTCGCCCAGAGGATACCATTCTGGCGCACGAAGAAACTCTCGCCGTGGAAAGCGCCGGTAATGCGCAGGTGGCCGCGCAGCCAGCGCAGGATCGGGTTGGCTTCGAGATCGGGTTCGTGCTCGGCGAAGATCAGCATCTTGATGCCGGTGACGACCAGAAAGGCGCCGAAGACATAGAGCAACCAGGAGAACTGCGTCACCAGCCAGACGCCGGCGAGAATCATCGTCGCGCGCATGACGATCGCACCAAGTACGCCATACAGCAGGACACGACGCTGCAATTCCGGTGGCACCGCAAAATAGCCGAAGATCATCACGAAAACGAACATGTTGTCAACCGACAGCGATTGCTCGATCAGATAACCGGCGAGAAACTCCAGGGTCTTGCGGTTGGCGATCTCGCGACCGAGTGCGCCGTCCAGATACCACCACATGAGGCCGGCGAAAGCCATGCTCAGCGCCATCCAGGCCAGCACCCAGGCCAATGCCTCCCTAACCGAGACACGATGCGCCTGGCGTCCGCCGAAGACGAACAGATCAAGCGCCAGCATGATCAGGACAAAGACAATGAAGCCGGCCCACATCGAGCCGGTGGCGAAGGTTTCGACGGCGCTCACGAGCGGATTCCGGAAACGGGTTGCTGGCTCGAGCGGGTGCCCTCGAAGGCGTTTCGTGCAGGATCAACATGTGAGTCGGCGCAGGCGACGATCAGCGCCTTGGGGCTCTGGCTGCGGACAAGCTGTTCGAAAAGTTCACGCTCCTCGGCGAAATACTTTTCCTGGAAACGTTCGAAGCCGGCGGTGAACCTGGCGATATCTTTCATGGGATTTATCTCTGATTGATTGCTGTCGATTGAAATGGTCTGCCCGGTGGGTCAGGATCGGCTTTCCAGCACCGCGATGCGTTCCTCGATCGGTGGGTGGCTGGAAAACAGGGCCATCCAGCCGGGGTGTCCATTGATGCCGGCGGTGGCGACGTTCTGTGGCAGTTCGCCGGCTTCCATGCCGCCGAGGCGACGCAGCGCCGCTGCCATCGGCCGCGGCGATCCCATCAACTGTGCAGCACCGGCGTCAGCGCGGAATTCACGTTGCCGCGAAAAGTACATGACGATGATGCTCGCCAGGATGCCGAAGACGATGTCGCAAACCACCACGGTGATGGTGTAGCCAATGCCTGGTCCCGACTCTTCGCCGCCGCCCCTGCGCAGCAGCGAATCCACCAGCCAGCCGACGACGCGAGCGATGAAGATGACGAAAGTGTTGACTACCCCCTGGATCAGCGTCAGGGTCACCATGTCGCCATTGGCGATGTGTGCGACTTCGTGAGCGATCACTGCTTCGGCTTCACTGCGCGTCATGCTTTGCAGCAGGCCGGTGGATACCGCAACCAGCGAGCTGTTGCGACTGGCGCCAGTGGCGAAGGCATTCGGCTCACCTTCGTAGATCGCGACTTCAGGCATGGCCACTCCGGCTTTGTCAGCGAAGCGGCGCACGCTATCGACCAGCCACAGCTCGGAGGAGTTGGCCGGCGTATCGATGACGCGTGCGCCGGTACTCCACTTGGCGATGGTCTTCGACATCCACAACGAGAGAAAAGCCCCCCCGAAACCCATCAGCAGCGCAAAGAACAGCAGCTTGCCAAGGTCGAGCCCGTTGCCCGAAAAAAACTTGTGCGCTCCGGTGAGCGTGCAGACGATGCCCAGGACCAGCATGATCGCCAGGTTGGTGCCGATGAGCAAGAGGATCCGTTTCATGATTCGATCTCCGTGAATACTGTTGGCCGTGTCACTTGCCAGAGTGGATGAATGGGGAAGCAGCACTCGTGCTTTCCGCTTCCCCGGCGATTGCGGCATTCTTCGTGTTGCCATCACGCGGACTATCATGGCGATATTCGCGCTGCCGCGCTACCTGACGCGCCAACGTCCTGCCGGCTCGATCGGCGGCGCGATCGATGGCGACATAGAGGTCGGGCTCTGTATCTTCGATCAGCACGTCCGCGGCGCCGGGAACCGCCACCTGGATGCTGCAGCGCTTGTCTTCTCCACCACGAGGACCATTGAGATCGGAGAGACGGATCGAAACCTTGCGCACGTGCTGATCGGCCCAGTCGAGCGCGAAGTGAATGCGACGCTCGACATGCTTGCGCAAATCTGCGCTGAGATCGAAGCCTCGGGCCTGAATGAATATCTGCATGGGAGGGCACCTTGAAGTTGAGAGTTGAGTGGTGACAGCGGGGGCCACTGTAGCGCAGGGTGACGAATCCAACAAATCGAATATAATTTAAAGAAACATCGATTTTTTGGATGATTCTGGAACCATGAGCACACTCAACTACAAGCACCTTCGCTACTTCTGGGCGGTCGCCAAGTCCGGTTCGATCGCCCGCGCCAGCGAACAGTTGCATCTCACGCCGCAATCGATCAGCGGCCAGTTGCACGAGCTGGAGGAAAGTCTCGGCGTAGCGCTGTTCCGCCGCGCCGGGCGCGGCCTAGAATTGACCGACGCCGGCCGGCGCATCCTCAGCTACGCCGAAGAGATCTTTGCTCTCGGCGACGAACTGCTCGACGCGGCGCGCGTCCAGCGCGTGAGGAAGAGCCTGCCTTTTACCATCGGCATCGCCGATTCGGTCGCCAAATCTGTGGCACACCGGCTGGTCGAACCAGCCCTGCGCTTGCCGGAACCAGTGCGACTGATCTGCCGCGAGGGCCGCCTGACCTCGCTGCTCGCGGAGTTGGCCATCCATCGTCTGGACATGGTGATCGCCGACCGCCCGATCCCGGCCAATCTCAATGTCCGCGGCTACAGTCACCTGCTCGGTGAGAGTACGCTGATGGTGTTCGGTGCAGCGGCGCTGATCAAGACCCTGAACGGCGCCTTCCCGGCGCTGCTCGACGGCGCTCCTTTCCTGATGCCGGGTGACGATGTCGCGATCCGCCCGCGGCTCGAACAATGGTTCGAAGCGCAACGGCTGCATCCGCGCATCGTTGGCGAATTCGACGACAGCGCGCTGCTCAAGGCTTTCGGACAAGCCGCTGCCGGACTCTTCGTCGCCCCGAGCGCAATCGCCGCCTACGTTTGTGAACAGTATCGTGTCGACATCGTCGGACACATCGACGCCATCGGCGAACAGCTCTTCGCGATTACCACCGAGCGACGGCTGACCCACCCAGCAATCGTCGCCATCAGCGAAGCGGCGCACAAGGAGGTGTTTGGTGAGGCGTCGAGCGCCCACACCGATGTCGTGAACGCGCTTGACGGGCCGCTGCTGCCGGTACGCAAGGCGCGGCATCCGGGGCTCTCCAGGCCGAGGAACAAGAGCGCGGTATAGCAGGATACGCCTTGCGGACGTCAATCATCAGTTTTTTACGAAGTATCGTTCCAGATAATTCTGCTTTTCTGATGATCTCCAAGTGTCTATTCTCGAGCCTGTTCGACCACTCACAGGAGACATCCATGAAAACCTTTTCACTGCTCGCCGCCATTCTGGCACTGGGCTGTACACTTGCGTTCGGCGATGCGGAAGCCGCCAGCAAACGTTTGGGCGGCGGCCAGTCCACCGGCATGCAACGTCAGTCCACCACCCCCGACAAAGCCGCCGTCTCGCCAGCGCAGACGCCAGGCGCGATGCCCGCGGCAGCCGCGCAACCCAAGCGTTCGTGGATGGGGCCGCTGGCCGGACTCGCCGCCGGCCTGGGCCTGGCCGCGCTGGCCTCGTACTTCGGCTTCGGCGAGGAACTCGCTTCGATGCTAATGATTGGCCTGTTGGTAATGGCCGTACTGATGGTGATCGGCCTCGTCATGCGTCGCCGCGCCGCTGCTCGCGAACCTGCTGGCGGCGGCCTGCAGTACGCGGCGGCGGGTGCCGGCGGCGCGCCTACGGGCAACCATGAGCTTTCCCTGCCGGCATCCGGTAGCAACGACGCAGCCGGTGTCGCCACCGGACACATCCCGACCGACTTCGACGTCGCCGGTTTCGTGCGCAACGCCAAGCTCAGCTTCATCCGCCTGCAGGCCGCCAACGACGTCGGCAATCTCGACGACATCCGTGAATTCACCACGCCAGAGATGTTTGCCGAGATCAGCCTGCAGATTCGCGAGCGCGGCAACGCCAGGCAGGAAACCGATGTCGTCAGCGTCGAGGCAGCAGTGATCGATGTCGCCGAAGAGCCAGGCCGCTACGTTGTCAGCACGCGTTTCAGCGGCATGATCCGCGAAAACCAGGACGCCGCCGCCGAGCCCTTCGACGAAATCTGGCACTTGGTCAAGCCACGTGACGGCAAGTCCGGTTGGGTTGTCGCCGGCATTCAGCAGACTCAGTAAGCTGCTGCAAAACCGCTGACCGGAGCCATCCCTCCTGACATGACAGGCTCCGGCGGCGGCTGGCGCGATCATCGACGATCGACGGACGGTCCATGAGATCTTCACGGTCGTGCCTCGAACCACAGGTCACCGAAGTGGGTCTCGACGCGATCGCCGGTGTTGTCGGTGTCGGCGGCGAGGGCAACACCCGAGATCGCCGGCACCGGATCGCCGAAGGCCGCACGAAAATCGGCGGCGACATCGCGAACGACCTCCCGCCATTTTCCGGAGTGCGCGTTGCCGGAATCGACGACGATCATCCGCAGGCGATCGCTATAGGCATTCCATCCCGATTCGCCGGCGACTTGCGCCGTACCCCAGACGTAGCACAGCGCTGCTGCCGGCAGATTGGCGCCATACAGGACGCGCGCCGCAGCGATCTTCATGCGGTCGCCGACACCGAGCCGCTCCGGTGGCAGATCGAACAGGACATAGACACGCGCGGCGTAATCGTCACCGGCCTTGCGCCGCAGGTCCGATCCGGAAACTGCCTTGGAAACTCGCCAGCGCCATCGCAGCAAGGGTGTCACCGCCGGGTCAACGCGCTCTGCGATTGCCAGACTCGACGCCGAGTGGTCGGAAATCACCCGCAGCACCGTCACGCCAGCATCGGCCAGCAGATCGAAACGGTTCGGCCGCTCGACCGAGGGCAAGGTCTGATGCAGCCATTCCTTCGGCAAATGATTTCCCGGCAGCGCGGCAGAAAACCTCGGCAGCTCGACTCGCCTGGCGTCGGCGCGCGCCGGGCAGACTGAAAACCCGCTGACGACGCCGATGACCGGGGTCATCAGCAGCGCCAGCGAAGCCCACCGGCGTCTGGTATTCATTGGCTCCATTCGACAAATCCTTCCAGAGTGGCCAGGCGCAGCAGGTCGGCCGGCCGATCGACATCCCACAGCCGGGGCAGCTCGCCCCAGCGCAGCCCCGACCCGGACAGGCGCTGCCGCGTCTGGGCCATGACCCGCTCGCTCCCCCACTCGATGGCCGCGAAGAGTTGCGGCTGCGGACAACGCAGGCCGACGAGCACGTAACCACCATCTTCAGCGGGAATGAACACCGCGTCCTTGGCGTGCTGGCGCTCTTCGAGCAGGATCTTGGCGGCAGCCACCAGATGCGCCGGCTGCAGCGCCGGACAGTCGCTGCCGATCAGCAGCAACGGTCCGGCCTGCGCCGCAAAAGCCGCCGCCATGCGTTCGCCGAGGTCCAGGCCCGACTGGCCGCACAGATCGACATCGCAACAGCGCTGCACGGCACGAAAGAAGCGCTGCTGGTCGTCCGGTGTTCCCCAAAGCGTCACTCTGCCGATCGCCGCAGCCTGCGCGACCGCCAGCGCATGCAGGATCAGCCGGCGTTGCAGGCGGGCGGCGCCGACCGCACCGAGGGCTGGAATCAGGCGGGTCTTGGCGGCACCGGCCTGTGGCGCGCGCGCAAAGACGGCGATGCCGAGTGGCTCAGCGCTGGCGCGGCAGATAGCCATAGCGAATCGCCAGTTGCTGCGGGTCCGCACCCAGAAAATAACTCGCGCGCAGGCGCCACATCAGCAAAATCGTTCGCAGAACGCCGTGTTTCTGCCAGCGTCGCCCGGAGGTCAGTACCCGTTCGCGCAGGCAGGCTGGTCGGCAGATGCGCTTGAGCCGCTTCGACAAGGCAATGTCCTCCATCAATGGCAGTTCGGGATAGCCGCCAAGGCGCTCGAAAACCTCGCGGCGAACGAAAATCGCCTGATCGCCGGTGGCAATGCCGCTCAGGCGCGAGCGCCAGTTCATCATCGATTCGACGACTCGCAGCAGTGGCTGGCGTCCGTCAATGCGCACGTCGAAGCGTCCCCAGGCGGCACCGCCCGCAATCGCGGCTCGGATCAGCCTGTCGGCCGCCGGCGGCAGCGTGGTGTCGGCGTGCAGAAAGAGCAGCACCTCGCCCTGGCTCGCATTTGCCCCCGCGTTCATCTGCGATGCCCGGCCACGCGGCGATTCGAGCAGCCGGTCGACCCCTGGCCGCGCCAGATCCGGCGTGCCGTCGCTACTGCCGCCATCGACCAGCAGCAGCTCGGCGCCGCGGCCGCGCAGTTCCTGAAGCACCGCTACCTGCGCGCGGATTGTCGCCGCTTCATTGAGCACGGGGAGGATCAGCGAAAGGAAAGGGCGCTTGGTCGAGATTTGCATGGTCAGCAGGGAATGGTGCATGAGCTATGGCGGAAAGCGCCTTGCCGGGCAGAGATTCTGGGGCTTGGCTGGCGAGTGATCAAGGCCGTCGGCGATCGGGATTGTCGGGATTGTCTGGAAAATCCAGTGGGACGAGTTCGACTGGAGCTGCGACTACTACCTCAAGCACGGCCGCATGCTGCCCGATGACTGGAAGGAGCGGATCGGCCAGCACGCTGCGATATTCTTCGGCGCCGTCGGCTGGCCGGAGAAGGTACCCGACCACGTGTCGCTATGGGGTTCGCTGCTCAAGTTCCGGCGCGAGTTCGACCAGTACGCCAACCTGCGCCCGGTGCGCCTGATGCCGGGCATCCCGACGCCGCTCGCTGGCCGCGAGGTCGGTGACATCGATTTCTACGTCGTCCGCGAAAACACCGAGGGTGAGTATTCGAGCATCGGCGGCCGCATTTTCGAGGGCAGCGAGAACGAGACGGTCGTCCAGGAAAGTATCTTCACCCGCCGCGGCGTCGACCGGATCCTCAAATTCGCCTTCGAACTCGCGCGGCAGCGAGCAAAGCAACATGTCACCTCGGCGACCAAGTCGAACGGCATCGCGATCTCGATGCCCTACTGGGACGAGCGCTTCGCGGCGATGGCCGCGCAGTATCCCGACATCCGCAGCGACAAGTACCACATCGACATTCTCACTGCGCACTTCGTTCGCCACCCCGACTGGTTCGACGTGGTCGTCGCCTCGAACCTGTTCGGCGACATCCTCTCGGACCTCGGTCCCGCCTGCACCGGCACCATCGGCATCGCGCCATCGGCCAACCTCAATCCCGAGCGCCGGCATCCCTCGTTGTTCGAACCGGTGCATGGCTCAGCACCGGACATCTACGGCCAGGGCATTGCCAACCCGGTCGGCCAGATCTGGTGCGGCGCGATGATGCTCGA
>RRZT012791679.1_pt1 | contig 18429 bp, 16 predicted proteins | sample 2165551 | NCBI WGS metagenome assembly RRZT01 (sample SAMN10456910, study PRJNA506462) | wastewater metagenome | biome: wastewater; feature: sludge; material: wastewater sludge; isolation source: wastewater sludge with Escherichia coli K12::gfp cells carrying plasmid... | place: USA: Moscow, Idaho...
CATGGAGGGTTCCTGGCACGTCGCACGGACCGGTTCCGACCAAGCCCGAGGACGCTCACCGTTCGTGCGAGCCGTCCTCGGCAACGAGACCTGGACTGCCGTCGGCTACCGCCTCGGGATGCTCGACCTCGTCCGCACCCGTGACGAGCACACGCTCCTGGGGCACCTGGGGCCGGACCTGCTCGCGGACGGCCTCACCGTCGACGTCGACCTCGTGCGCGAGCACCTGCTCGGCGACGAGCCGCAGACCCCGGTCGCGGAAGCGCTCCTCGACCAGACCCGGCTCGCAGGTATCGGCACGATCTACGCGTCGGAGAGCCTCTTCGTCGCGCGCGTGCACCCGTGGGAGCCGCTCGCGAACATCCCCGAGGAGCAGCTCGCCCTCGTCCTGTCGACCGCGCGCGACCTCATGCTCCGAGCGGTCGCTGAAGGCCTCGGTACCCGGGCGAGGCTGGTCCACGCACGCGTAGGGCGGCCGTGCGTGCGCTGCGGCACGGCTGTCACCGTGCGGCAGGCTCGCAGGCCGCCCTTCGAGCGTCCGATCTTCTTCTGCCCGCGATGTCAGCGAGGGCAGGATGGGTGGGCCTGACGGCCGCACCGGTGCGGTCGGCTCAGCCGACCGGGGTGAGCTCGCGCCGCGAGCTCGGGTACCTGTCGACCGCCGTGGCGAACTCGTCCGGGACCGTGTCCGGGATGAGCAGACCCTCGGCGACGGCGACGCGGTCGCTGACCTCGCGGAGCACGAGCGAGAGCGGCAGGTCCAGCGCCTCGCAGATGGAGCCCAGGAGCTCGGAGGACGCTTCCTTCTGCCCGCGCTCGACCTCGCTCAGGTAGCCCAGGGACACACGTGCCGACGAGGACACCTCACGGAGGGTTCGCCCTTGCCGCTGGCGCGCATCGCGCAACACGTCCCCGATCTCTCGTCGTAGGACAATCATCAGACGCCCCCTCTCTGCTTGTCGGCCGCCCGCGTTCGGTGCTGTGCACCGCCGTTCGTAGCGACATCGGTCCGGCTGGTGGTTCTACGGTACCGCCGCCCGCCGATAACCACCTCGGCAAATCCGCGATCCTCGAGAATCACCCGCACACTCGTCACAACTACCGGACGGCGGCGTTTGTTCCCGCTCCCGGTACGTTGCCCCCGAGCACCTCGAGCGCGAGAGCGATCGCCCGGGCCACGGTGGCCGCCCGGATCGCCGCACGGTCGCCGTCGAGCGCCAGGCGGCGCACGGTCGAGCGCCCGTCCACCTGCACGGCGACGAACACCGTGCCGACCGGGCGGCCGTCCTGCGGGTCCGGTCCCGCGACCCCGGTGGTCGCGAGCCCGACCGCCGCGTCCGCGAGGCGCGCGACGCCCGCCGCCATCTGCTCCGCGACGAGCGGGTGCACGGCGCCCTCCCGCGCGAGCAGATCCCTGTCGACTCCGAGCACGCTCGCCTTGAGGTCCGTCGCATACGCGACGACTCCCCCGCGCAAGACGGTCGACGCGCCGGGCACGTCGACGATCGCGCTCGCGAGCGCCCCGCCCGTGAGCGACTCTGCGACGGCGATCGTGCGCTGTTGCGCTGCAGCGAGCGCGACCAGCGCGGCGGCGCGGCCTGTCACCGCTTCGGACGCAGCCGAGCGGCCTGGACGAGGTAGTCGACCCCCGTCACGACGGTCACGACCACGGCCGCGACCATGAGGACGACACCCATGACATGGACGAAGCCTGGCAGCGCCCAGGTGGGCGCGAGCAGCGCGATGATCGCCGCCGACTGCAGGACGGTCTTGACCTTGCCGCCGCGCGAGGCGGGCAGCACGACGTACCGCAGCATGAAGAACCGCATGACGGTGATGCCGAGCTCGCGTACGAGAATCAGGGCCGTCACCCACCACCACAGCTCGCCGATGATCGACAGCCCGACGAGCGCAGTCCCGACGAGAGCCTTGTCCGCGATCGGGTCCAGGAGCTTGCCCAGGTCGGTGACGAGGTTGCGCCGCCGTGCGAGGTATCCGTCGAGCTTGTCGGTGCTCGCCGACACCGCAAAGATCACGGTCGCCACCCAGCGCCACGTCTGGGACTCGCCACCGTCGGCGAGGAGCGCCCACACGAAGAACGGGACGGTCGCGATGCGGGTGGCCGTGATCGCGTTCGGAAGGTTCCACTGCTGGCGCCACGGCGTCGTCGTAGTCGGCACCCACCCAGGATAGGTCCTGCACGCAGGGCGTCCACGCGGGCTGCGTGCTGCCGGCACCGCGGTCGCGCTAGTGTCCTCGCATGCGCCACGCCCGCCTGACCCCACGCGCCTCACGCGCGCAACGCGTCCTCCTAGGGGCGGCGATCGTGACCGTCGTGGGTGCCGGAGGCCTCGCGGCCGCGACGACGTTGCGCGGCGACGCGCGAGGCGCCCAGGCCACCACGACCACCACGAGCGCAGCGGTGACGGACGCACCGGCGCCGACCACGACGACGCCCGCGCTCCCACCGGACACCAGCTTCACGATCCTCGCCGCAGGAGACGTCCTCCCGCACCTGCCCGTCATGAAGTCCGCGCGCGCGGGAGACGGCTACGACTACAGCCCGCTCCTCGCGGGTCTCGACCCGTGGGTCGAGGGTGCCGACCTCGCGCTGTGCCACATGGAGGTGCCCGTCGCCCCGAAGGGCCGACCAGTGAGCGGCTACCCGATGTTCGGCACGACACCAGCGCTCGTCGAGGATCTCGCGGAGCAGGGCTGGGACGGCTGCTCGACGGCGTCGAACCACTCGGTCGACCGCGGCTACGCAGGTGTCGAGCGCACCCTCGACGTGTTCGACTCGGCGGGCCTGGGACACGTCGGGACAGCTCGCTCGGCACAGGAGGCGGCGGCACCCGCGCTGTACCGCGTCACCGTCGACGGCCAGCCGACGCTCGTCGCGCACCTGTCCGCGGCGTACGGCACGAACGGCATGCCGGTCGACGCGGACAAGCCCTGGTCCGTGACGCTCATCGACACCGACCAGATCGTCGAGCAGGCCAAGGCCGCTCGTGCCGACGGTGCCGACATCGTGCTCGTCTCGATCCACGACGGCACCGAGTACCGCACGGCCCCGACGGAGCACCAGGAGAAGGTGGCCGCTGCCCTCGCAGAGTCGGGCCAGGTCGACGTGGTCATCGGCCACCACGCGCACGTCCCCCAGCCCATGACGCGGCTCGCAGGCGGGCCTGGGGGCCGCGGCATGTGGCTCGCGTACGGGCTCGGCAACCTCGTGTCGAACCAGTCGGCGGAGTGCTGCGCCCCCGAGTCGTCCAACGGGCTCCTGCTCGTCGCCGAGGTCACGCGCGTCGCCGGCGGGTCTGCGGAGGTCACCGACATGACGTGGGTCGGCACGACCGTCGACCGTGTCGGGAAGCACGGCCTGCACGCGCTCGCAGACCTCGTCGGCGAGGCTACCGGCAAGCTCTCCGCGAAGGAGATCGATGCTCGCTACGCACACGTGCGCGACGCCGTCGGCACGGACCTCCAGGAGCGCACGTCACCGCCCGAGCACCAGGGCAGCACCGTCGAGGTGATCTCCCGCCCGCGCTGACCGCCTGACCGCGGTCAGCGACCGGTCTCGTTCCAGGCGTCGTCGACGCCCGGCGTGTCGTCGTCGTAGTAGTCGGTCGCCGCCGGCGGCAGGCCCGAGTCCGCCCCCGCGGCGTAGCGGTCCCTGTCCTCCGACTGGTCGTAGGCCTGCGCACCCGAGCCGGGCTCAGGCTCCCCGCGAAGCATCGCGAGGGTCCCGGCGAGGTCGTCGGGCTGCACGAGCACCTCGCGCGCCTTCGACCCTTCCGAGGGGCCGACGATCTCGCGCGACTCGAGCAGGTCCATGAGGCGCCCAGCCTTCGCGAAGCCGACGCGCAGCTTGCGCTGGAGCATCGACGTCGATCCGAACTGCGACGTGATGACGAGCTCGGCCGCCTGCAGCAGGACGTCGAGGTCGTCGCCGATGTCCTCGTCGACCTGCTTCTTCGCCGCGGTGACCGCGACGTCCTCGCGGTAGACGGGCTTGAGCTGCTCCTTGACGTGCGCCACGACGGCGTGGATCTCGCTCTCGGTGACCCACGCCCCCTGGACACGCATCGGCTTGGCCTCGCCCATCGGCATGAAGAGCGCGTCACCCTGACCGATGAGCTTCTCCGCGCCCGGCTGGTCGAGGACGACACGGGAGTCGGTGAGCGACGACGTCGCGAACGCGAGGCGCGACGGCACGTTCGCCTTGATGAGGCCCGTGACGACGTCGACGCTCGGGCGCTGCGTCGCGAGCACGAGGTGGATGCCTGCTGCGCGGGCGAGCTGCGTGATGCGCTGGATCGACGCCTCGACGTCGCGCGGCGCGACCATCATGAGGTCGGCGAGCTCGTCGACGACGACGAGCAGGTACGGGTACGGGGCGATCTTGCGCTGCGATCCTTCGAGCGGCTTGACCTTGCCCGCGCGCACCGCGGTGTTGAAGTCGTCGATGTGCTTGAAACCGAACATCGCGAGGTCGTCGTAGCGCGCGTCCATCTCGCGCACGACCCACTCGAGGGCCTCGGCGGCCTTCTTCGGGTTCGTGATGATCGGCGTGATGAGGTGCGGGATGCCCTCGTAGATCGTGAGCTCGACGCGCTTCGGGTCGACGAGGACCATGCGCACCTGGTCGGGCGTGGAACGCATGAGGAGCGACACGATCATCGAGTTCACGAAGCTCGACTTGCCGGCGCCGGTCGCACCGGCGACGAGGATGTGCGGCATCTTCGCGAGGTTCGCGACGACGTAGCCGCCCTCGACGTCCTTGCCGATACCGATGACCATCGGGTGCTCGGTGCGCCGTGCGACAGAGGAGCGCAGGACGTCGCCGAGCGCGACCGTCTCGCGGTCGGCGTTGGGGATCTCGATCCCGATCGCGGACTTGCCGGGGATCGGCGAGAGGATGCGGACGTCCGCGCTCGCGACGGCGTACGCGATGTTCTTGCTGAGGGCGGTGACGCGCTCGACCTTCGTGCCCGTGCCGAGCTCGACCTCGTAGCGCGTGACGGTCGGGCCACGGGAGAAGCCCGTGACGGACGCGTTGATCGAGAACTGCTCGAACACGTTGGTGAGCGCCTCGACGACACGGTCGTTCGCGGCGGAGCGCACCTTGTGCGGCGGACCCTTGACGAGGCTCTCCTCGCTCGGCAGGAGGTAGACGACGTCGCCCTCGAGCATCGGCTGCTCCCCCGGCGGCACGGGAGCCGTCGGGGGGGCCGCGAGACCCTCGGCAGGCGCGTCGACGGCCGTGATCGCCTCGGTCACGGCGTCATGGTCGACGGGCGCAGCGAGCACCTCCGTCTCCGCCGCGAGCACCTCCGTCTCCTCGGCGGCCTCGATCTCGCCGCGGAGCGCGGCAGCCTCGAACGCCTCGTCACCGACGTAGCCGGGAAGCCCGTCGTGCTGCGCGACGCCCTGCGCGCGGGACCCGGCTCGTCCGAACCGACGCCGACGCTTGGGCGCCTCCTCGGGCTCACCGTCGTGACGGGACACGCCCTCGGCGAGGGCGAGAGGACCGTCCTCGTCCACGTCCGCAGGGACGCCCTTGCCTGCGAGGCGGTCCACGAGCGTCCGCAGCCGCGGGACGATCTGGTTGATGGGGGTCGCGGTGAGCACCAGGATCCCGAAGAACCCGAGGATGAGCAGGACCGGGACGGCGATCCACGCGCTCAGCCCAGCAACGAGCGGGTTGCCTGCGACGACGCCGACGAGGCCGCCGGCGGAGTGCACGGCATCCCACTGCGGTGGGGCCGGCAGATCCGCCGAGATCGCGACCAGTCCGCACACAGACACGACCATCGCCGTGAGACCGATCGACTTGCGGCTCGTGACGGCCGAGTCGGTGGGGTTGCGCATGAAGCGCACCGAGAGCCACAGCAGGAGCAGCGGCACGACGACGCCCACGATGCCGACCGCACCCGCCACGACCACGTGCACGAACTCCATGACGAAGCCCTCGAGCCGGAACCACTCCCGGCCCGCCGTGATGATCGTCAACGCGAGGAGCAGCAGCGCGACACCGTCGCGGCGGTGAGCCGGGTCGAGGTCGTGCGCGCCCTGGCCGATCCGCCGCGCGGAGCCGCCCACGAGGTGGGCGCAGCCCATCCAGGCTCCCTTGACCATCCGGACAGGGAGCGGGGACCGTGCAGGTCCTGCGTCCGTCACGGGCTTGCGCCCCGTCGAGCCCGCGCGCGCGGACCCGGACTTCGCGGCGGCGGGTCGCGCAGCTCCCCCCGAGGCGCGCACCGTCGTCGAACGGTTGCGCGTTCCGGAAGAAGAGCTGGACCCACGTGTCGCCATGCTGCGAAATCTACCGTCCAGACGCACGCAGCCCCGGCAGGCGCCGCCGTGAGGCGGGCTGCCGGGGCTGCGTGGCGCGGATCACGCCTCGACGACCACCGGGATGATCATCGGGCGACGACGCAGCCGGTTCGACACGAAACGACCGACGACGCGGCGCATCACCTGCTGCAGCTGGTGCGTGTCGACGCTGCCCGTCGAGGCCGCCTCCTCGAGGGCTGCGGTGAGCTGCGGCAGGATCGACTCGAAGACGGCCTCGTCCTCGGCGAAGCCGCGGGCGTGGATCTCCGGCCCTGCGAGGACCTTGCCGGTCCCCGAGTCGATCACGGCGAACAGGGAGATGAAGCCCTCCTCGCCGAGGATCCGCCGGTCCTTGAGCTCTGCGTCCGTGAGCTCGCCGACGCTCGAGCCGTCGACGTAGACGTAACCGCACGGGACCGCGCCCACGATCGACGCCTTGCCGTCCACGAGGTCGATCACGAAGCCGTCCTCAGCGAGCACGACGCGCTCGGGCGGCACACCCGTGCGCACCGCGAGAGCGCCGTTCGCGACGAGGTGACGCACCTCGCCGTGGACCGGCATGACGTTCTTGGGCCGCAGGATGTTGTAGCAGTACAGGAGCTCGCCAGCGGAGGCGTGGCCCGAGACGTGGACCTTGGCGTTGCCCGAGTGCACGACGCGTGCACCGAGGCGCGTGAGGCCGTTGATGACGCGGTAGACCGAGTTCTCGTTGCCCGGGATGAGCGACGACGCGAGGATCACCGTGTCGCCGGGACCGACAGAGACCTTGTGGTCGCGGTTCGCGATGCGGGACAGCGCAGCCATCGGCTCGCCCTGCGAGCCGGTGCACATGAGCACGACCTGGTCGTCGCGCAGCGTGTCGATCTTCTTGATGTCGATGAGCAGGCCCTCGGGCACGTCGAGGTACCCGAGCTCTGCCGCGATCCCCATGTTGCGGACCATGGACCGGCCGACGAACGCGACGCGGCGCCCGTGGGAGTGGGCGGCGTTGAGGACCTGCTGGACCCGGTGCACGTGCGACGCGAAGGACGCGACGACGACGCGCTTCTCGCACGTGTCGAACACCGAGTCGAGGACCGGGCCGATCTCCGTCTCGTTCGTGACGAAGCCGGGGACCTCGGCGTTCGTGGAGTCGACCATGAACAGGTCGACGCCCTTCTCGCCGAGGCGCGCGAACGCGCGCAGGTCCGTGACGCGCCCGTCGAGCGGGAGCTGGTCCATCTTGAAGTCGCCCGTGTGCAGGACCGTGCCCGCCGACGTGGTCACCGCGACCGCGAGCGCGTCCGGGATCGAGTGGTTGACGGCGACGAACTCGCAGTCGAACACACCGAGCTTCTCGGTCTGCCCCTCCTTGACCGTGAGGGTCAGCGGGGTGATGCGGTGCTCCTTGAGCTTCGCCTCGATGAAGGCGAGCGTGAGCTGGGACCCGACGAGCGGGATGTCGCGGCGCAGGCGCAACAGGTAGGGCACGCCACCGATGTGGTCCTCGTGGCCGTGCGTCAGGACGATCGCCTCGATGTCGTCGAGGCGGTCCTTGATGTAGTCGAAGTCGGGGAGGATCAGGTCGACCCCGGGCTGGTGGTCCTCCGGGAACAGGACCCCGCAGTCGATGATCAGCAGGCGTCCCTCGTGCTCGAGGACCGCCATGTTCCGGCCGACCTCACCGAGCCCGCCGAGAGGCACGATGCGCAGGGCGCCGGGTGCCAAGGGAGGCGGTGCGGGAAGCTCGGGGTGGGAGTGGCTCAACGTGGTGCCTTTCGTTCTGCTCAGTCGACCAGGCCGGCAGCCACCAGGTGGCTGCGCACGCCGGCGACCTCGTCATCGGTGGCTGCCACCTGGGGCAGCCGAAGAATGCGGTTGGGGAGCAGGCCGAGGATCTCGAGCGCTGCCTTGGCCATGACGGCCTGGAAGCCGGCGCCGTTGACGGCGTCGATCGCTTCCGTGATGGTCGAGAACACGCGCCAGGCGCGGGCATGGTCGCCCGCGTCGAAGGCTGCGGTGATCTCGGCGAGCTGGTCGCCGACGAGGTGCCCGGCGACCGACACGATGCCGCTCGCGCCGTACGCGAGATAGGCGGGGTACAGCGAGTCGTCACCGCAGTACCAGGCGAGACCGGTCGATGCGATGAGCTTGGAGGCCCCGTAGATGTCGCCCGTCGCGTCCTTGATCGCCACGACGTTCTGGTGCTCTGCGAGGCGGCTGATCGTGCTGGGCGAGAAGCGGACGCCGGTCCGTGCCGGGACGTCGTAGAGCATGACCGGGAGGTCGGTCGCCTCGGCGACGGCGAGCGTGTGCCGGTAGACGCCTTCCTGGCTCGGTCGCGAGTAGTACGGGCTCACGACGAGGAGGCCGTGCGCCCCTGCTGCTGCTGCCTGCTCGGCCATGCGCACGGCGTGCGCGGTGTCGTTGGATCCCGCGCCTGCGACGATCCGCGCGCGGTCACCGACCGCCTCGACGACAGCGGTGACGAGCTCGGCCTTCTCCGGCGCGTGCGTCGTCGGCGACTCGCCTGTCGTGCCGTTGAGCACGAGCCCGTCGTGGCCGTGGTCAACGAGGTGGGTCGCGAGCCGCACGGCGGCGTCGATGTCCACCTCACCGTCGATGCGCATCGGGGTGACCATGGCGGTGAGCACTGCGCCGAACGGGCGCGCAGGGGTCTGTGCAGGCATGGTGACAACCTACCGCGCCACGCCTCCTGGCGCGGGCTTGTCCGCGGTCGCGTCGCGCGGGCGAGGGCACCCCAACTGCTATCCTCGCGAACCGTGGGGGCAGCGACCGAACATGATGATGGCCCGACGCGCATCGGCACGCCGGAGGGCGACGTCACCGAGGCGTCGCAGGGCGCTCGAGCCACGCGCACGGCCGTCGGCATCTCGCGCCGCCGGCTGCTGACGACGACGTTGTCCGCGGCGGCGCTCGCCGCGGCGTCGACCTACGCGGCGTCCGACGCCGTCGCGCACCGACCGCGCAAGCACAGCCCGACGTATCGCGTCTGCCCGCGCCCCGAGCTGGAGACGGCTCGCCGCGACGCGCGCGTCGTCTGGCGCGGTCACCCCCGCGGAACGTCTCGTGTGCCTGACGTTCGACGACGGACCCGACCCCCGGTGGACGCCGATGGTCCTCGACCTCCTCGCCCGGCACGACGCCCGCGCGACGTTCTTCGTGCTCGGCTCGCACGTCGTCGCGCACCCTGACGTCGCCCGAGCGACCGCGCAGTGGGGCCACGAGATCGCGAGCCACGGATGGGACCACCAGGACATGACCGTCCTCGAGCAGACACCCCTCCTCGACGAGTTCCGGCGCACTCACGACGCGATCGTCGAGCACACGGGTGCGACACCTCGCCTCGTGCGCCCCCCATGGGGCAGGATCGACTCCCCCGGCCTGTGGGCCGCGTCGGAGCACGGGTACGACATCGCGCTCTGGTCGCACCACCTCCCCACCGACGGCGCGGCCACGAAGGTCGACCGTGACATCCAGACCGCGAGCCCAGGCATGGTCGTCTTGTGCCACGACGGGCGCGGCACACCCGCAGAGTCGCTGTACGTCGAGGTCGAGCGACTCGTCGCGACGCTCACGGCGGACGGCTACCGGTTCGTCACCGTGTCCGAGATGCTCGCAGCGCCCGAGGCGCCGTAACGCTCGTACCGGGAGATCTCGAACCGCATGCCGTTCGCGGCGGTCGTCCAGCCCTGCGCCGGTTCACGGGCCACGAGCCGCCACTCGTCCAGGTCGACCTCGGGCGCGAACGTGTCCGCCTCGGTCAGGGTGTCGATCGTCGTCACGACGAGCACGTCCGCGTACGGCATCGCGAGGTCGTAGACCTGTCCCCCGCCCACGACCCACGCGTCCTTGCCGCGCACGTGCTCGAGCGCGTCCGCCAGCTCCGTCACGACGAGAGCACCAGGGGCGTCGAGCTCGGGGTTCCGCGTGAGCACGACGTTCTCGCGGCCCGGCAGCGGACGGAACCGCTCCGGCAGCGACTCCCACTGGAGACGCCCCATGACGACCGGGCACCCGCGCGTCGTCTCGCGGAAGTGCGCCATGTCCTCCGGCAGGTGCCACGGCAGGTCGCCGTCGCGGCCGATCCCCCGGGCGCGGTCCTGCGCCCAGATCATGCCGAGCCGGCCCGCGGTCATACCGCGACCGGCGCGCTGATCGCGGGGTGGTGCTCGTACCCGTGCACGACGACGTCGTCGAACGTGTAGTCGAACAGCGACGCCGCAGGCTTCAGCTCGAGGGTCGGGAACCGGAACGGCTCGCGCGCGAGCTGCTCGTGCACCTGCTCGTGGTGGTTGTCGTAGATGTGGCAGTCCCCGCCGGTCCAGACGAAGTCGCCGACCTCGAGACCGACCTGCGCCGCGACCATGTGCGTCAGCAGCGCGTAGGACGCGATGTTGAACGGCACGCCCAGGAACAGGTCCGCGGAGCGCTGGTACAGCTGGCACGAGAGCCTGCCGTCCGCGACGTAGAACTGGAAGAACGCGTGGCACGGCGCGAGGGCCATGGCGTCGAGCTCGCTGACGTTCCACGCGGACACGATGATCCGCCGCGAGTCGGGGTCCGTCCGCAGCGTCTCGAGCACCTGCGCAAGCTGATCGACGTGACCGCCGTCCGGTGTCGGCCACGAACGCCACTGCACGCCGTACACAGGCCCGAGCTCGCCGTCGGCGTCCGCCCACTCGTTCCAGATCCGTATGCCGTTCTCCTGGAGCCAGCGCACGTTCGAGTCCCCGCGCAGAAACCACAAGAGCTCACCGACGACCGAACGCACGTGCACGCGCTTGGTCGTGACGAGCGGGAAGCCGCGCGACAGGTCATAGCGCATCTGGTGGCCGAAGACGCTGCGCGTCCCCGTGCCCGTGCGGTCCGCCTTGGGCGTACCGGTCGCCATCACGTGCCGCAGCAGGTCCTCGTACTGCGTGTCGACGGGACGCTGCCCGGGGCTGGCGGTCGAGGTGCTGACGGTGTCACGCGTCGGGGCGGTCATGACCCAGATCGTAGTCCGGGCCACGACAACGGCGAGGGCGCGTCCGCGGTGTGCCGCGACGCCCGTCCGTGAGGGAGACTAGCCGGATGAGCCTGTTCTCCCCGACCGCCGACGTCTCGGTCCGCCCCGCGGTCTCAGGTGACGAGGACGCCGTCGCCCGCATCCAGCTCTCCGCCTGGTCCGCGACCCACACGGACGTCCTCACCGAGGACGTGCTCGACAAGCTCGACGCGGACCGCATCCGCGCCCAGTGGCGCGACGCGATCATGTCCCCGCCGGGCCCAGGCTTCGCCGTCCTCGTCGCGTGCTCCGGCCCTCACGTCGTCGGCTTCTGCGCCGTCGCCCCCGCTCAGCTCGTGTCGCTCGAGGTGCTCCCTGAGCACCGTCGCGGCGGTCACGGCTCGCGCTTGCTCATGGCGGGCGTCGATCGGCTCAGGTCGGACGGTGCGGACGAGGTCGTCACGTGGGTCCTCGACGGCGACACGGGCCGCGAGCAGTTCCTCGCCGGCGCAGGGCTCGGGCCCGACGGGCGCACCCGTGTGCTCGCGACCGGCCTCAAGGACGTACGCGAGTCCCGCTGGAGCGCGTCGCTGTAGCAGGCGTCCCGCGCTGGTGGTTTGCCGCGCGTCAGCGGGCTGCGCTGTGAAAGAGAGCCGCTGCTCGCCGCAGCCCTGAGCGCGCACGCTTGCGGTCGCCCGCAGCGTCGTACGCGAACGACAGCAGGTACCAGGCCTCCCAGCTTTCCGGCTCGGCCTCGGTACGGGCACGCGCGACCTCGAACGCGGCGTCGGCCGCGTCGCGCTCGATCCTTCCGCCCGGCGACCGAGGCAGGTCGTCGACCGGGAGCGCCCCCCGCTCGGCGAGCTGGTCCGCCATCCGCTGCACGGTGAACGCGAGCTGCCACTCGCGCACGATCAGCCCGAGGCAGACGAGCGGCGCGACGAGCGCCGCGACCCCCATCGTGATCCCGAACGGGTCGCCCGTTCGGACGAGCGCGACCCCCTTGCCCAGGACCGCCCACAGGTACAGGGCGAACAGCGCCGTGACGACGACAGCAGGAACCACTCCGCGCCGCATGCTCGGGCCCTTCAGGAGAGGTCCAGGACGTTCTCGAGGCCGACCGTCAGCCCCGGACGGGACGCGACCTCTCGGACCGCGAGCAGGACGCCCGGCATGAACGAGACACGGTCGAACGAGTCCTGCCGGATCGACAGCTGCTCGCCGGTGTTGCCGAACAGGATCTCCTCGTGCGCGACGAGCCCGCGCAGGCGGACGGCATGCACGCGGACACCGTCCACGTCGGCTCCCCGAGCCTCCCAGCCCGTCTCGGTCGCGTCCGGGCTCGACGCGACGCCAGCCTCGGCGCGCGCCGCGGCGATCGCGTGCGCCGTGTGCCGGGCGGTGCCCGACGGCGCATCGACCTTGTCGGGGTGGTGCAGCTCGATGACCTCGACGGACTCGAAGTAACGCGCTGCCTTCGCCGCGAACGTCATCGCGAGGACGGCCGAAAGCCCGAAGTTGGGCGCGATGAGAACCCCCCGCGGCGTGCCGCTCTCCGCGAGGCGCTCCAGGTGCTCGCTCACGCGGGCACGGGACTCGTCGTCCCAACCGGTCGTCCCGACGACGACGTGCGCGCCGCCGTCGAGCGCGGCATGGACGTTCGCCTCGGTGACGGACGGGACGGTGAAGTCGATCGCGACGTCGGCGCCGCTCTCGCGGACGGCCGTGGCGACATCCTCGCCCACGTCGATGCGGGCGACGAGCTCGAGGTCGGGGGCGCCGTCGACCGCGGCGCACACCGTCTGGCCCATGCGGCCAGCGGCTCCGAGCACGGCGACCTTCAGGGGTGTGGGGGTCTGGTTCGTCACGAGGTTCACCCTAGCCGTCGCGGTGACGCGCGCTGCGGTGTGTCCGCCGTCCGGAGCGCGGTGCCGCGGTGTGCTGGTGCCGGGTGGCAGGCGCCACGAAGCCCCGGCGAGGGGGCCCGCCGGGGCTTCGCCACGTCATGTGGTCGCGCTCGCGAGAGTCAGCGGCCGAACGGGCCGACGCGCACGATCGTGCGATCTCGCGACGCGAGCTCCTTCGCGAGGGTCTGGACGTCCTCCGCGGTGACCGAGCGCATGCGCTCGAGCGCCTCCTCGAGGCTCTGCAGCTCCCCGTGGACGAGCTCGGCCTTGCCGAGCCTGCTCATCCGGGAGCCCGAGTCCTCCAGCCCGAGGACGAGGCCGCCGGAGAGCTGACCGCGGCTACGCTCGAGCTCGGTCGGCGTGATTCCGCCGTCGGCGAGCTTCTCGAGCTCAGCGGCGAGCAGTGCCGTCACCTCGTCGACCTTGCTGGGCGTGCAGCCCGCGTACAGGCCGAAGATGCCGGTACCGCCGAACCCGGAGGCGAACGAGTACGTCGAGTACGCGAGACCGCGACGCTCCCGGATCTCCTGGAACAGTCGCGAGGACATGCCCCCGCCGAGCACCGCGTTGAGGACGGTCATCGCGTAGCGACGGTCGTCGGTCGCGCTGAGCCCGAGAGTGCCGAGCACGACGTTCGCCTGCTCGACGGGACGGTGCACGTCGCACTCGACGCCACGAGGGATCTCGCCGAGGTCGTCGATCGAGTCCGTGCGGCGAGGGCGGGGCGCTCGTGCTGGGTCGAGATCCCACCCGCCCGTGACGAGAGCGTCGGCGACCTGGGCGCAGAGCGCGTCGTGGTCGACGTTACCCGCAGCGGACACGACGAGCGTCTCGGGCCGGTAGTGCCAGCGGTAGTGCTCCCAGACCGCGTCCCGCGGGACCGCGTTGATCGTCGCGGGCGTGCCGCCGATCGGGCGGCCGAGCGGGTTGTCACCGAGGACGGCGGTCGAGAACTCCTCGTGGACGACGTCGCTCGGGTCGTCGTCGTTCATCGCGAGCTCTTCGAGGATGACGCCGCGCTCGGTCTCGAGCTCGTGCGCGTCGATCCGTGCGGAGGTCACCATGTCGGTGATGACGTCGACGGCCATCGGCAGGTCGGTATCGAGCACGCGCGCGTAGTAGCACGTGTGCTCCTTGCCGGTCGCGGCGTTGGCCTCACCGCCGACGGCGTCGAACGACTCGGCGATGTCGAGGGCGCTTCGCCGAGCGGTGCCCTTGAAGAGCAGGTGCTCGAGGAAGTGCGTCGAACCGAAGTGCCCGTCGGTCTCGTCACGAGAACCGACGGGCACCCAGGCACCGAAGGATGCGGAGCGCTGGCCGGGCATCGACTCGGTGATGACCCGGACCCCGCCGGGCAGGATCGAGCGCCGGATGACGGCGCCGTCCTGCCCGGCGGTGAGCTCGCTACCGGGCTCTCCGGCCCGGGTGAGGGGGAGGTCCCAGCTCACGTCAGGCGTCGGCCTGCTCGTCGCCGGACTCTTCGCCCTCGATGACCGCGTGCAGCGACAGCTTGCCGCGCGGGTCGACCTCACCGATCTCGACCTGGACCTTCTGACCGATGGAGAGCACGTCCTCGACGTTCTCGACGCGCTTGCCACCGACGAGCTTGCGGATCTGGCTGATGTGCAGCAGACCGTCCTTGCCCGGCGACAGCGAGATGAACGCACCGAACGAGGTGGTCTTGACGACCGTGCCGACGAAACGCTCGCCGACCTCGGGGACGTGCGGGTTGGCGATCGCGTTGATCGCCGCGCGAGCGGCCTCGGCCGAAGGGCCGTCGGTCGCACCGATGTAGACGGTGCCGTCGTCCTCGATCGAGATGTCGGCGCCGGTCTCGTCCTGGATCTGGTTGATCATCTTGCCCTTCGGGCCGATGACCTCGCCGATCTTGTCGACAGGCACCTTGACCGCGATGACGCGCGGCGCGTTCGGCGACATCTCGTCGGGCGTGTCGATCGCCTCGTTGATGACGTCGAGGATCGCGAGGCGCGCCTCCTTGGCCTGGGTCAGCGCGCCGGCGAGCACGTCGGCGGGGATGCCGTCGAGCTTCGTGTCGAGCTGGATGGCCGTGACGAACTCACGGGTGCCGGCGACCTTGAAGTCCATGTCGCCGAATGCGTCCTCCGCACCGAGGATGTCGGTGAGCGCCGCGTAGCGGGCCTCACCGTCGACGGTGTCGGAGACGAGGCCCATCGCGATGCCCGCGACGGCGGCGCGCAGCGGCACACCGGCGTTGAGCATCGAGAGGGTCGACGCGCAGACGGAGCCCATCGAGGTCGAGCCGTTCGAGCCGAGGGCCTCGGAGACCTGACGGATCGCGTACGGGAACTCCTCGCGGCTCGGGAGCACGGGGATCAGCGCACGCTCGGCGAGCGCTCCGTGGCCGATCTCGCGACGCTTCGGCGAGCCGACGCGGCCGGTCTCACCGGTCGAGTAGGGCGGGAAGTTGTAGTGGTGCATGTAGCGCTTGCGCGTCTCGGGCGCGAGCGTGTCGAGCTGCTGCTCCATGCGGAGCATGTTGAGCGTCGTGACGCCGAGGATCTGCGTCTCGCCGCGCTCGAAGAGTGCGGAGCCGTGCACGCGCGGCAGCACCTCGACCTCGGCCGAGAGCGTGCGGATGTCCCGCAGCCCGCGTCCGTCGATGCGGAAGCCGTCCGTGAGGATGCGCTTGCGGATGAGCTGCTTCTGCACCGAGCGGTACGCGGCGGAGAGCTCCTTCTCGCGACCCTCGAACTGGGCGGAGAGCTGCTCGACGACCTCAGCCTTGATCTCGTCGAGGCGAGCCTCACGAGCCTGCTTGTCAGCGATCGACAGCGCCTCGCCGAGGCTCGCCGTCGCAGCGGCCTCGACAGCGTCGTACGCGTCGGCCTGGTAGTCGGGGAACGTGGGGAACGCCTGGGTCTCCTTCGCGGCGCTCGCAGCGAGCTGTGCCTGCGCCTCGACGAGGGCCTTGATGAACGGCTTGGCAGCCTCGAGGCCCTGCGCCACGACCTCTTCGGTCGGTGCGACGGCACCCTCGTCGTGGATGAGGGTCCAGGACGCCTCGGGCGCCTCGGCCTCGATCATCGCGATCGCGACGTCGTCACCGACGACGCGGCCGGCGACGACCATGTCGAACGTGGCGCGCTCGCGCTCGGAGTAGCGCGGGAACGCGACCCACTGGCCGTCGATCAGCGCGATGCGGACACCCGCGACCGGGCCGGAGAACGGCAGGCCGGAGAGCTGCGTGGACGCGGACGCGGCGTTGATCGCGAGGACGTCGTAGGAGTCGTCCGGGTGGATCGCCATGACGGTCAGGACGACCTGGACCTCGTTGCGCAGGCCCTTGACGAAGAGCGGGCGCAGCGGGCGGTCCACGAGACGGCACGCGAGGATGGCCTCGGTCGAGGGACGGCCCTCGCGGCGGAAGAACGAGCCGGGGATCTTGCCGGCGGCGTACTGCCGCTCCTCGACGTCGATCGTCAGCGGGAAGAAGTCGAACTGCTCCTTGGGGTGCTTGCCGGCCGTCGTGGCCGACAGGAGCATGGTGTCGCCGTCGAGGTAGGCGGCGACGGCGCCGGCTGCCTGCTTGGCGAGGCGGCCCGTCTCGAAACGGACGGTGCGGGTGCCGAAACGACCGTTGTCGATCGTTGCTTCGGCGAACTGGATCTCGGGACCCTCCACGGGTGCCCTCCTCTCGTCTTCCGCCCTGCTCTCGACGGTCTTCGATCGAGGCCTACGCAACGCGTTCGCGCTGACGGGGGCCACTACCGAGGACCGGACGAGACAGGCAGGGCGGCGGTTCAGATGATGACGAACAAGTCTTCGTCAGGACGGTGACACTACGCCAGCCCGGACCCTGAGGGGTCCGGGCTGGTGAGGTGTCGGATCAGCGGCGCAGACCGAGGCGCTCGATCAGGCTGCGGTAGCGGTTGATGTCGACCTTCTGCAGGTAGCCGAGGAGGCGACGACGCTGGCCGACGAGGAGAAGCAGACCACGACGGCTGTGGTGGTCGTGCTTGTGCTCCTTGAGGTGCTCGGTCAGGTCCTTGATGCGCTGCGTCAGCATCGCGATCTGGACCTCGGGCGAACCGGTGTCACCCTCGTGGGTGGCGTACTCGGTCATGATGGCCTGCTTGGTGGCCTTGTCGAGGGGCACGGCTCTCCTTGTGTTTCACTCGTTGCGCGGCGCCCTGGGGCTGGTTCACCCGGGCTCTCTCTGTCCGCGGCCGCTATGACGGCACACCGATCCTACCAGGCAGGCGAGCGCCGGCGCAGGACCTGCTCAGCGTGCCGTGGTGACGGCGCTCACCCGAACTGTCTTCGCGTCGAGGGTCTTGACGGTGACGGTCCCTGAGAATGCCTTCGGCAGCGTGACGTTCAGACGGGAGAGCCTGCTTGTCTTGGCCGCCTTGAGGGAGAACGTCTTGACCTTCTTCGTGCCCGCGTAGACGGCGATACGGCCGTAGCCCTTGCCCTTGCCTGCGGTGACCTGGATCGTCTTGGCGCTCTTGACCTTCGTGACCGCGATGGTCGCGCCCTTCTTCTTGGTCGAGAACGCGAAGTCGCGAAAGTAGCTGCCGTGCCGGACCGTGGTCCACGCTTTGGAGCCCTTCGACCGCACGAGGGTCCCGGTCGAGACCGGACGCGTGATGGTGGGGAACGTCGCGCGTGCGGACGTCGTCCTGCCGGGCGCGACGGCGCGGATCCCGACCTGGGCCGACGCGCCGCTCGCGATCGTGATGGCGTACGTCCGGGACGTCGTCGTCGCGACGGTCTTCCACGCACTGTAGCCCTTGCCGTGGGCTGCGGTGCGTACCTGGACCTTGTACGACGTCGCACCGGGGACGGCCGCCCAGCGCAGCGTGGCCTTGCTGGAGAGCCGGACAGGCGCGACCGTGGCGGCGGGCATGGTGAGCGCAGGCTTGGCAAGCGCGCCGACGGGCGGAGGTGTCGGCGCGGCCGGCACCTCGGTCGTCGCGCTGAAGCGCGGGAACGCGAGCGCGCTCAGCGCCACGCGTGCTGCGTCGAGCGTGACGACACTGACCTTCCCGCTCGTGGGAACCGGGAGATCGACCACACGGGACGCAGCAGGCTCCGCTGCAGCCGACGACCAGTCGAGCGTCCCGACGACCGTCGAGCCGACGAGCACCTGCGTGCGGCCGTGACCGGGCCCGGCCTGGCCGTAGACGACGATGCGCCGGGCGTCGCGCACGC
>RRZT012502481.1_pt1 | contig 18427 bp, 17 predicted proteins | sample 2165551 | NCBI WGS metagenome assembly RRZT01 (sample SAMN10456910, study PRJNA506462) | wastewater metagenome | biome: wastewater; feature: sludge; material: wastewater sludge; isolation source: wastewater sludge with Escherichia coli K12::gfp cells carrying plasmid... | place: USA: Moscow, Idaho...
CAGGCGGGCCAGCGACGTGGTGCGCACGCTCAAGGACGCGGGCTTCGAGGCCTACATCGTCGGCGGCGCCGTGCGCGACCTGCTGCTGGGCCTGAAGCCCAAGGACTTCGACGTGGCCACCAACGCCACGCCCGAGCAGGTCAAGGGGCTGTTCCGGCGCGCCTTCATCATCGGCAAGCGCTTTCGCATCGTGCATGTGGTCTACGGCCGCGGGCGCGAGCATGAGGTGATCGAGGTCTCCACCTTCCGCGCCTACCTGGACAACGCCGCGGCCGAGGCCGTGAGCGGCAACGAGAAAACCAGCAAGCACGCCCTGGCCGGCATGCAGCATGCCGTGGACGCCAGCGGCCGCGTGCTGCGCGACAACGTCTGGGGCCCGCAGGACGAGGACGCCACGCGGCGCGACTTCACCGTCAACGCCATGTACTACGACCCCGAGACCCAGGTCGTGGTGGACTGCCACAAGGGCATCGAGGACGCGCAAAAGCGCGTGCTGCGCATGATTGGCGACCCGGCCACGCGCTACCGCGAAGACCCGGTGCGCATCATCCGCGCCGTGCGCTTTGCCGCCAAGCTCAGCGCCCTGGGCTTTGCGCTCGAGCCCAAGACCGCCAAGCCCCTGGTGGCCTGCGAGCCGCTCCTGCAGGAGGTGCCGCAAAGCCGTCTGTTCGACGAAATGCTCAAGCTCTTGCAGACCGGCCATGCGCTGGCTTCCATCGCACAGCTGCAGAAGCTGGGGCTGGAGAAGGGCATTTACCCGCTGCTGGACGTGGTGGTCGAGCGCGCGTCCAGCACCTTCGTGCAGGCGGCCCTGCAGGACACCGACCGCCGCGTCGGCGAGGCCAAGACCGTGGCGCCCAGCTTTTTGCTGGCCTGCGTGCTGTGGCAGGACGTCAAGGCCGGCTGGGAGCAGCGCCTGACACGCGGCGAGCACGCCTTCCCGGCGCTGCAGGACGCCATCGACGAGGTGTTCGACAAGCGCATCGGCGATGTCTCCGGGCGCGGCAAGCTGGCGGCGGACATGCGCGAGATCTGGGTCATGCAGCCGCGCTTTGAAAAGCGTTCGGGCAATACGCCATTCAGCATGATTGCCCATATCCGCTTTCGCGCGGGCTTTGACTTCCTGCGTCTGCGCGCCGATGTCGGCGAGGTCGAGGAAGGCCTGGCCGAGTGGTGGCAGCAGTTCTCGCTGGCCGACGATGCGCGCCGCGAGGACATGATCGAGCAGGTGCGCGAGGAGCAGCGCGCGCGCCAGCGCAAGGCCCAGCCGGTGGTGCGGCGCGTGCCCAAGGCGGCCGAGCCGGCCACCGTGCCTGCGGCCGAAGGCCCGGCCGGCGCGGCCGGCGCTGATGGCGCTGATGGCGAGGCCGCAGCGTCCAAGAAGCGCCGCCGGCGCCGCCGCAAACCCGCCGGGGGCGGCGAGGCAGGCACGGGCTCAGACCTGGCGTGAGCGCCTGGATAGGCCTGGGTGCCAACCTGGGCGACGCGCGCGCCGCCCTGCGCAGCGCCGTGCAGGCCATGGCAGCCTTGCCGGGCACGCGGCTGCTGCGCGTGTCATCGCTCTACCGCAGCGCGCCCGTCGATGCCGGCGGGCCCGATTACCTCAATGCCGTGGCCGAGCTGGACACCACGCTGGCCCCCCTGGAGCTGCTGCACGCCCTGCAGCGGATTGAACAGGCCGCCGGCCGCGAGCGCCCCTACCGCAACGCGCCGCGCACGCTGGATCTGGACCTGCTGCTGTATGGCACGCTGCGGCTGGACAGCGCCGAGCTCACCGTGCCCCACCCGCGCATGGGCGAACGCGCCTTCGTGCTGCTGCCCCTGGCGGAACTGGCACCGCCGCTGGTGGATGCGCAGCAACTCGCCGCCGTGGCCGGCCAGCGCATGGAGTGCGTGGCGACGGCGCAGCAGTGGCTGCAAAATTGATAGCTGTTCGCGCTTGTCATTTGGCGTTTATGAATGGAAAACATTTGATAAACGCCATCCATCAAGCGTGAGCAGCTATTGTTTTTAGTCCACCTTGGCGCCCGATGCCTTCACCACCTGCTGGTATTTGGCGCGCTCGGCGGCCATGAAGGCGTCGAACTGCTCGGGCGTGGTGGGCACGGGCTCGGCCATCAGGGCCTCAAAACGGGTCTTGGTCTCGGGGGCCCTGAGGGCATCGGTGAAGGCCTTGTTCAGCCGGGCGATCACCGGCCCGGGCGTGCCGGCGGGCGCCACCAGGCCCCACCAGGTGTCGATGGCAAAACCCTTGAAGCTGCTCGACAGCGGCGGCACGCCGGGCAGCATGGGGCTGGCGGCCAGTGAGGTCACGGCCAGTGCCTTGAGCTTGCCGGCCTTGATGTTGGGCGCGGCGGCAGCCAGGTTGTCGATGTTGAAGTCCACCTCGCCGGCCAGCAGCGCCAGCTGCGCCGGGCTGGCGCCGCGGTAGGGGATGTGCAGGGCGTAGATGCCGGCCTTCTGCTTGAACATCTCGCCCGCCAGATGGCCGGCGCTGCCGTTGCCGCCGCTGCCGTAGTTGAGCTTGCCGGGGTTGGCGCGGGCGTAGGCAATCAAATCCTGCAGGCTGTGGATTTTGAGCTGCTCGGCGCGCGCGGCGTTGACCACCAGCACATTGGGCACGCGCACCATCTGCGTGATGGCGGCAAAGTCCCTGGCCGCGTCGTAGGGCATGCGGCTGTACAGCCAGGGGTTGACGGCATGCGTGGCCGTGGCGGCAATGCCTATGGTCAGGCCATCGGGCGCGGACTTGGCCACCAGCGCGGCGCCAATGTTGCCGCCGGCGCCGGCCTTGTTGTCGATGATCACCGTGCCCAGGCTGTCGCGCACGCGCTCGGCCAGGGCGCGCGCGGTGACGTCGATGGGGCCACCCGGCGCATAGGGCACGACCAGGCGGATGGTGCCGTCCTGGGCATGGCCCAGGGAGGTGACGGAAGCTGCGGCAACGGCCGCTGCCGAAAGAAGAAGTTGTCTGCGGTTCATGGATGGGCGTGAGAGAAAGAAAAGCGATATCGGCTGCCCGCTGGCAGCCTGCGGTGTGCGCGGTTGGGCGATTTCAGCCGCCGTGCTTGTCGGCTTCCGAGGTGAAGGAGTCGGCGAAGAACTCCTCCGCCGGCAGGCCGCGCTGCTCGCCATAGGCGGTGCGCGCCGAATCGACCACGATGGGCGCGCCGCAGGCATAGACCTGAAAGCCCGAGAGGTCGGCAAAGTCGTCCAGCACGGCCTGGTGCACCAGGCCTGTGCGGCCCGTCCATTCATCTTCGGGCAGGGCGTCGGACACCACGGGCACGTAGTACAGCTGGGGCAGGTCGGCCAGGCGCTCGCGTATCCAGCCGTCCATGTACAGGTCACGTGGGCGGCGCCCGCCCCAGTAGAGCGCGGCCGGGCGCGTGATCTTCTGGTGCTGCATGCGCTCGATCAGCGCCTTGATGGGCGCAAAGCCCGTGCCCGAGGCCAGCAGGATCATCGGCTTCTTGGAGTCCTCGCGCAGGAAGAAGCTGCCAAACGGCCCCTCCACGCGCAGGATTTCCTTCTCTTTCATGGCGCCGAACACATGGTCGGTGAACTTGCCGCCGGGCATGTGGCGTATGTGCAGCTCCAGGCCGGGCGTGGCCTCCTGGGTGTGCGGCGCGTTGGCCATGGAGTAGGCGCGGCGCGAGCCATCGCGCAATATGAATTCGATGTACTGGCCCGCGTGGTAGCGAAACTGGTCGTTGGCCGGCAGCTGCAGGCGCAGCTGCATCACGTCGTGCGAGGCGCGCGTGAGCGTGGTCACGCGCACCGGCAGCTTCTTGATGGGGTAGGCGCTCTCGTCGGTCACCTGGCGCGACTCCAGCACCACGTCCGTCAGCGCGCGCGCGCAGCAGGTCAGCACATAGCCGGCGTCTTCTTCCTCCACGCTCAGCGCCTTGTGCTGGTGCTCGCCATGCACCACCGAGCCGCTCAGCTTCTTGCACTTGCAGGAGCCGCAGGCGCCGTCCTTGCAGCCATAGGGCAGGCCCACGCCGCTGCGGATGGCGGCCGCCAGTATGGCTTCGTCGCCCTGCGCCTGGAATGTGCGGCCGCTGGGCTGCACGCTGATCTGAAAGGCCGCTGGCGCGGTCTGTGGACTCGTCATGTATCGGTATCCTTGGATGTTTTCATGCCGGGGCCGAGGCCCCGCCTCGCTCGACGGAGCCGATTTTGCCCTCAAACCAAAACCCTCTCGGCGCCCTGCCGGCGCGCTTTCGGCGCCAGCGCCTGCTCATCATCGGCTGCGGCGACATAGGCCTGCGCGTGGCGCGCGGCCTGCGCTCGCGCCTGCAGGTGCTGGCGCTGACCCAGTCGCCCGAGCGCGTACCCGCACTGCGCGCCGCCGGCATCACGCCACTCGTGGGTGACCTGGACGCGGCCGCGTCGCTGGCGCGCCTGGCCGGCCTGGCCACGCGCGTGCTGCACCTGGCGCCCCCCCCGGCGCTGGGCGAGATCGATGCGCGCAGCCTGGCGCTGGCGCGTGCGCTGCGCCGGCGTGCGCTGCCGCAGGCGCTGGTCTATGTCTCCACCAGCGGGGTGTATGGCGACTGCGCGGGCGACTGGGTGGCCGAGTCGCGCCCCGTGGCTCCGGCCACGCCGCGCGCGTTGCGCCGCGTGAATGCCGAACGCTCGCTGCGCCACCTGGGGCGCGCCGGCCTGCGCCTGAGCATCCTGCGCGTGCCCGGCATCTATGCGCCCGATCGCGCGGGCGGCACGCCCGAGGCGCGGCTGCGTCGCGGCACCCCGGTGCTGGCCGCGCCCGACGATGTCTATACCAACCATATCCATGCCGACGACCTGGCGCGCGCCTGCGTGGCCGCGCTGTGGCGTGGGCAGGCGCAGCGCGCCTACAACGTGGCCGACGACAGCCAGCTGAAGATGGGCGACTACTTTGACCTGGCGGCCGACCTGTACGGCCTGCCGCGCCCGCCGCGTGTGCCGCGCAGCCAGGCGCAGCAAGAGCTGCCGCTGTCGTTGCTGAGCTTCATGAGCGAGTCGCGCCGGCTGGTGACCACGCGCATGGCGCGCGAACTGCGCCTGCGCCTGCGCTACCCCACGGTGCATACAGGGCTGCTGCCTGCGGGTCAGCGTGGGTAGGTATTGCCCTGGGCGTCGTAGCAGCGAAACACGTTGCAGTTGGCGATCTCGCGCCGTGGCGGTGGCGGCATGGGGCGGGGTGGCACAACCACCACCGGCGGGGCGTAGTAGGGCGTGGCGTGGCCGGGGTGGTGGTCGCGGCGGCGCTCGGTGCGCGCCTGCTCGGCCGGGCTCAGGCAGGCCAGATCCGCCTGGCGCTGGGCGGCGTCCAGCCGCGACTGTTCGTCATACATGCCCTGGCCCATGGTGGCCAGCACCTGCTGCAGCTGCCGGCGCGCTTGCCGGCATGCCATGGATTGGGCCGGGTCGTCGCGGGGGGCGGTGGTGGCCTGGCGTGCTGCGCGTTCGGCCTGCTGTGCATCGCGCCGTTGTTCGGCCTCCAGCCGCAGGCGCTCCTGCCTGCGTTCCAGTGCCTCGGCCGCCTGCTGGCGCTCGCGCGCGATGTCCTGCGGGGACTGGCGCTCCTGCACCTCGCGCACCGCATCGCCGCGGTGGCAGCCGCCGTCGGTGTAGGTCACCTGGCCCGTGGCCGGGTCGGTGCAGCGCATGACCTGGGCCGCCGCAGGCTGCGCCCAGCACGCCATGGCCGCCAGCAGCAGGGCCAGGGCAGGGGCAGCAGGGGATGGTGTGGGCATGTACTAGCGCCAGTCGTAGCGCGGGTTGCGATGCTCGCGCTCGTTGTGCCGTTCACGCTCGCGTGGGTGGCGGCCGGCCTCGGCATCCATGTTCGGGCGTTGCGGCACGCGCGGCTGGTGGGCATGCGGCTCCATGTGGCGCTGGCGCTCCAGCTCCCGGCGGCGCTCGGCCTCGTGGCGCATGGCCTCGCGTTGGCGCTCGGCGTCGCGGCGCTCGAAATCGCGGCGGCGCTCCATGTCGCGGCGTTCGTGCTCACGGCGCTCACGCGCCTCGCGCTCGCGGTGTTCGCGCCACTGGCGTTCGCGCCAGGCGTCCTCGCGCCAGCCGTGCGGCGGCGGCGGGTAGTTGCGCCAGCCCACGGGCGGGGGCGTGTAGATCACGCCGGGTTGTTCGTACACCGTGACCGATGCCGATCCCGGGTAGTAGCCGCCGCCGCTGTAGCCACCGTCGTAGTAGGGGTCACCCGGCACGCCCACGCAGCCGGCCATCAGCGCGCCGAGTACGCCGGCGCTGGCGATGCGCAACAAGGGGTGGTGCATAAGTGACATGTGTGGATCCAATCGTGCCGAGCACAGGGTGACTGGGTGTGAGACGCATCAGCCGGTATTTTGGTTGACCCAGGCGGCAATGGTTTGCCGTACTTTGCGCATTGTTCACGATGGTGTCTGTGCGTTTCCGATGCCGGGCAGGCAACAAAAAGCCCCGCGGGCGGCGGGGCTGTGTGTGGCCATGGGCGGGCGATCACTCCATGGTCAGCTTCTGCTTGTCCACCACGGTCTTGTAGGCGGTGTACTCGGCCTTGATTTCCTGGGCGAACTTCTCGGGCGTGTCGGCGACGATGAGCGAGCCCGTGTCCTCGATGCGCTTGCGCACGGCGGGGTCTTTCAGCACCTTGTGTACGGCGGCATTCACCTTGTCCACGATGTCCTTGGGCAGGCCCTTGGGGCCGATGATGCCGTAGTAGGCCATGCGGTTCACGTTGGGTACGCCCACTTCGGCCAGTGTGGGCACGTCCGGCAGCACGGCCAGGCGCTGGGGCGCGGCCACCACCAGGGCGGTCAGGCGCTTGTCCTTGATGAAGGGCAGGGCGGAGGGCAGGTTGTCGAAGATCAGCGGAATCTGGCCGGCCACGGCGTCGTTGAGCGCCGGGCCGGAGCCGCGGTAGGGCACGTGAATCATCTGGGCGCCGGTCTCCAGCATGAACATTTCCATCATCAGATGGCCGATGCTGCCGGTGCCGGGCGAGCCGAACGAGTATTTGCCCGGATTCTTCTTCACCTCGGCGAGGAAGCTCTTGTAGTCCTTGCCTGCGAACTGGGGGTTGGCAGCGATCACGTTGGGCGTGGCTGCAACGTTCACGACGGGCGTGAAATCGGTGAACACGTTGTACGGGATCTTCGGGTTGATGGCCGGGTTGGTGGCCGTGGTGGACACGGTGGCCATGCCCAGGTTGTAGCCGTCGGGCGTGGCGCGCGCGGTTTCGGCGGCCCCTATGGCACCGCCGCCGCCGCCCTTGTTCTCGACGACAACGGGCTGGCCCAGTTCGCGGCCCAGCGGCTCGGCCAGCACGCGGGCAATCAGGTCGGTGGTACCGCCGGCGGCAAAGGGCACAAGCAGGCGTATGGGCTTGGCGGGGTAGCTGGACTGGGCCTGAGCGGTACTGCCCATCATGCCAGAATGCCCAGGGTGAGGATGCTGCGACGGATCATGCGGATGGTCTCCTTGTGTGAGTGGCTGGCGCTTTGGTGATGGATTATTGCAATAAAAATAGCTGCTAGCGCTTATGTATTAAGCGAAGGCAGCTATGGTTTTTGCTAGTTAACTCAGTTGGCAAAGGCGGCGATGCCGGTCTGTGCACGGCCCAGGATGAGCGCGTGCACGTCGTGCGTGCCCTCGTAGGTGTTGACCACCTCCAGGTTCACCAGGTGGCGCGCCACGCCGAACTCGTCGCTGATGCCGTTGCCGCCCATCATGTCGCGCGCCAGGCGGGCGATATCCAGGGCCTTGCCGCAGTTGTTGCGCTTGATCAGCGACGTGACCTCGATCACGTTTTGGTGCTCGTCCTTCATGCGGCCCACGCGCAGCGCGGCCTGCAGGCCCAGGGCGATATCGGTCTGCATGTCGGCCAGCTTCTTCTGGATCAACTGGTTGGCGGCCAGCGGCCGGCCGAACTGCTTGCGGTCCAGCGTGTACTGGCGCGCGGTGTGCCAGCAGGCCTCGGCCGCGCCCATGGCGCCCCAGGCAATGCCGAAGCGCGCGCTGTTCAGGCAGGTGAACGGGCCCTTCAGGCCGCGCACCTCGGGGAAGGCGTTCTCCTCGGGCACGAAGACGTCGTCCATGACGATCTCGCCGGTGATCGAGGCGCGCAGGCCCACCTTGCCGTGGATGGCCGGGGCGGACAGGCCCTTCATGCCCTTGTCGAGGATGAAGCCGCGGATCTGGCCCACGGTGCCGGATGGCTCGACTTCCTTGGCCCATACCACGAACACGTCGGCCACGGGGCTGTTGGTGATCCACATCTTGTTGCCCTTGAGGCGATATCCACCATCGACCTTATAGGCACGCGTGGCCATGCTGCCGGGGTCGGAGCCGTGGTCGGGCTCGGTCAGGCCGAAGCAGCCGATGTACTCGCCCGATGCCAGCTTGGGCAGGTATTTCTGCTTCTGCGCCTCGGAGCCGAATTCGTTGATCGGCACCATCACCAGCGACGACTGCACGCTGGCCATGGAGCGGTAGCCCGAGTCCACGCGCTCGATCTCGCGCGCCACCAGGCCGTAGCTGACGTAGTTCAGGCCCGCGCCGCCGTACTCGGTGGGGATGGTGGGGCCGAGCAGGCCGAGCTCGCCCATCTCGCGGAAGATGGAGACGTCGGTCTTCTCGTGGCGGAACATCTCCAGCACGCGCGGCGCCAGCTTGTCCTGGCAGTAGGCGTGGGCGGCGTCACGGATGGCGCGCTCGTCCTCTGTGAGCTGCTGGTCGAGGTGAAAGGGGTCGTCCCATTGGAAGGCGGCGCGGGTCATGGTGTCTCCAGTGCTGATGGATGATGAATCTGGGTGGGATCAACCTATGCATTGCAGGCATGAAAGATTGATGGCTGGGATCGTACCCCCTTGCTATCGTTGATGGCAAGCGAGTAATTTTCATCAAGAAATGACGTTTACGAATATATGGATAAGATGTCCGGCATGCGACGACATCTGCCATCCACCCAGGCCCTGGCCTGTTTCGAGGCCGCCGCGCGGCACGAAAGCTATACCCGCGCCGCACAGGAGCTGGCGCTGACGCAAAGCGCCGTCTCGCGCCAGATCCTGGCGCTGGAGGATCAGTTGGGCGTGCAGCTGTTCCGGCGCACGCGCCACGGCGTGGTGCTTACGCCCGCCGGGCGCCACTACGCGCGCCAGGTGGCGCGCTGGCTGCAGGCGCTGGAGCAGGGCACTCTGGATGTGATGGCGCACCAGGGCCAGGGCGGCGCCATCTCGCTGGCGGCGGTGGCCACCTTTGCCACACGCTGGCTGATACCGCGCCTGCCGCAGCTGGCCGCGCGCCACCCGGAGATCGTCGTGCATATCGAGACCCAGACGCGGCCCTTCCTGTTCACCGACACCGGCTTTGACGCGGCCCTGTACGCGGGCACGCCCGAGCAGGTCGCCAACTGGCCCGGCGTGCAGGCCCAGCTGCTGATGCCCGAGGATGTACTGCCCGTGTGCAGCCCGCGCCTCCTGGAGCAGGCGGCAGAGCAGTCGGGCATGCCGCGCGGCACCGGGCGCGCGCACCAGGGTTTGGCGCCGCAGCTACTGGCGCGCATGCCGCTGCTGCAGCAAAGCACCCGGCCCTATGGCTGGCAGCAGTGGTTCGAGGCCATGGGCGTGCAGGACGCGCCGCGTGCGCTGGACGGGCCGCGCTATGAACTTTTCTCGATGACGGCCGTGGCCGCGGCCCAGGGCCTGGGCGTGGCGTTGATACCGCCCATGCTGATCGAGGCCGAGATGGCTCGCGGCGAACTGGTCGTGGCCTGCGCCCGGCCGCTGCGCGGCGAGCGCGGCTACTACCTCGTCAGCCCGGCGCAGCCCCAGCCGCCAGCACTGGCAGCGTTTGCGCGCTGGCTGCAGGACATGGTGGCGGCCGGGCCTGTCGCCTAATGGGGTGCGGCGGTCCGTTGGTTCAGCGCTGTGGCATGTCCTTGGCGGAATAGCCCCGTCGGGTGGTATCGGCGGCATGGATGCGTCCCAGGCCTCCCAGACGGCGCGCAGCGCGGCCAGCCGTTCGGGTTCTTGCCTGGGCAGGTTGGCGCGCTCGCGTTCGTCGCGTGGATTTGCATCCGGTGCGGGTGATTGGCCCATTGCGCGCCGCGCGTGCTCGCAATACCCTGTCGCCTACGTGGCGCGGGTGATGTGTCCGTGGAACATTGCCGGCGCCGCGCAATCCCAATCCATAAAGGAGAACGCCATGGCCACCGCTCAGCCCATGTACCACGCACCCACGTTCGAACCCACGGTAGACGAGATCGCCACGCTCAAGCAGCTTGAAATGGGCGAGGCCATCGCGGTGCCCGATGCGCTCAAGCATCATCTGTCGGGGCGGCTGCTGGATTGGGGTTACATCGGCAAGTCACCGACGGGGGTTTTTCATATCACCGACACGGGGCGCAAGCTGATCCGGCGCCAGGACAACTGACCGCGCTGGGGTCAGATGCAGAAGTACTTGCGCATGCGTTGCAAAATGTTAATATCCACTCGCGGTAGTAACTGAATGTGCACACGCTGCGTCCTGATCGGATGTGGTGATTGCGGGCGGAGCCGATTCCTGTCAATGGTGCCTATTGCAGGCACACAGGTGCAGGAAATGGTTGCGCCGGCGGTGGTCGGATTCATGCTGCACCATGGCCGGGCCAGGGGCTCAGCCGGCGTGCAGGCAATACGGCCCTTGTTGCGCATGCGGGCGCCGCAAGGTTGGCAGGATCTTCCGCGGGCAGCGTATCTGCGGGGCCTGGGCTTCGATTGGCGTAGCCCCGGGGCAGGTGCCAGGCACTTTGCCGCTGCCATGGTGGAGAGGCGCACAATGAGCGGGTCAGGAGGCAGATGGTCATGATGACGTGCATTGCACACATACACCGCCAACCGGCGGAGCCGCCCGTGGAGCCCGACGTTCCCGCGCCACCCCCCGAGCCAGCGGACACGCCGCCCCACCTGGGGTGATGAAACGCTGAGCAGTACAGCCCCGCTTGCGGGGCTTTTTCGCATCTTGGCCCAAAGAAAAAGCCGCACGTTCTGGGAACTGTGCGGCCTTATTCGTGGTGCCCGGGGCCGGAATCGAACCGGCACGCCTTGCGGCGGGGGATTTTGAGGGCGAGGATCAGGACTAGGATTTGACTGCGCTGGAGTTCGCAAGTACTTGCTGTGATTGGTTTTCTTGAAATCGGATCACGCCTAACCTTACGCCTTGACCAGACCAAAAACGGCTGAGTTTCCGTTGTCGTGGTCCTTGGCGGGCTCCTGCGTTGGAGCCCAAGGAAGGAGATTTCATGACAGTCACCAAGCTCACCAAATCCGTCGTCGATACGGCGCAACCCAGCAACAAGGACTATGAACTGAGGGACACGATTGTCCCCGGGTTCCTGTGCAAGGTCACGGCTTCGGGCCGCAAGATCTTCATGTTGCACTACCGAACGAATTCGGGCGAACGGCGCAAGCCGAGGATCGGCCGGTTCGGTGAACTGACCGTCGAGCAAGCGCGCTCGATCGCGCAGGACTGGATGGCCGATGTGCGCAAGGGCAGCGACCCCAGTACAGCCAAGCAGGCGGCACGCCAGGCTCCGACGGTCAAGGGACTGTGTGCGCAGTTCATTGAGGAGTACTCCAAGACACGCAACAAGCCCAGTACGGTGGCGACCTACCAAGAGCACATCAATCGGTACATCGTGCCCAAACTGGGCAGGGTCAAAGTGCCGGAACTGACCCGGATGGATGTGGCGGAGGTGATGCGGGACATGGCCAAGATTCCCTCCACGGCCAATCGGACTCTGTCCTGTTTGAGCAAGATGCTCAACATGGCTGAGGTTTGGGGCTACCGGCCAGATGGTTCCAATCCGTGCCGCCATGTTCCGAAGTACCCAGAGAGCGGTGAGACGAGGTTCATCACCGACAAGGAACTGACGCGTCTCTATGCCTACTTGAACCGTGCGGATGCCGAGGGGCTGGAACACCCCACGCTGACGCTGGGGATTCGCCTCCAGTTCGAATTCTCGGCGCGTATGTCGGAAATCCTGACGCTTGAATGGGCCTGGATCGATTTCGAGAACCGCCGTGTGACCTGGCCGGACAGCAAGACCGGTTGCATTTCCAAACCGATGAGCGAGGTCGCGCACCGGCTGCTTTCCAACGCCGAGCGCATCGAAGATTCGCCCTACGTGTGTCCCAGCATCTATGACCCCAACCTTCCGCTGCCCACTGGGACCTACTACAACTCCTGGCGGCGAATCCTGCAGCGTGCGAAGGTGCCTCACGTCGGTACGCATGGCATTCGCCACCGTGCTGCCACGGACATCGCGAATTCCGGCATACCTCTGAAGGTCGGCATGGCGCTGACTGCGCACAAGACGGTCTCGATGTTCATGCGGTACGTCCACACGGAAGATGATCCTGTTCGGGCAGCAGCGGAGAAGGTGGCCGCTCGGCGCCAAGAAACTATCGGTAGCGCCGTTGTCACTCCCAACACAGCGCAGGAGGCGACGGGCAGGGGAGGGGCTACGCCCACGAGCTTTGGGAACTATCGGCCGTACCGGCATCGGAAGGCGCCGACCCGCGCCGTGCCTCCCGGCACGAAGCGGGCATCGACAACACCCAAATCGGGAGCTTGATTTTCATTCGTTTATAGACGAAAATAGCCATGTATCGAATCGAGCACTACCTGACGGCCGACGGACAAAAGGATCACTACACCGACTGGCTGCGACGCTTGCGGGACATGCAGGTCAAGGTGGCGGTCATCCGGCGCGTGGCTCGTATCGAGCAGGGCAACTTCGGCGACCACAAGTTCTGCCGCGAGGGCGTGTGGGAACTGCGCATCGATGTGGGGCCGGGCTACCGGGTGTATTACGGCCAGGCGGGCCAGCGGCTGGTGCTGCTGCTGTGTGGTGGAGACAAGCGCACGCAGGATGCGGACATAGACCGAGCGGTGGGCTACTGGCAGGACTGGCAACGGAGATTGGATGATGAGAAGCAGACCCCATGACGAAGCGATGGCCGAGCTGTACCGCAGCGATCCGGCGCTCGCACTCGAAGTCATCAACGGCATCCTGGCCGATGGCGACCAAGCCGAACTGATGACCGTACTGCGCCAGCTCGCGCAGGCGGTCGGTGGTGTGCAGACGGTGGCCGAACAGGCGCACCTGAACCCGACACAGCTTTACCGCACGCTGTCGCCGAAGGGCAATCCCGCCTTGAACAGCCTAACCGCCATCCTCAAGGTGATGGGTCTGCGCTTGGCGGTGCAGCCGCTGGCTTCATCGCCGTCCGCGCGGGCGGCTTAACCCTCCGTGGGGAACACCCGCTGATTCTCGTATCACTGATACGAGAATCCAGAAGCAATCGCTGTTCCTTCGTGCCCTCCATACAGGGGAGCGAGTTCACTGATGGTAAAATTTCCTCGGATTTCCGCTCGACGCAAACCGTGAAGAAACTGCCGCCATGAATGTAGGCCAAGCCATTCGACTGTGCCGGATACGGCGGGGAGCATCGCAAAGTGTGATTGCGAACCGGGCCAATTGTTCTGTGTCGTATCTCTCTATGCTTGAAAACAACAAGCGCGATCCGACACTTTCGACGGTCACGAAGATTGCCGAGGCATTGCATGTGCCTGTCGGGCTGCTGTTCGTGCTGGCGGCCGAGCAGAACGAACTGGGTGCCATCGACGAGCACGTCGCCGATCAGTTAATGCAGTCTGTGCTGGCATCGCTGGGAACATCGGCCAACATGACAGCGCAGGTGGGAGGCCACTATGGCTAATGCCGAACAACTCAAGGCGTTGGTGAAATCCCATATCGAGCGGGATGACCGGCACTTCTATTCCGTTGCCATGCAGGTTGCTGCCCGCGAAGCCAAGGTGGGCCACGGCAAGCTCGCCCAGGAACTGCGCGACATGATCGACGCGGCCAAGGCACGTGTCTCCCCGGCTGATGTGGCGGGAAATCTTGTGCCGCTGGCGCGTCCTCGTGGCGAACTGGCGAACCTGCTGACGGTCGCCTATCCGAAGAATCGGCTGGCGGACATGGTGCTCGATGAGGAAGTGGCCGAGCAGCTCGATCGCATACTGAAGGAGCAGAAGCACCACTCACGCATCCGCGAGCATGGCCTGTCGCCGCGACGCAAACTGCTGCTGGTGGGGCCGCCCGGCACGGGCAAGACGATGACGGCCTCCGTGCTGGCGGGCGAGCTTGGCATTCCCTTGTTCTCCGTGCGGCTCGATGCGCTGATTACCAAGTTCATGGGGGAAACGGCAGCCAAGCTGCGCCAGATATTCGACGCCATCAACGAGGTTCGTGGCGTTTACTTCTTCGATGAGTTCGATGCTATCGGTTCGCAGCGAGGACTCGCCAACGACGTGGGCGAGATCCGGCGGGTGCTGAACAGCTTTCTGCAGATGATCGAGAGCGACCAGTCCCATAGCCTGATCCTCGCTGCGACCAACCATGTGGAGATACTCGATTACGCGCTTTTCCGTCGATTCGACGACGTGATCGAGTACCGGCTGCCGACCGGGCCGCAGGCCGCCAAGCTTCTGCAGGCGCGGCTCGGGAAGTTCGCTCCCAAGCCCTTTCCCCTCAAGGCTCTCACGGCGAAGGCGGAGGGGTTGAGCTACGCGGAAATCAGGCGCGCCGTGGACGAGTCCATCAAGGAGGCGGTGATGCACGACGAGGACCGCGTGGAGTCGGCCGCGCTGACGCGGGCCTTCGATGAACGCCGGAAATTCAGCATCAGAATGAACGACAAGAAGGCTGTGCCAAACCATGCTGGATCAACCGCAAGCTAAGCGTCCACACTTCATTCTTCGAGACACATCGCGAGCAGTTGGATTCACGGCGAAGACTACGCCCGTGAAGCAGAAGGCTATTCCGGCTCAGCCCAGGCAGCAGCATGGCGCCTCCCTTCAAGAGCAGATCGAGGAATTGAAGCCCGCAGCGGCTGAGGCCGTGCGCGTCCAGAAGGAATTGCAACTGGAAAGCGGGCTGGGCCTACAGATTCAGTTCACCAGCCAGCCGGATGTTGCGCTGGCGTTCGAGAGTCTGGCGAACGCGACCAAGAAGATCGAACTCCTGAGCGTCCGCGAAGAAGGCAACCGCACGCTCGCCAACGTCTTCGTTCCCGATGGAGGATTCGCACACTTCGAGCAATACGTTGCAGACTACCTGGCGGAGAAGAAGGGCAGCAAGGGGCAGGCGCTCGACCATCGGAAGTTGCTTGACGCCATTGAATCCATCCGGGCGGCGGAAATCAGGGCGTTGTGGACCGATGCGCTTGAGCTGCTGCCAGCCGATCCTGCCGCTGCCTTCTGGTGGGAAGTATGGCTTCCGGTTCGTGGTGCGGGACAGCGGCAGGCCGTAGTGGAGGATTTCAAGAAGCTCGCCCGACTGGCGGAATGCGTGGTCAGCGACAAGCAGGTCAACTTTCCTGAGCGTACTGTGCTGCTGATGTATGGCTCGCAGCAGCAGCTTTCGCGTTCGGTGATGACCTTGAACTGCGTGGCCGAGCTTCGCTATGCCAAGGAGACCGCCGAGTTCTTCGACGGCATGGATATGGGAGAGCAGCGCCAATGGGCGGACGATCTGCTGCGGCGCGCCCAGTTGCAGCCAGCGGACGATGCGCCGCGGGTCTGCCTGCTGGATTCGGGCGTCGCCCGCGCGCACCCGTTGCTGGAGCCCTTGATGGATGCAGGCGACCTGCATACCGTGGAGCCTGCTTGGGGCGTGGATGACCAGGCGGATCACGGCACGGGCCTGGCCGGCCTGGCCGCCTATGGCGACCTGACCGATGCCTTGTCTTCTGTAGACGCGATCCGCGTCCCGCATCGGCTGGAGTCGGTCAAGCTGGTGCCGGCGGAAGGCGCCAACGAGGGCGATGCGCGCCACCATGCCTACCTTGTCATGGAAGGCGTCGCGCGTCCGGAAATTGCTGCTCCGGATCGCGCCCGCGTGTTCACGTCGGCCGTGACGGCTTCGGACTATCGGGATCAGGGTCGGCCTTCGTCATGGTCGGCTGCCGTTGATGGCCTCGCGGCGGATGCGGATGGCGCGGGCGAGAACCCGCGTCTGTTTGTGCTCTCTGCCGGCAACAACCGTGATGCCGATGCTTGGGTCACGTATCCTGACTGCCTAGCTACCAATCTTGTGCATGATCCCGGCCAGGCATGGAACGCCATCACCGTGGGCGCTTGCACCGACAAGATCGACACACAGGGTCATCCCTCCTTGAATCCCATTGCCGAAGCGGGTGGCCTCAGTCCGTTCACCACCACGACGCGAACCTGGGATCGCGCGTGGCCGCTGAAGCCTGATGTGGTGCTGGAAGGTGGCAATGCGGCCAAGGATGATCGCGGCGCGTCGTGGATGACCAGCCTTAGCCTGTTGACCACCCACAATCAGCCGCTGGAGCGCTTATTCACAACCAGCAACGCCACGAGCGCGGCATCGGCGCTGTGTGCGGGCATGGCGGCCCGGATCATGGCCGCCTACCCTCATCTTCGACCGGAGACCGTGCGTGCGTTGTTGGTGCATTCGGCGCAATGGAGCGAATCCATGCGCGGGATGTTCTTGCCAGCGGTGCCGAACAAGGATCACTACGTCAACCTGATCCGCCACTGCGGATGGGGAGCGCCAGACCTGGACCGCGCGCTGTGGAGCGCGGGCGATTCCTTGACCCTGGTGGTTGAAGACTTGGTGCATCCGTATGCGAAGGTTCCGGGCAAGGTTGTGACGCGCGATATGAATCTGCATTCCTTGCCGTGGCCGAAGGATGAGCTGGAGGCATTGCAGGACACGCCTGTCGAAATGCGCGTCACGCTGTCGTATTTCATCGAGCCCAATCCATCGGCACGGGGTGTCACGTCGAAGTACCACTACCCTTCGCATCGCCTGCGCTTCGATGTGCAGCGCCCTCTGGATGCATCCACCGACCACTTCATCGCGCGGCTGAATGCCGCTGCGCAGCGTGAGGACGAGGGCGATGGCGACCCGGTCAATCCTTCCGATCCGAACTGGCTGCTGGGCGGCCAGCGGCGGCACCGTGGCTCGCTGCATCAGGATGTCTGGAAAGGCACAGCCGCCGACTTGGCCAGCCGAGGATTCATCGCGGTCTATCCGTCCGCCGGGTGGTGGAGGACACGGCCTGCGCTGGAGCGCTATGCCTTGCCTGCGCGATACAGCCTCGTGGTCTCGATCCAGACGCCGCAGACGGATGTGGACCTTTACGCAGCCGTGGCTCAGAAGATCCCTGTGGCCAACGCCGTTGCCGTGGGGACATAAGGCGCGTTCCGGCGTGCCGCCGTCGGGCTCACGGGCTGCGCCCCGCGCTTCGTGCCGAATCGCGGCCATCCGGCTTTGATCCCTGACGCCTACGGCTGCGCGCTGCGCTTGCCCGATACGGGGCGTGTGGGTGGCGTGGGGCGGTCTTGCTGTGCCCCTTCACCGTATCACGGCGTGCTCGCCGTGCAAGGGCTGCGCGCCGATGGCGCTTGCGTCCTGGCGGCCGTCTGCGACCCCTGACTGCTGCGCTGCGCCGTGACCGCGACGGTTCCGGGCAAATTCCGCCCGTGCAACCGGAGAACAGTCATGAACGACCAATCACAAGTTTCCCTCGAACAGCATGCTTGCCTCGTTTGCGGCACAGCGTTCGATACCGGCGCCATCCTGTTGGACAAGCGCCTGCGCGCGAGCATGGAGCGCCACACGGCGACCGGCTGGGGCCTGTGCTCCGAGCATCAAAAGCTATCCGACGATGGCTTTGTCGCACTGGTCGAATGCGATCCGCAGCGCAGCGGCTCGCAGGCCGGTGGGCGCATGAAGCCTGAGCAGACGTACCGGACGGGCCGGCTGGTCCATCTGCGGCGCACGGCGTTCGCGCAGGTGTTTAACGTGCCAGTCGAGGACGAGCAGGCTTGCGTGTTCGTTGAGCCGGGTGTCATCGACCAGTTGTAGTCGATGACGGCGCCGACGGCGAGCTGATCGCGCCACGCAGCCTTCGGTGCGTCGTCCCTGCGGGGGCGGCGATTTTTTTCGGCTGCGCCTGGTGCGAAGACTTCGCGCCTACGGCGCTGCGCGCTGCGCTTGCATCCGGGGGAAAACCCTGCAGGCTATCCCCGTCGCGCTTCGCTTGGCGCCCCTGAAGTCCCCGAACCGGCTGCGCCGAATCGGATGGGTGCGTGCCCTGGTTGGAGGTATGGGCGGCTTGCTGTTCCCTTCATCGTGCCACGGCGTTCTCGCCGTCAATGACTGCGCGCCAATGGCGCTTGCGGCCTGGCGGCCGTCTCCGATCTTTGACTGCTTGCGCTGCGCCGTGCCCTGAAAGGGCTGGGCAATCCCGCCCGGTAACCTTTCAGGAGTTCACCATGAACAACGCACTCATCACTGACGAGCAGCGCATCGTGCTGCTGGCCAACGGCCGCGAATCCTTGGAGAACCCGGACTTCGATC
>RRZT011509301.1_pt1 | contig 18423 bp, 16 predicted proteins | sample 2165551 | NCBI WGS metagenome assembly RRZT01 (sample SAMN10456910, study PRJNA506462) | wastewater metagenome | biome: wastewater; feature: sludge; material: wastewater sludge; isolation source: wastewater sludge with Escherichia coli K12::gfp cells carrying plasmid... | place: USA: Moscow, Idaho...
CTCCATGCCATTAGGATTGCCCATCCAAACAATATTCCAGCCTTCTTTTTGCAGAACTTGTGCCACGGCAATGCCGGGATAAATATGTCCGCCTGTGCCGCCGGCCATGACCATGAGTGTTTTTGAGGCTACGCTCATGGCGTCATCCCCCGTTTCATCTGGCGAATTTCCCAATCAATACGAAACAAAATGCCCAAAGCCAGGCAGTTCGCCACAATGCCAGAGCCTCCAAAGCTCATCAACGGCAAGGTCAGCCCTTTCGTTGGCAAAAGCCCGGCGTTCACCCCCATATTGATAAAAGACTGCACACCAAACCACAAACCAAAGCCTTGCGCGACCAGACCTGCAAAATAGCGCTCAAGATAAATAGCTTCACGCGCAATCGCAAAACAGCGCTGCACCAGCATGGCAAACATGATGATGACGAACATAACGCCAACCAAACCCAGCTCTTCAGCAATTACTGCCAGCAAGAAGTCGGTATGCGCTTCAGGCAGATAGAATAATTTTTCAACACTCCCGCCTAAACCAACCCCCCATATCTGCCCCCGGCCAAATGCGATGAGCGAGTGAGAGAGCTGGTAGCCTTTTCCAAAAGCATCCTGCCAAGGGTCCATAAATCCCAACAAGCGCTCTCGCCGGTAAGGGGAAATCCAAATCAACGTTGCAAATCCCACAATCGCAACAATCGCTAGCAATGCAAACACCCGGGCATCAACCCCCCCAAGGAAGAGCACGCCAAAAGCAATTACGCAAACAACTACAAAAGCGCCAAAATCAGGCTCCTGAAGCAGCAGAAATCCAACCGATAAAATCACCACCGCCAGCGGCAAAAACCCTCTGGTAAAACTCCCCATTACGGCTTGTTTTCGCACAGCATAATCCGCGGCATAAATGCCCGCGCACACTTTCATAAACTCTGACGGCTGGATGTTGAACGGCCCCAAGCCAATCCAGCGCCGGGCACCATTCACACTCTTACCAATACCGGGAACCAGTACAATCACCAGCAAAATTGCACACAGCATGAAAAGCCACGGCGCATAAGCCTGCCAGGTTCGAACCGGTATCTGAAAGGCCAGCAAGCCCGCTGTTAGCCCAACAAATAGAAAAATCGTATGCCGAATCAAAAAGAAATATTGATTGTAGTTGGTATATTTGCCGCCTTCCGCTGTTGCGATGGATGCGGAATACACCATAATCAGCCCCAGCATCAGCAAGGCCACAGCAGAAAAAAGCATCATCGGGTCTAGCTCTCGCGCAGGCTTACCCGCACGCATCACGCGCTCAGCCGCCGGACTTGGACGAGCGCTAGCGTCCAAACGCGAGAAAAAGGCTAGAAACCACTTGGCTAAGCGCCCCATGGTTTTACCCCCGGTAACGCTCGCGCAGCAGTCGTAAATACTTCTGCTCGGTGCGCGTAATTTTTAAACATATCCAAACTGGCGCAGGCCGGGGAAAGCAATACGGCTTCCCCTGCTTGCGCCAAGGCATTCGCGCGGCAAACCGCTGCCTCTAAAGTAGATTCAAAATAAAGCGGCACGCCGGTTTCTAACAGCGCCGATTCAATCAAACGCGCATCTCTTCCAATCAGAACCACTGCACGGGCATGCGCCATGACTACAGGTGCTAAAGGTGAAAAATCCTGCCCTTTTCCATCGCCCCCAGCAATCAGCACAACTTTTCGACCCAGCCCCTGCAAAGCCGCCAAAGTGGCGCCCACATTAGTACCTTTTGAGTCATCAATAAAAAGCACTTGATCTTGCACACGCTCAGCCACCGGCTGCACCCGGTGCGCCAAACCCCGGAAGGATTTCAGCCCCTCTAGCAAAACCGGCATGGGCAAGTTCAAACTCGAACAGAGCGCCAATGCAGCCATCACATTTGCAGCATTATGCAAACCCTGCAAAGGTAAAGCTTCAAGCGGCAATAAAAGATCGGCGCCTTGCGACAAGTAAACCTTCCCGGCCGAAGTACGTAGGCCAAAATCCAAATCCGCTGCAGGCGCATCTAAACCAAAGCTCAACATACTGCGCCCCAGCCTTTGCATGCTCATGACGTGTTGATCATCCCGATTCAACACCATCAAACCTTGCCCCGCAAAAATACGGGTTTTAGCCAAGGCATAATCATTAAAGTTGTTGTAACGATCTAAATGATCGTCGCTCACATTCAGCACGGTTGCTGCATCGCAGTGCAAACGCTCAAACGTTTCCAACTGAAAGCTTGAAAGCTCTAAAACCCAACATTGCGGCAAAGGTGCCTGCGCATCCAAACGCGCCATCAGCACATCTAAAGCAGACGGGCTAACATTGCCAGCCGCTACAGCATCCAAACCTGCGTGCTGAAGTAAATGAGCACACAACAAAGTGGTGGTGGTTTTTCCATTCGTTCCCGTGATGGCAAGCACCTTGGTCTTGTTAAGAGCATCAAGCGCCAACAATGCCTGCGCAAGTAGATCCATCTCCCCGGTCACCGGCAGTCCGCGCCGATAAGCTTCACTCACCGGATCAACACGCGGATCAATCCCCGGGCTTACGGCCACACAATCTATTCCTTCCAATAAAGCATTGTCCATCCGTGCGGACAAAATCTCAATTTCAGGATATGCCGCCTGTAAAGCAGCCATGCCAGGTGGCTCACTACGACTGTCGGCAACCCGAACGCGCGCCCCTTGCCTTGCACACCAAAGTGCCATGGCAAGGCCTGACTCACCTAAGCCCAGTATAAGAATATGAGATCTTGACAATGCATTCATGTCTTTGCCCTACCGCAGCTTCAAGGTTGATAAACCAACCAGAACCAAAATAATGGTAATGATCCAAAACCGAACAACCACCTGCGTCTCTTTCCATCCGCCCAACTCAAAGTGATGATGCAAGGGCGCCATTCTGAATATTCGTTTTCCCCCGGAGTATTTGAAATAAGACACCTGCAGCATGACCGACAAGGTTTCCGCAACAAATACGCCGCCCATGATGAAGAGCACAATTTCCTGACGCACAATCACCGCAATGCAACCCAGGGCGGCACCTAAAGCCAGCGCCCCAACATCGCCCATGAACACCTCTGCGGGATAAGCGTTAAACCACAAAAACCCCAATCCTGCGCCTGCAATCGCGCCACAAAATACGGCCAACTCCCCGGCCCCAGCGATATACGGCATACCTAAATAGGTTGCGACCACTTTATGACCCGCAACGTAAGCAAAAATCGCCAACGCAGAAGACACCAACACGGTCGGCATAATAGCCAACCCGTCCAAACCATCGGTTAAATTAACCGCATGGCTACTGCCATTGATAACCAAATAAGTCAATATGACAAAGCCAATCCCGCCCATCGGGTACGCGATAGACTTTACGAAGGGCACAATTAAATCCGTTTGCGCGACATCAGAAGCCGCAAAATCCAAATACAACGCCGCAGAAAGCGCAATGGCAGAGGTCCAAAAATATTTCCAGCGACTGGCCAAGCCCTTGGGATTGCGATGAACGACCTTTTTCCAGTCATCCACCCAACCCACGATGCCAAACCCCAGGGTGACAAAAAGCACAACCCACACATAACGACTAGACAAATCGCCCCATAACAACACCGTGGCTGTAATGGACAGCAAAATCAATACGCCACCCATGGTTGGGGTGCCTGTTTTAACCAAATGCGTTTGAGGACCATCTTGGCGTACAGCTTGACCGACCTTTTTAGCCGTCAACCAACGAATCACGGGGGGCCCCAGCACAATTGAAATCACAAGGGCGGTTAAAGCAGCCAACACGGTGCGCAAAGTAAGATAACTAAATACGTTAAATGCGCGAATATCTTTTGCTAGCCATTGAGAAAGTAGTAACAACATGCTTAACCCTCCCCTGGCTGTGCGCCGGCAGTAATAAGTTGAACCACACGCTCCATGCGCATAAAACGAGATCCTTTAACCAAGACCGTGGTATTTGCCTTCATATGCGGGAGCAAAGCTTTAACGAGGGCTTTTTCATCAGAAAAATGCTGCCCCCCCTCGCCAAAGTTATGTGCAGCAACGGCACTCATCGCACCCAGTGCAAACAATTGATCTACACCGCAACTTTTAGCGTATCCACCAATTTCATCGTGCAGTTGGGCGCTGGTTTGGCCAACCTCTCCCATATCGCCCATCACAAAAATTTTCGTCCCCATCGTTTGCGAAAGGACGTCAATCCCGGCCCGCATTGAATCGGGGTTGGCATTATAGGTATCATCCAACACCCAAGCCCCCCCTTGCCCGGCGAACTTCTGTAAACGACCCTTTACACCCGCATAAGCCGATAGACCTTGCACCACCGTCTGCACGGCAACGCCCGCAGCTAAACAAGCTGCCGCTGCACCCGCCGCATTACGTAAATTGTGCTGCCCGGGGGCCGATAAACTAAACGGCAACTGCTCACCTTGTGCCACGAGCGTCAAAGCAACTTTTTCATCTGATAACTGACTACAAACACGAACATCGCCATGTTCCAGCCCAAAACTTAAATGCTGACGCGCGCCAGCCTGAATAGCCCAAAGTGATGCAAACGCATCATCCGCATTCCAAATTGCTACACCGTCATTCAATAAGCCTTCAAAAATACGACCCTTTTCTTGCGCAACGGCTTTTAAATCACCCATGCCTTCTAAATGAGCCCGTTGTGCATTGTTAACCAAAGCCACACTAGGGCACGCCAGCCGGGTTAAATAAGCAATTTCCCCGGGATGATTCATGCCCATTTCCACCACTGCAGCACGGTGTTGAGCACGCAAACTAAGCAAAGTCAAAGGCAGACCAATATCATTATTCAAATTGCCCGGCGTCGCCAATACTGCTTCCGGCCCAAAAGCCTGACGCAAAATGGCGGCACACATTTCCTTTACACTCGTTTTACCGTTACTACCGGTAATACCAATCACCGGCAAATTAAACTGTGCCCGCCACCAACTTGCGAACTGCCCCAACGCCAAACGTGTATCCGGCACAACAAGTAGCGCGCCCGACGCCGGGGCGCTTTGGGCCTGCCACCAGGCGTGATCCACCAACGCAACCGTTGCGCCCTGCTCAAATGCGGCCCCAACATAGTCATGGCCATCAAAACGCTCACCACGCAAAGCCACAAAGCACTGCCCCGGCACAATCGCCCGGCTATCTGTGCCAACGCTGTGCATCAGCGCTTCGCCAATTGCGTGCCAACCTAAGGCCTGTGCCAATACTTGTGCGCTTAGCTTCATGCGGCCCCCTTTTTACTTTGACTGCGCTGAGCCAAAGCTCGGCGAACCTGCTCAAGATCTGAGAACGGATAACGGACCCCTGCAATTTCCTGATAGGGCTCATGCCCTTTTCCTGCAACCAGAATAACGTCGTTCTCGCCAGCATCCATGACAGCGGCCTCTATTGCCTTGGCGCGCTCAGGTTCACGCAAAAAAGAGGCTTCCGTCGCGCCCTCAATAATCTGGCGGATGATCAACTCAGGAGATTCATGGCGCGGGTTATCACTTGTTACCCACACACGGTCAGCACAATGAGCCGCTACAGCACCCATCTGGGGGCGCTTACCGGGGTCACGATTACCGCCGCATCCAAAAACACAAAATAGTTGCCCTTGGCGGGCCTGCGCCGTCTCACGCAAAGCCATGAGCACCTTTTCCAACGCGTCGGGCGTGTGTGCATAATCCACCACGACTAAAGGCTCGCCTACGCTCCCAACGGCCTGCATACGCCCCGGCGGTGGCGTTAATTGGTTCACAAGCAACAAGGCTTCTTTAAAAGCGATGCCCCGGATCAATAAACAGGCCAGAACCTGCACCATGTTAGAGAGATTAAACCGCGCAAAGGTCTGCGCATCTAACGTTTGGCGCTCCTCACCCCAGATAATGTCCGCACACAAGCCCGTTTGACTGGCGCGAATATTCTGCGCCTGCAAAAGTTTTACGCCTGCAGGCAAGGTCGGCGCGGCACTTGACAGGGTGGTGGCGATCACCTCGAGCCCACGGCCTAAGGCCTGCTCGATCAACACTAACCCGAACGCATCATCTGCATTAATCACGCAAGCTTTTAAGCCCGGCGACTGAAAGAGCAATGCCTTGGCTTGCCCGTATGTCTGCATTGTTTCGTGATAATCCAAATGATCGCGCGTTAAATTTGTAAAGACAGCAACATCAAAAGCAAGGTGTGCAACACGCCCCTGCACCAGCCCAATGGAGGAAACCTCCATGGCTGCCGCCTGCGCCCCGGTCTTTAAAAAACCGGCTAAATAACGCTGAACGCTTAAAGCATCGGGCGTCGTATTTTCGCTTTCACTTAAAACCTGCCCCGCCAATCCAGCGCCTAAAGTACCGATGACGCCACACGGCGTACCTGATTTAGAAAGTGCTTTAGCAAGCCATTGCGTCAGGGTCGTTTTGCCGTTGGTGCCGGTGACCCCTAAAAGCCACAAATGCTTAGAAGGATTGTTATAAACACGCGCAGCCAAAGCACCAAATAATCCGCCCAAGCCCGACACCCCAACGCTGGGAATCTGCCAACTTGCGGGGGCCTGAAAACCATCACCATTCTCGTACAACACACCTGCTGCCCCGGCTGCAATGGCGCCGGGCACAAGCGTACGCGCATCAACACGGGCGCCAGGAATTGCCACAAACACCTCTCCTGGTTTAAGCACACGAGAGTCATTTGCTAAAGCAGTTAAGGGCATAGCATGGGCAGCACATTCAGCTAAAAGCTTCTCAACCCGCTCATTCAACATATTCATCTTGCCACCCCCGGCGCTACTTTCTTAACCTCTGGCGCGCCGCTCGGTGCAACTTTAGGCGCTGAGACAGTCGGTTTGGTAGATGGCGCGACCGACGCAGTCTTCGTATCCGATGCATTCGCTGCTCGATTTTCTGCTGGTACAGGGTCTAAAGGCGCATCCGGCGAAACACCCAGGGTACGTAAAGCGCCCTCCATCATCACCGCAAACGCCGGGCCCGCCACGCTACCACCGTAATAACGACCGCCCTCCGGCTCATCAATCGCCACCGCAATAATCAAACGTGGATCACTCGCTGGCGCAAAACCCACAAAAGAAGAAAAATATTTTTCAACGTAGCGCCCGCCCTCAATTTTCATGGCGGTCCCCGTTTTACCTGCTACCCGGTAGCCCTGCACATTCGCCCTCGTTGCCGTCCCCCCTGCCTGGGTAACAGTCTCCAGCATGGCACGCATTTCCCGCGCGGCTTTCTCTGCATACACTTGTTTCCAAGCAGACGGTTTACCCTCTACGCGTAGTAAAGAAGGTTTGATCATTTCGCCATTGCCTGTCAAAGACAAATAGGCCTGAGCCATTTGAAAAAGACTGACAGAAATACCATGCCCATACGACATGGTTGCCTGCTCAATCGGTTTCCAAGTTTTAGCCGGGCGCATCCGGCCGCTGGCCTCCCCCGGGAAGCCCAAATTAGGACGCGAGCCAAACCCCAATTGGTTATAAAGGTCCCACATTTCATCAGTCTTAAACATCAGGGCAATTTTAGCGGTGCCAATATTGGAAGACTTCTGCACAATCTGCTGAACCGTCAAAACACCGTAGTGATGCGCGTCAGAAATGGTTGCGCCAGAAATCGTTAAACTGCCCGTTACATCAAGCTTTGTACTCGGTTTAACCTTTCCTTTTTCAAGCCCTTTTGTAATGATAAAAGGCTTCATCGTTGAACCGGGCTCGAAAGTATCTGTCAGCACACGGTTTCTCAATTGTGCGCCGGTAAGCCCCACGCGATTATTGGGGTTAAACGTCGGGTAATTGGCCAGCGCTAAAACCTCACCTGTCTTGGCATCCAAGACCACGGCACCGCCACCCTTAGCCTTATTATTAATCACTGCATCGCGTATGGCGCTACTGACCAAATACTGAATTTTGTCATCCACAGACAAAACAATTTCTTCCCCTTCACGCGCAGGGCGAACCACGTCTTTATCTTCTACCGTGTGCCCTCGCCGGTCCCGCACCACTCTGCGCACCCCGGGGTTACCGCTTAAACGCTTATCAAACGCAAGTTCAACACCTTCCTGCCCGTGGTCATCTACCCCAGTAAAACCCAAAATATGCGCCATAACCTCACCCTTAGGGTAATAGCGTCGATACTCTGTCTGAAAGTTCACCCCGGGCAAACTCATGGCTTTAACCTCTTGCGCCAGCTCTGGTGGCACTTGACGTTTGATGTAAACAAAATCTTTATCCGAATCGAGCTTGCTGTTCAAATCCTTCACATTCAAATTCAACAGGCTCGCCAATTTACGAATTTGCGCCGGGCCGGCCTTTACCTCTTCGGGGTTAATCCAAATGGACTCCACCGGCGTGCTCACCGCCAGCACATTGCCATTTCGATCTAAAATACGCCCGCGCGTGGCAGGAATTTCAAGCTCGCGCAGATAACGAGACTCGCCTTTAGCCTGCAAAAAATCATCTCGAATCACCTGCAAATACACTACACGTGCTGCTAACAACAAAAAAACACAAAGCAACGCTAAAAGCACAAAACGCGGGCGCCAATCTGGAAAGCGCGATTCCAGCACCGGATTATGATTAAAGGTAACGTTCTTACGAATCACTTGCCCGCCTCTTTAGCCACAACAATACTTGCTGCCTCAGGCTTGCGCATATTCAAACGCTCTTTAGCAATCTTCTCCAAACGCGCATGCGCCGCCCATGTGCTTTGCTCCAACTGCAATTGCCCCCACTCCACCTCCAGCTGTTGTGCCCGAATCTGTTCGCGCTCCAACTCCGTCACCAACTTACGTGCCTCATGCTGAGATGAAATGACTAAAACCGCACTTACAATCACAAAGATCAGTAGAAAAAAATCCAGCCTCAACATATTCCCACCCCGGCCTGAAGCCCCGTACACTGTGCAACACGCATCACGGCACTGCGTGCGCGTGGGTTATCACAAACCTCTTGAGCACTGGCATAAGTGGGTTTACCGACAATCACCAACCGAGGAGAAGGCAAATCCACGGCACGAATCGGCAAGTCTTTAGGTGCATGATCAGGCTGGGCCTCGTTACGCATAAACCGTTTCACAATACGATCTTCAAGCGAGTGAAAACTGATCACAACCAGTCGCCCCGCTTTATTTAAACGCTTAACGCATTGCGGCAAAATCAACGCCAGTTCTTCAAGCTCACGGTTGATGAAAATCCGAAAAGCCTGGAAGGTGCGCGTCGCGGGGTGCAGGCCCGGCTCGCGCGTACGGACCGCTTTTTCCACGATCGAGGCAAGTTGTCCTGTTGTTTGGATAGGCGCCCGCTGTCGAGCAGCATCAATCGCCGTTGCAATCGCACGAGCAAACCGTTCTTCGCCATATTCTTTAATTACCTCCATGATTTTATTGGCAGAAGCCTCCGCAAGCCACTGCGCCACGGTTATGCCGCGGCTTACATCCATGCGCATATCAAGCGGCGCATCAAACCGAAAACTCATGCCTCTTGCGGCTTCATCAAGCTGAGGTGATGAAACCCCCAAATCCAACAAAACCCCATCTACCAAGACAACACCCTGCTCATCAAGCACACGCTCCAGCTCACTAAATGGTGCATGCACTAAGCTCAAACGCGCATCTGCGCACAAAGCTTGACCGGCCTCAATGGCGGCAGGATCTCTATCTAAAGCAATGACTCGTCCATGCTCCCCTAAAGAGGACAATAACGCCCGCGTATGCCCGCCCCGGCCAAAAGTCGCATCCACATAAACACCGTCGGCCTTCACCTCCAGCGCATCTATGGCTTCTTGCAAAAGCACCGTCACGTGCAGCGAGGTACTCATAAGACCAAATTTTCCATGCCAGCAGGCAGTTGGGTGATGTCCTGCGCTAAAGCCAACATAGCCTCTTGCTGACGTGCCCAACCCTCATCGGACCACAGCTCAAAATGAGAACCCTGCCCCACCAACCAGACCAATTTATCCAAGCCCGCAAACTGCCGTAAAGACGACGGCAATAACACACGACCGGCCGAATCCAACAATTCTTCCTGCGCAAAACCCACGATCATGCGTTTAATGGTTGCAGAACGTACATCTAACCCAGGCATGGCGTTAATCGTGTCACGAATCGGCAACCAAGCTGCGTGCGGATAAATCATCACGCAACGATGGGGATGCGCCGTCATGACCAAAGGGGTTCCTTCCGGCGCCAAGGCGTCACGATGCCGCGAGGGAATCGCAATACGACCCTTCGCATCCAGGCTCAGTGACACAGCACCTTGAAAGATAGACACCTCATTAACCCCTTTTTAAAAAGGGAAGCCACAAAACAACACAACCCCCCACTTTTTTCCTACATTTCGCCACTTTATTGCAAACCTTCAGGTAGGTCAAGCCGACAAAAAAAGGAAAAAGGCTTATCTCACAATAAGTTAGCAAAATTTGTTAAATAAAAATCCTTTTAAAATCAACAAAGAAAAAATGAAAGTTAATGTGAGTTCGCAAAAACAAAATGCCGTCAAAAATGACGGCATTCACAAAAAGTATAAAACTCACCAAATTTTACAATATACGCACAAACTCAACCGGCTATGAGCCAATCAAACCCTCGGTCGGAGAGCTGGGATCTGCAGTGTAGAATTTTCGAGCCATTCGCCCGGCCAAATAAGCTGTACGCCCGGCCTGAACGGCTAAACCCATCGCGCGTGCCATGGCAATGGGGTCTTTGGCCAGTGCAACAGCTGAATTAGTAAGCACCCCATCACAGCCTAACTCCATAGCAATGCAAGCGTCAGAGGCTGTACCCACCCCGGCATCTACCAAAACCGGCACCTTGGCCTGATCTAAAATCAAACGCAAATTCCAAGGATTTAAAATACCCATGCCGGAGCCAATCAAAGAGGCTAAAGGCATAATGGCTGCGCAGCCCATGTCTTCTAACATTTTTGCTTGAATGGGGTCATCGGCACAATAGACCATCACATCAAACCCATCCTTAACCAATACTTGGGCGGCCTTAAGGGTTTCTGGCATATTGGGAAAGAGGTTTTGAGCATCGCCCAGCACCTCAAGCTTGACGAGGTTTTGCCCGTCCAGCAATTCGCGCGCCAAACGCAAGGTGCGCACCGCTTCTTCTGCGGTGTAACAACCTGCCGTATTCGGCAAAATGGTAAATTGCTCTGGCGGCAGCGCATCTAACAAACTGGGTTCCCCGGCGTTTTGCCCGATATTCACCCGGCGAATGGCGACCGTCACAATTTGCGCACCGCTAGCATCCACCGCTGCACGTGTTTGCGCAAAATCTTTATATTTTCCGGTGCCCACAATTAAGCGAGATGAATATGTTTTGCCCGCTATTTTCAACATCTGATCCATATTGTCCTCATTCATTTAAATTGATGATCACTGACTAATGCGCCGGCAACAAAGCCTCAACCCCCGCCCACAGCCAGCACAATTTCTAATTTATCCCCATTTTTTAGAGATATTTGCGCATGCTGGCTTTTAGACACAATCTCGCCATTGAGTTCCACCGCCAAGCGCTTTCCTTCCAAGCCGTGTTGGCGAAGTAAATCCAAAACGCTGATGGGCTCGACCACGCACACCGCTTTACCATTCATCACAATATCCATCTGACCCTACTTCAAAAACAAAAAGTTAATGGTACACAAGCTTGGGCAGAAAATCGCGCTTAATCAACACCGCAACCACCATCCCCTGCCTCTCCACCACAAACACTCGCAGCGTCTGCACTGTCACCCTCAAAAATGCCAGAATCGAAGCCGTCAGCAACAAAAGAACTCACCCTGGTATTCTGAAAATAAAGACCGCGCAAACATTGACTGTCCAGCGTGTAATGGAACCCATTTTCTATATTCAATTTATGATCAAGCGCAAATAAACGTGGCAAACGCACCGGAGAGGCTGGGTTAATACCTTCAAGCTGACAAGCCAAACGCCACGTCTGGCTAGCCCCCTCGTAGTTCAGGCCAGCACTCGATATCGCCCTTGCCGGGGTATGGGGCAAGAAAACCCCCAATGTCTGCTGACAAAAATGTCGATAATTGCGTGCGAACAAAATAAACTCCTGCCATGCATCGTCAATGACCCGAGACGGCATCAAAACAGGGCTTTGCTTTGCCAGCGCAAGCACCTTGAACCAATCTCGCAAACCTTCAAAAACAGTTTGGCGCATCTCTTCATTTAATTGCGGATAGCGCTTGATTAATGCGGCATCTAACAAAGCAGCAAAATCAAATTGTTCTAAGTACTGCCGCCGCACACGCTGTTGCTTCATCTGCCAAAGCAAGCACGCCACGCCCCCAGCAAAAACCAAGGCCATCATAAGAAAAACCTTCAGCATACAAACCTCAGCCTAAAACAACTGCCCCGGCACCCCATCTCGGGGCGCAGAGAGGCCAAAATGCTGCCAAATGCTGGCCGTTGCCATGCGGCCTCTGGGGGTGCGCTGCAAATAGCCTTGCTGGATTAAATAGGGTTCGATCACATCTTCTATGGTGTCGGTTGATTCCCCAATCGCTGCGCCGAGGTTGTCCACCCCAACCGGGCCGCCGCTAAACTTTTCCAACAAAGCGGCTAGCAGCTTACGATCCATTAAATCCAGACCCAAAGCATCGACGTCTAACATGGAAAGTGCCGCATCGGCCACGGTTTGGTCGATTTTTCCGTCAGCCTTCACTTGAGCATAATCCCGCACCCTGCGCAGCAGCCGATTGGCAATCCGGGGGGTGCCCCGCGCCCGGCGTGCAATTTCCAACGCCCCGGCTTCATTAATCTCCACATTCAGCAATCTGGCCGAACGCGCCACAATCAAGCGTAGCTCGTCGGGGGTATAAAACTCTAAACGCGCCACAATGCCGAACCGGTCGCGCAAAGGATTGGTCAACATCCCGGCGCGCGTGGTGGCACCCACCAGCGTGAAAGGGGGCAAATCCAGTTTCACCGAGCGTGCGGAAGGGCCTTCACCAATCATGATGTCTATTTGGTAATCCTCCAGCGCCGGGTACAACACTTCCTCCACAACCGGGGAAAGGCGATGAATTTCATCAATAAACAACACATCATTGGGTTCGAGATTCGTGAGCAGCGCGGCCAAATCCCCGGCGCGCTCCAGAACCGGCCCGGAGGTTTGGCGCAACCCCACGCCCATTTCCGCTGCCACAATATGCCCCAAGGTTGTCTTACCCAAACCCGGCGGGCCAAAGAGCAAAACGTGATCCAGCGCCTCTCCCCGATTTTTACTGGCGGTAATAAAGATATCCAGCTGCGAGCGAATTTTGGCTTGTCCCACATATTCCGCTAAACGCTTGGGGCGCAACGCACGCTCCAGCGCGTCTTCTTGCACGCTTTCCCGCGCCGGGGTGATCAGCCGCTTGGGTTGAAAGTCATCTGTTTCAATCATGTTTTTGTCGAACGTCTAAGGCAACACCCAAAATCATACAGAAGCTTCCCCCCTTCGTCCCCACATCCTGCGCCTATTTTTAAAAAGCCACCAAATACGGCCAGGCCCAATGCTGCCAAACACAAGAAAACGCCCTTGAACCACTACAGCCCCGGGCTCAATGCACCTCCGCTTAAAGGTGATGCCCTTTCAAAACCAACGCAAGCAATCGCGCCCATCCATACACCTGCCGCCCCATTAACAACTTCCCTCAAAAGCCCAGTACAAAAGCAAGCCTCATCATGCCAACAATAAAATCCCAGTCGGTTCACGCTACTAGAAACCCCTTTTTTCCTTTTATGCAGCCCCCCCGGCTCACCAAAGAATGTAAATAAACATTGCAAAACTCGTCTATACGAGTTACGCTTGCCGGGTAGCATTCACATTGAAATTTCTTACGCGTTAGGAGGCCACACCATGAGTCAAGACTACCCTGCGATTGCCTCGCGCATCATTGAGCTGATCGGCGGCAAAGAAAATATCATTCAAGCGGCACACTGCGTTACACGCTTACGCCTCGCACTCAAAGATCACAGCAAAGTACAACAAGAAGAACTCTTGAAGGTCCCTTTAGTCAAGGGCGCTTTTACCAACGCCGGGGTTTATCAAATAGTCATTGGGATCGGCGACGTCGAGCGTGTTTATGAACCCTTTATTGAACAAGCTAAGGTTCAGCGCGCGACGATTGCCGATATTAAAGACACTGGCGCCGCCAGCATGAATCCCTTGCAAAAGCTGGTCAAAATATTCTCCGATGTCTTTATGCCTATTTTGCCAGCCATCATTATTGCCGGTTTGCTCATGGGCTTTAACAACATCCTAGGCGCAAAAGGCATGTTTGTGGAAGGCAAAAGTCTGCTTGAGGTTTACCCCGGCCTGTCTGGCTTGTGGAGCCTCATTAACATGATGGCCAACACCTCCTTCGTCTTTTTACCCGCGCTGGTCGGTTGGTCTGCGGCTAAGCGCTTTGGCGGCAGCGAAATTCTGGGCATCGTCCTGGGGCTGCTCCTCGTCCACCCCGACTTGCTCAACGCATGGGGCTACGGTAAAGCCAAAGCCGGTCTGGATGGCGCAGTGCTGCCCTACTTCGATGTGTTTGGTCTCAAAATCGAAAAAGTCGGCTACCAAGGTCAAATTCTCCCCATTCTGGTGGCCGCTTGGGTGATGAGTGTGGTCGAAAAATGGTTGCGCCAGCGTGTGCCTAATAGCATCCAATTGCTGATTGTGCCCATCACCACCATTGTCATTACCGGCTTTTTAGCCTTGGCTGTGATTGGCCCCATTACGCGCAGCATTGGCGGTGGCGTCACAGATGCCGTTGTTGGTCTATTTAACGCCGCCCCGGTTCTGGGTGCGCTGGTATTTGGTTCGCTCTACGCGCCGCTTGTCATCACCGGCATGCATCACATGTTTATTGCGGTTGACCTGCAACTCATTGCCAGCCACGGTGGCACCTTTATTTGGCCAATGATTGCCCTCTCCAACATCGCTCAAGGCTCGGCTGCGCTGGCCATGATGTGGCTGGCCAAAGATGCGACGGAAAAGAGTATGGCTTCCACCTCCGCCATTTCTGCCTATTCTGGCATCACAGAACCGGCCATGTTCGGTGTCAACCTGCGCCACAAATTCCCCTTCTACGCCGCGCTGGCCGGCTCTGCTACAGCCGCGATTTTCATCACGCTCTTTAAAGTAGAAGCCAGCGCCATTGGTGTGGGCGGCTTGCCGGCCTTTGTCTCCATCATCCCAAGCTTTATTCCCCGCTTTATGCTGGGCATGCTCATTGCCATTATTGTGCCGCTTGTGCTGACCACTTTGTTCTCTAAAAGAATGAGTGCAAAAGCCTAAGCCACCACACGGCCCCCTTCACAAACCAAGGGGGTATTCATAAGCGCATTGACTAACACATGCTGCGCTTATGAATACGAATCACTCATTTTAAAAGGATGTTGAAATATGTCCGCCACCCCAAGCTGGAAGCGCGCCGTTATTTATCAAATCTACCCAAAAAGCTTTAAAAGCGCCAAAAACCAAGCTACCGGAGACTTGCAAGGCATTATCGAAAAACTCGATTACCTAGCCTGGCTCGGCGTCGATTACCTATGGCTCACGCCCATCTACACTTCCCCGCAGCGAGACAACGGCTACGACATCAGCGACTACTACACCATCGACCCGACCTACGGCACCATGGCCGACTTTGAGCAACTCACCGCCCAAGCCAAGGCGCACGGCATCAAAATCATCATGGACATTGTTGTGAACCACACCTCCACCGAGCACACGTGGTTCCAAGCCGCCCGACAAAGCAAAAACAACCCTTACCGGGATTACTACATTTGGCGCGATACGCCCAACCGCTGGCAATCCAAATTTGGCGGCTCCGCCTGGGAAAAAGATCCCCTCACCGACCAATACTACCTACACCTTTTTGATAAAACCCAAGCCGACCTCAATTGGGAAAACCCCGCCGTTCGCCAAGAAGTCTACAAACTCATGAAGTTCTGGGCCCAAAAAGGCTTGGGCGGCTTTCGGCTGGACGTGATCAACCTCATCTCCAAAATGCCGGGCCTACCAGACGATGAAAGCGATGGGCGCAAGTTCTATACCGATGGCCCCAAAGTACATGACTATCTGCAAGAAATGCACCGCGAAGTCTTTGCCGGGCAACACCTTATGACCGTGGGCGAAATGTCCTCCACCTCACTTGAGCACTGCATCCAATACAGCCGGGCCGACCGCCATGAACTTTCCATGACCTTTAACTTTCACCACCTGAAAGTCGACTACCCCGACGGCGAAAAATGGGCGCTCGCGCAACCAGATATTGCACAACTACAAGACATTCTGTCTTATTGGCAAAAAGGCATGCACGATGGCCAAGGCTGGATGGCCACCTTCTGGTGCAACCACGACCAACCCCGGGCTGTTTCCCGCTTTGGTAACGACACCCAACACCACCGCACAGCGGCCAAAATGCTCGCCATCACCCTACACGGCCTGCGCGGCACGCCCTACATTTACCAAGGGGAAGAAATCGGCATGACCAACCCCGGCTTTACGCGTAAAGAAGATTACCGGGATATCGAATCGCTTAACGCCTGGACACTGCTGGCCGAAAAAGGCGTGCCAGAAGCCGAAATCATCCAAATACTCCAGCAAAAATCCCGCGACAACAGTCGCACTCCTATGCAATGGGACAGTAGCCCCTTTGCAGGCTTTAGTACCCAAACCCCGTGGATTCCGCTCGCCCCCAACGCCCAAACCCTCAACGTTGCCGCAGCAAAGGCTGATCCAGACGCCGTGCTACACACTTACCGCAAACTCATCTCCCTGCGCAAAACCCTGCCCATCCTCACAGAAGGCGACTACACCCATCTGAGCCCCGGCCACCCCTGCATTTGGGCCTACCAACGTAGCCTAGGCCACACCAAGCTTTGGGTCATCAGCAACTTCAGCGACCGCCCCCAAGCCTTCAACCCGCCCGCCGACATGTGCCAGCCCGGCGTTCGCACACTACTTGGAACAGAAGCCACGCCTCCTAAACCCAACGCTCACATAAATCTAAAACCCTTTGAAGCCGCTATGTATATACAAGAAGAAGCAAACAGTAGGGGATCTTAACCCCAAATGTCCTTAGGCCTTGGCATACAAGGCCCCTTCTTCCCAAAAACAATACCGCATCTAAAAATTACCCATATTACATCACAATATATAGTCAATTAAATTCACAACAAGACACTAATGCTTCCAAAAAATATTCAAAATTAGGTAAAACTTTACGCAAATATCGCTTAACATTTTCCCATGTAAAGCTTTGCGAGCGCAAATGGCCTTGGAGGTAAAAATGAAAAAATTTGCCATTCTTTCTGCAGTTTCAGTTTCAGCTTTATTTTGTGCTTTAACGATTTTTATTTTTATATATCTCTCTTCAGATGTTATTTATGATCTAAAAAAAGGTCATATAAAAGAGTATTTGCTTCTTTTAATGGTTTTTATGCCAGAAATTTTTATTTCCATATTTTCTTTTTTATCTCTTATTGAGATAAAGTATTTTAGAAAAAATTTTATATATTTTATACTTTTAATTCTTCTGCCAGTTGCAGGTGAATTTTTCGTAATATTATTTTTGTTTACATGGGGGAATTCGTTATTTTTTATCTTACTCCTACTTGTTTTTATGTTAAGTTTTTTAATTTTTTTAAGACGTAAAACTTTATAGATAAGATGATATTATAGCCAATCAAATCCACAACAAGACACCACCCCCCCCAAAAAAAAGATTTAAAATTAGATAAAACTTTACGCAAATATCGCTTAATATTTTACTATGTATGCTAAATTGAATTAAGTTCTGGAGAATAAGGGGATAGAAGTAATATCGTATGATCAAATTTCTGTGTTAAAAGCTGTAAAACATTCATGCGATGAAATCTAGCTGTACAGTGCCGAATAATCGAACGGGATGTGACATCTAAAAATACGTCACTAGATACTACAGACCTGCTCAAAACAGCCCACTACTTGTAGCAGCATGCCCCTCTACCTAGCACAAAGCATACTTTTACTTCACACATTGAAGGACTCAGAAAAAATTGATTATTCTGCTATGATTTCCAACGGAAGCAGCAATCTTAATTCACTCGTAACAGGAAATTTTATGAAAAAACTACTCGCACTTTTAGTTACATTGGGTACGCTCAATCTTGCAACGGGTTATGCCTATGCGCAAAATGTCAATTTCAAAACCGTACAAACTGAAGTCAGCAATAAGCAAGCAATATTATTAGATGTGCGTACTGAACAGGAATACGCCGAAGGCCATTTAAACCAAGCCATTCTGGCCCCGCATGACACCATTGAACAAACTATCGGCAAAATCACCACAGATAAAAATCAAAAAATATATCTCTACTGCAAATCTGGACGCCGGTCAGCTATCGCCGTATCAACACTCAAGGCAATAGGCTACAACCAACTCATTGACCTAGGGAGCATCAA
>RRZT010778810.1_pt1 | contig 18419 bp, 11 predicted proteins | sample 2165551 | NCBI WGS metagenome assembly RRZT01 (sample SAMN10456910, study PRJNA506462) | wastewater metagenome | biome: wastewater; feature: sludge; material: wastewater sludge; isolation source: wastewater sludge with Escherichia coli K12::gfp cells carrying plasmid... | place: USA: Moscow, Idaho...
CCCAGGGCAATTGCATTAGCCAAGTCCCCGATTGAGTGGTAACAATCCGGCCCGACCTCGCCACCCCACGACACGATGCCAGACCACCCGACGACCGCCCCAGGCGACAAGCTGATGCAGCGCTTTGAAGACCTGGACGATCCGCGCCGGCAGAGCGGGCGCTTCCAGTACCCGCTGCAGGAACTGCTGCTGACGGCGCTGTGCGCGGTGGCGGCCGGCGCCGAGGACTGGGTCGACGTGAGCGAGTGGGGCGAGTTCAAGCTGGAGTGGCTGCGGCGCTTCCTGCCCTTCGAGCGGGGCATCGCCTCGCACGACACGTTCAGCCGGGTGTTCGCGATGCTGGACTCGGTGCGCTTCGAGGCCTGCTTTCGCAGCTGGATGGCGCAGATCTGCCCGAGTCTGGCGCAGGAGCACATCGCCATCGACGGCAAGACGCTGCGCGGCTCGCGCACGGCGGATGGGGCGCTGCACCTGGTGACGGCCTGGCACTGCGGCAAGGGCGTGACGCTGGGGCAGATCCGGACGCAGGCCAAGAGCAACGAGATCACCGCGATCCCGGAACTGCTGGCCGGGCTGGACCTGCGCGGTGCCACGGTGACGATGGACGCGATGGGCTGCCAGAAGGCGATCGTGCAGCAGCTGGTCGACGAGGGGGCCGGCTACATCATCGGGGTCAAGAACAACCAGCCCACGCTGGCCCAGGCGGTGCAGGGCCTGCTGGAGCAGGCCCCGGCCAAGGCCGACGGGCGCACCTGGCACGAACACAGCGAGACCGACAAGGGCCACGGGCGCATCGAGACGCGGCGCTGCGTGGTCTGCCATGACCTGAGCGCCATCGCGCCGGTGCTGCAGGACTGGCCCGGCGTGCGCAGCGTGGTGCTGGTGCAGTCCACCCGCCAGCCGGTGCGCTCAGGGCGCTTCGGCCCGCGCAGCACCGAACAGGCGCCCGAGCCGAGCTGGCGCTACTACATCAGCTCCGAGGTGCTCGACGCCCAGGCCTTCAACGCCACCATCCGGGCGCACTGGGCCATCGAGAACGACTGCCACTGGGTGCTGGACGTCAACTACCGCGAAGATGCCTGCCTGATCCGGCGCGACCACGGCCCGCACAACATGGCCACGCTGCGGCGCATCGCGCAGAACCAGATCAAGCTCGACGCCAGCAAGGGCAGCCAGAAGACCAAGCGCAAGCGCATGGGCTGGAGCGATGACTACCTGCAAGGACTCTTCGGCTTGACGCCCGGTTCAGTCAGCCATGCACAAACTTCGAGCGATGGCTAATGCAATCGCCCTGGAGGCTGGAGTGACCTTGCGCGAATTCGGGGCCTTCATCGAAATCTTCATGCTGGAAGGGCGCTACATCGTCCAAGCTTGGGAGGTAGATGGCCCCAAGGTACGCCGCTACTGCTTTCATCCCGGTCCGCGAGGCCAACCGATGCGCCTGACCAGTATCGAGGATCCGGAGGGGCAGGCGCTGGACTTAACCTGGGATTCTGGCGGCTTGCTGTGCAGCGTGCGACAACGCCTAGAAGGGCGAAGCTTGCAGTTCGGATATAACCGTCTCGGTTGCATTGATGGCCTAGCGCTGCATACCGTGAACGGGAGCATTCATCAATTGTTCAGCTATGAATATGATGCGGGTGGCCACCTTGTCGCAGCTGTCGATGCGGCGGGCTTTGCGCAGCGTTGGTATTACGACATGGACGGGCGCCTTGCCCGCCAGGTGGGTCGCGATGGCGGCGTCTTCCACTACCGCTACGATAGCCGTGGACGCTGCGTCTTCCGCTCAGGCCTGAACCACTACGACGAAAAGCGCATCCGCTATCTCGACGCCACTCGTATCACCGAGGTGATCGACAGCTACGGCGAAACCCGGCGCTACCAGTACCTGCCTAGCGGCCAAGTCATCGCGGAGTGGGATCCTCTCGGCGCGGTAAAGCGCACGGAATTCGACGCATTCGGACGCGTTGCTGCGCGCATCGATGCACTGGGAGGCACAACGCGTTTCGGCTATGACGCCACCGGCAACCGTGATCGCTTGATAGACGCCCTGGGCCGGGAGACCCGCTTAACCTTCAACGCTAGCCACCAGCCGTTAAGTTGGACGGATCCGCTGGAGCAGACTTGGTCGAGGATCTACGACGCGCGCAATCGCCTTATCGCAGCCCAAGATCCGGCCGGCCAGCGCTGGTGTTTCCGGCGGGATGAGCAAGGCAATCTCGTGGAGATCGTCAATCCGATGGGAGCGGTGAAGCGGCAGCGCTTCACCCAAGGGGTGCTGGAGGCAATAACGGATTGGATGGGGCACGAAACCAACTTTATCCACGATGACTTCGGCAGGCTGCTCGAACGTGTCGGCCCGCAGGGCGATAGCACGCGAATGCGTTACGACGTGATTGGTCGTTGCATCCAAGTCGCGCTGGCGGACGGGGCTTCTCTATCAGCGAGCTACGACCACGCCGGTAACATGACGAGCTTCGTCGACGCACTTGGCCATACCACACGCTGGCGCTTCGGACCATGCAGCCGCCTGCTGGAACGAGTCGATGGGCTCGGCCAGGGGGTGCGGTTCGTCTGGGGCAGTGAGCCGGGCCGCCTAGATCAACTAATCAATGAGCGTCGTGAAGCCTATTCCTTCGAGCGCGATGCGGCCGGACGCATCGTTAAGGAGGTGTCATTCGACGGCTCACTCCGCGAATTCCGCTACGACGCCTCTGGCGAAATCGTCGGCTGGATGAATGCGGATGGGGAGGTCGTGACGATTTGCCGCGATGCATTGCATCAGGTTGTGGCGCAGATCCTTCCGGACGGCGAAGCACAGGAGTTCGTCTTCGATGCCGTGGGGCGTCTGGCGGCCGCCCGCAAAGGAGACCATACGGTCACCTTCGAGCGAGATGCCCAAGGTCGCATCATCAGGGAGCAGCAAGGGCCATATGTGGTATCCAGTCGCTACGACGCGCTGGGCGGGGTATTGGGCACGTCTACTTCACTCGGGTACAAAGTTGACTATGAACTCGACCCCAATGGAGGGATCACCAAGCTGGTTGTGCAGGATCGGCACATGATCGCATTTGCCCGAGACGAGTACGGGCAAGCAGTGTCGGCTGAATTGCCGGGTCAGATCCGGCTGAGTCAACAGTTCGATCCGATGGGGAGACTCATTGAGCAGAGTCTCGCCCGCAGCGGACCCGGTGCCATCGCAGGGAGGGGGGGTGAAGCGCAACTCGCTCGCCATTATCGGTACGATCTAGGTGGCCGCCTGCGTTCGCTAAACGACGGGCAGTGGGGCTGCATCGACTATGTCTACGATCCCGCTGAGCGCCTGATCCAGACACTGAGTACCCACGGGGTCAGTGAGCGATTCGAGTACGACCCGTCGGGCAATCTATTGCGTGTTCAGCGCGAAGGGATGACCTTCACCGACGCGCACCTGACCTATGCGCAGGGCAACCGCTTGATCCAGCGCGACGGTACCCTATACGAATACGACGTCTGCGGACGCCTAGTTCGTAAGACCGAGTCCGACGGACGCATTTGGACCTATGGTTGGAACGCGCTGAATCAGCTCAAGACCCTCGGCCTGCCTGATGGCCGAAACTGGGCCTATTGTTACGATGCTCTGGGGCGCCGAATATCCAAGGTTGAGCAATGTGGTGCTCAGGGTGCAGGGGACAGGCGCGACTACATCTGGGACAAGGATACATTGGTCCACGAAATAGAACCGGATGCGTCGCCGAAGTTTTGGGTATTCGATCCGCATGGATTCTCGCCGCTGGCATCGGTTCAAGATGAGTGCTTCTTCAGCATTGTCACAGACCATCTTGGTGATCCGCTTGAGTTCTTCGCTGTGGATGGCAGCAAGGCTTGGAGTGGCCGCCGTACAGCTTGGGGGGAGCCCGATCCGCGCATGTCATCTGCCCAGACCGCAGAAAACCCTTGGGCCTACGCCGGGCAGTATCGGGATGCTGAAAGTGGGCTGCACTATAATTATTTTCGTTACTACGATTCCGCTGCTGGCCGCTACATCAGCCCCGATCCAGTCGGCCTTGAGGGCGGCTTCAATCTCTATCGCTACACAGTCAACCCTACGAACTGGAGCGACCCATACGGCCTCACGTGCCCGCACGATACCAATGGCGGCGAAGGCTACGTCGTGTATCACATCAAGGATCGCGACGGAACGGTCGTCTATGTCGGCATCACCGAAGCGGATCGCTTCCGAACGCGGCGCCAAGAGCATACGGACTCAGGCCGCCTGAGCCAAGGCCGGACTATGCACATCGCTGAGGAGGTGCCAACCTACGGCGCCGCGCGTGGCTATGAGCAGGCCCACATCGAACACTACGGTACACGCGACACTTCGCTGATCGGTAACTACAATTACAGAAACAATCCAGGTAACCGTGTCAATTCCTTCGACACGTCCCGCACCGATGATCGCGCCCAAGTCTACAACCAGCACTACCTGACGGCCCAGCAGAACCTGTAGGGCTGACTCTCCATGGGAAGGAAGGACGTGCAGCACATGGATCAAGCTATGAGCAAGTCACAAAAGGAGAATTCCAAACACACTTGTGCGGTCGGCGATGTGCTGGCTGTGCCGCTGCTTGACGGCCGCTTCGGTTACGTCCGCATCATCAACATCAAGGACGGTTGGGATCTGGTCGAGGTGCTAGCCCTCACAACACCGACCGCGGTTTTCGACGATGCTGTTCGGTCGGCACCGTCGCTGTACCCGCCTGTGGCATTCGCCTTGGAGGATGTCCAAGCGGGGCTGATGAAGCCAGTGGGTCAGATGCCTGCGCTCCGGTTCGACTACGTGGACTTGCTGTGGTATCGGCGCGGCATGCCGGGGCGCTACACTAAGATCCGCGTGAACCAAAACAAGTCCGAGGGGCTGCTGAGTGATTCTGAAGCGGCCGAGCTGCCTGACCAAGAATTTCATGACTTCGAAATGATGGTTGAGCGCGTAATGCAGCGCTTGGTCTCCGGCCGGACTGTGTCCGACTGGCTGGCCTCCCGATCTTTGGGCTGAACTCCGCCTCAGGTGTCACAAATGTGGCCGACGCAACCCGGCGATCAGTCAATAACCAAGTGTTTTGTACAGTCGTCCTCCTTGACTGCGATACCGGCTACCATGCGAACAAACCAGCCATGACCCGAGGTGTTGCTGGCTTCACGACCACTGTTGCGCCCCCACCATATGCCATGGCCATCGAAGCCACGCGCAAGGCGTTGACACAGCGTTCGGCACAATACAGATGGCTGGTGATATATTTTTCGCTCGGCAGCATGACTTGTCTGACCAGCACTTTGCTGGCAGATGACTGGCGCGTATTACTGTTGCTGCTGTGGCTTCCTGTACTCGTTCTGATTTTTGATGCGCTCGACATTCGCACGATTCAGCGCTGGCGGATTGACATTATTTTTTTCTGGGTGCAGGGTGATCTGGTACTTCCCATGCTTGCCCAGACCCTACGTCAAGTGCCGGCTTTGCCTCCCCAGACGCTGGAAGGCATGCTGGTCAGTCTGCCGGGATGGCCGTCCGGAAGCTGTATTCCGATGGCTGTGCGTGAGCCATTGTGCAGATTGCAGACACAGGTGGCGAGCATCGCTGTGCGGCGCATGTGGGTGCGAGCGGCACTGTGGCTGCTGAGTTGGAGCAGCGTGTGCGCAGCTTGGGTCTGGCACATGGCGCCGTTGCTGGGCGGGTTGCTGGCTGTGCCGTTGATCAACGGGGGGTGGAGGTTGACCGAGCGGCGGCTGCTGCGGCGGCAGGTCATGGCACTGGTACAAGTCATGGACGAGGCTGGCGTCACGCGCACGAACCTCGTGACCTGGGTCGAAGCGGTCTGCTGGGACGGGGTGCTGGCATCGCTGAAGCTGTCTTGTCTGGCCGATCTGGCCAGTCGGCCGATCAAGTCCATGTCACCGGCTCGCCCCACGACCGATCAGAACCGGTAACGCACCCCCGCCGCCACCGACCGCCCCACCGTCTGCCCCCAGACCCGGTCGTCCATGCCGACGACGTACAGATCCAGCGTTGAGTCCCACTCGTAGAGGTAGGCCAGGCTCCTGGTCTGCTGGCGCCGGTCGACCGCGTCGCCAAGCGCCCGTGACCGCGCGACCTGCAGCTGCACCTTGCCCGGCCCGAGCGGCGCCGACAGGCCGAGCGAGGCGATCCGGCTGGTGAGCTGCAGCCCGGTGTCACGCACGAGCGTGTACTGCCCGAACACCTGCGCCCAGCCGGCGTTGTAGCTCAGCCCGAGCTGGCTGGCCTGCTCGCGGATTGCGTCGGCGAACTCCGGGTCGAGGCGCACGCGCTGCCACGAGGCCGAGACGGCCAGCAGGCCGCGGGCGTAGATCGCGTTCAGCGCCGACAGCCGGCCCGGCGCGTCGCGTTCGCCGTCGGCGGCCATCGCCGACAGCGTGACGTCGCCGAACTTCGGTGCGGTGTAGCCGATGGCGCGGTCCCAGTAGAAGTCGCCCTGCACGCCGATCAGGCTGCCGGCGGCGAACAGGTGGCGCACCGCCGGCGAGCAGCCGACCGAGTTGCCCAGCGCGTTGAAGCGGGCGGTCGTGTTGAACAGCAGCGTCTGCAGCCGCCCGGCGCGCACCTGGCCCCAGTCGCGGTGCGCCAGCGACACGAAGGCGTTGCGCGACAGCAGCGGGTCGTGGTCGTTGCGGCCGGTGCGCAGGTCCTGGAAGCGGTAGAAGGTCTCCAGCGTGACCCCGGCCGTCACGCCGTTCTCGAAGCCGTAGCTGCCGGTGGCGCCGATGAAGCTGGCGGTCAGCGAGTTGCTGTTGAAGCGGTGCTGGCGGTACAGGCCTGACGGCTCGAAGCGTCCCCACGACAGGTCGGCCACGCCGTAGAACGAGTGATCGAGCTGGGCCTGTGCCATACCGCAGGCGAGCAGTCCGCCCAGCAGGGGGCCGAGCAGGCCGGTGGGGCGCAGCATCGCGCTCAGGCGGAGCGGGGCAGTCGGCATGGCGAGCCTCCTCGGGTTGTCTGTCTGTCTGTCCCTGACGTCACGGGAGCGATGGGGTGACGCCCAGCCACAGCGCATTCATCGCTGCGTGCGCCACGATGCAAGGCAGCAGCTGACGTCGGCGCTGGTAGAGCAAGCCGATGTACCCCGCAGGCAGCAGCGTCAGCCAGGCCCAGAGGCTGCCGGGGGTGCGCAGGCCGTGTGCCAGCGCAAAGGTGAATGCCACCGCCAGATTGATCCGGGCCGCCGGCCATCGGCAGCGCTGCAGCAGGGTCTCGTGCAGCCCGGCGCGCCAGAGGATTTCCTCCAGCACCGGTGCGATCACCAGCAGCTGCACCGCTGTCCACCAGGCGTCGGAGCTCATCGCGCATGACCCGCAGGCTCACGGTGCGGGTGCTGTCGTCGTCGTTGTCGCTGCCGTTGTCCGTGCCGCCAGGCCAGCACCAGCACGGCCAGCACCGCCAGCGCGAGCAGCGTCGGGTCGAGGTGATCGCCATGGGGCGCACGCGCGATGCTGCAGCCCCCTGCGCCGCTGCCGACCACGTCGGCTGCTGCCTGTGCCTGGCCGGTCAGCGGGACCTGCAGCAGGGTGGTCGGCAGATCCGTGCCGGGGCTGCTGGCGATCTGCAGCACGCCGCGGGCCTCGCCCGCCACGACCGGTCGCAAGCGCACCGTCACCGTGCAGGTGTCGCCGGCCGCGAGCAGGAAGGGCGGGGTCGGGCAGGTGCCACGGTCGACATCGAAGCTGCCATCGATCGTCCAGCCGAGCACCCGCACCGCACTGGAGGACTCGCCGCTCAGGGTCACCGCCATCGGCGGCGAGGTGGCGCCTGCCCGGGTCGCGCCGAACTCCAGCCGGGCTGGCGTGACCGTCAGCGCCGAGCTGCCGACCGGACCGAGGCCGATGCCGGTCAGCGTCAGCGGCGCCAGCGCGGTGCCGCTGGAGACGACCTGCAGGCGGGCGCCGTGCGTGCCCGGCGAGCCGGGGCTGAAGGCCAGCGTGATCGAGCAGGTCCGGTCCGGCTCCAGCAGCGCGCCGGCGACGCAGGCGTCGGCCGCGCCGCCCTGGACCGGGAACATCGCCGCCTCCAGCCCGATGGTGTTGATCAGCGTGAGCCGGATCGCGCCCGGCCCGTGGTTGCGCAGGCTGACGGTGTGCGTGGTCGTGCCGGCAGCGCCGATCGCCTGGGTGCCGAAGTCGCGCGTCCCGGTGCTGCCGACCCAGGTGACGACCGGCACGACGGCCGCGCTGCCGCGTCCGACCACGGTCAGCGTCGACGGCACGCCGGCGGCGCTGTGCGCGACGGTCAGCGTGGCGCGGTAGTCGGTGTCGGCGGCCAGCGGCGTGAAGCGCAGCGCCAGATCGCAGGTCTGGCCGATGGCGAGTGTCGTGCCGGCGGCGCAGCTCGGCGTGCTGTCCAGGCTGAAGCCGCTGCCGTTCAGCGTCACGCCAGTGAGCTGCAGGCTGGCGGTGCCGGTGTTGCGCAGCCGGACCGTGCGGGCGCCGTACAGGCCGTTGACGGTCTGGCTGCCGACGTCGAGCGGGTTGGCGGCGTCGATCGTCAGCACGCCGACGGGCTGCGGCAGGCCCAGGCCGGTCAGCGTCAGCACCGACGGGTTCGGCGCCGCACCGTCATGGGCGATCGAGAGCGTGGCGCTGCGGATGCCGGTGGCGCCGGGGCGGAACTGCAGCGTCACGGTGCAGGTGGCGCCGACCGCCAGCGTGCTGCCGGCCGCGCAGGTGCCGGCGCGCAGGAAGTCGCCCGGGTGCGGGCCGCCCAGGCTCAATGCGTTCAGCGTCAGCGGCTTCGAGCCGGTGTTGTGCGCCGTGACGGTGACCGTGCCTGATGGGGGTGCGCCGAGCACGGTGTCGGGGAAAGAGGGCTGCGCGGCGTCGAGCGAAAGCTGGCCGATGTCGGCGGTGCCGTCGAGGGTGATGGACAGCGGGCTGCCGCCGACCGCGCTGTCGTGGGCGATCGCCAGCGTGGCCTGGCGATCGCCGCTGGTGGTGGGCGTGTAGTCCAGCGTCAGCGTGCAGCTCAGGCCTGGGTCCACGCGCGTGCCGGGCGTGCATCCTGAGCTGGCGGCGACGCGGTAGTCGTCCCTGGCGGTGCCGCTGAAGGTGAACGCGCCGAGCACGATCGCGGTGCTGCCGCGGTTGCTCAGGGCGGTGGACACGGGGCCGGTGGCGCTCGGGGTCAACCGCGTCGGCGAGGCCGTCAGCGGCCACGCCGCCGTGCCCGACAGGCCCAGGCTGGTGCTGACGGTGCCGCCGGTGCCGGTGATGGTGACCGGGATGCTGGCGGGCAGGGGTGTGGAGATCGCGGCAGCGGTGGGCTGCCAGCGCAGGCTGAGGGTGCAGACGCCGCTGTCGGCGGCGATGACCCGACCGGCGCATTCGGGGCTGTCTTCGGTGATGCCGGCCGGCAGGGTCAGCGCGTAGGTCCTGGCATCCGGATAGGTGCTGCTGATCTGGACGGTCCGGACGACCGAGGCGCCGCCGATCACCGCCTCGCCGAAGGCCAGGGCCTGCGGCGACAGCGTGACCGACGGCCGGTAGGCGGTAGCGTCGACCGTGATCGTGCGGCCGCCGGCGGAGGCGGACGGCTGCACGTCGCTGCCGGCGTAGGTCGGCGTGACGGTGAGGGTGCTGGTGAGCGTGGCATGGGTCTGTGGCGCCACCACGTCGGCCGGCTGGGGCTGGAAGACGACGTCGAGGTCGAGGCGGCAGGTGCCGGGCGTCAGGCTGGATGAGGCCGCGGGCACGGTCAGGGCCGTGCAGGTGCTGCTCGACTTCCGGACAACGCTGAAGCGCGGGTTGCTGCTGCTGAGGGCCAGCGTCAGCGCGGTGCCCCGGTAGTTGCTCAGCGTGAAGGAGGTCGAGGCCGTTCGTGAGGCGCCGGTGGCTGTGGTGCCGGGAAACGTCAGCGTGGCCGCGGCGGGCACGGCGAGGGCGTCGCGCAGGTTCAGCAGATAGGCCGCGACGGCCTTCAGATCTGTGGCGTTCGGGTCCGGGTCGTTGGCGATGGCCCGCATCAGCGACGAGCCGCAGTTCGACCCCAGCCGGTTTTTCAGGGCTGTCGTGCTGGTGACGATGTCCTCGCCCAGGCCGATCACGGGGGTGCTGTCCGAGCAGTCCGGATTGGCGCTTGGGGTCGTGGCCTGGACAGCGGGCGGCGCGCCGTGGCACGTCATGCACCCCCGGCCATTCCAGTCGAAGTCCTGCGCCTGGACGGCACCGCTCACGGCCAGCAGCAGCGCCAGCCCGGCCGCTCTCGGGACAAACGTCGACATCATGTGCTTCTCCCTGTTCCGGCCGGTTGGCGGGCGGCCCTACACGCAGTCCACCACCCGGAACTCCACCCGCCGGTCCAGCGCATCGCGCAGATCGTCGGTGCCGAGCCCGACCAGTGCCTCGCGCGAGCCCACGCCCGCCGCGCTCAGCCGGGCGCCGAGCGCGCGGTTGCTGCGCTCCAGCAGCTTCTGCACCGCCTCGGCGCGCTGGCGCGACAGCGTCTCGTTGGCGCGGGCGCTGCCGGTGCGGCTGGTGTGGCCGACGATGCGCACGCAGGCGTCGGCGCGGCCGGTCTCGCGCGCCAGCGTGTCGAGCCAGAGCTGGTACTGCTGCGGCAGGTCGCCGATCGGGCTGAAGCTCGTGCGTCCGGGCTGGAACAGGATCTTGATCGGCAGGCGCTTCGTGTCGAGTCCGGTCGCGATGATGCGTTCGAAGGCGCTGCGCGCGGCCTGCGGGTCACCGAGCTTCCAGCTCGTCAGGTACAGCCCGTTGAGCACGCGCAGATCGCCCGGATCGGCCATCGTGTCGGCCTCGCGGTAGAGCTGGCGGGCCTCCTGCATGCGCCCGGCGCCGTAGGCCAGGATCGCCTCGTTGACCACCGCGGCGCCGGGCAGCCGGCTCAGGTAGTCCGGGTCGGCCGGGTCGCCGACGCGCGTGTTGACCTGGCACGAGTTGATGTAGGCCTGTGTCGTGCGGTCCTTGTGCCAGGTCGGGCTGTCGGCGTAGAACTTCAGCGGCTCCGGGTTGACCGAATCGACCGTGCTGCGGTCGAGCTGCTTGGCCACCACCCGGCCGGTGCGCAGGTCGATCAGCGTCAGCCAGACGCGGAAGGCGTCGGGCACGGTGTCGACCGCGCGCTCGACGTTGACCGGCGTGAGCGTGCCGATCAGCAGCAGCGGCTTGTCGGCCAGCGCCTGCCGGGTCAGCGGGCGGGGTTTCCACTGCGGCGTCTGGCGTCGCAGCAGGGCTTCGAGCTGCTCGCCCATGCGCGCCGTGCTGGCGGTCTGCGCGCCGGTGTTGGCGTCGATCAGCGGGTCGATCACCAGCGTGCGGGCCTCGGCGCCGAGCTGATCGCCGGCCTGCTGCAGCAGCTCGGCGCCTGCGCGGGCGATCGCGTCCTCGAAGCGGATCGGGTCCGGCGCGACCAGATCCTTCGGGCGCGCCGGGGACGCGGAGGCGGACGGCTGCGCCTCGGCCGGCGGCAGCGACAGCATCGACGACAGCAGCACCAGGGCGGCGGCGTACAGGCAGGCGGGCAGGAGCTTCATGACGGCGGCCTTGCGAGGACAGGGCGGAAAACGAGGGGTCAGCGCGTGTCGAACACCGGATCGAGCGCCGGTTTCGTGATGTCGCAGCCGAACACCTGCTGGCTGACGCGGCGCAGCTCGGCATCGGCGTCGAGCTGCTCGACCACGCGATCCAGCGTCACCAGCGCGTTGGGCATCGAGCGATTGACGGCCAGATCGGCGCCGCCCCCGCACAGATGGCTTCTGTAGCCTGACGGCATGGTGCGGTCCCAGTCGAAACGGCCGCTGGCGCTGGCGAAGGCGACATGACAGGTGCGGCACGACACGCCGATCACCTCGCGGTAGAGCCGGTCGGCGCCGGGCACGCTGCGGGCATGGGCGATCCAGGCCGGGGGCACGTAAGTCTTGTCCTGCGCTGTTGCTCCACCGGCATACCAGCCCTCGATCAGCCGGCTGACGGGCGTGTCGCCACCGCCCTCGGTGGCCTGGACGAGGCGGTTGAGCGTGTGCAGCGCTGCCTGCTGGTCGGTCTCGCGCAGACCGGGGGCGCTGCCGAAGCGGTAGTTGGCCGCATCGAACGGCAGGAAGCGCGATCCCAGCTGCGGAGAGGCGCCGAGCGTGGTCGGGAAGCGTCCGGCATGGGTCGCACCGCCATGACAGGCGACGCAGACCCCGGGCATGTACTTCTCGCCACGGCCATCGAGGTTGACCGACAGCAGCAGCCCGCCGTCCGGACCGAAGGTGACGAACTTCGTGAACGGCCGATCGCCATGGGCGCCGGGCGTGACGCTCCACTCCATGCCGACGCAGGCGACCTGCTTGAGCCCCTGGCGCGCCTGGTCGAGCACGCTGTCGATCTCGGCCTGGCTGCTGCCGTCCGGACCAGGATGGTTGCAGACCAGGAAGGCGATCTGGTCGGCGCTGCGCCGCACGGCCGACATGCGTCGCACCAGGTTCAGGTCCATGCGGTTGATGTAGTCGGCGCTGGCCTTGTCGGCCGCGGCGATGCCCGTGTCGTAGGGTGGCAGCCGATGGTGGCGCTGCCAGTCGGCCATCGTCACCGGCTGCACCGGCATGCCCTGCGCATCGCAGCCGGCGACCAGACCGAGCGCACGGTAGTAGGCGCAGGCGCTTTGCGGCGTGTCCAGTCCCTTGTAGGCCAGAAAGCGGTCGGAGCCCGGCAGGCCATCCGAACGGCTGCCGTGGGGCGCCGTGACCTGACGACCTCGCAGATTGCCATCCGGTCCGCTGGCGAGCAGGCGGGTGATGCGCGGCGGCGTGTTGGCCAGACGGATCGGCGGCATCGCCACCGGTGTGGCTGCGAGGCTGGCATCGACCTGCGGCACATCGATGGTCTGCCGCAGGCCTTCGCAGCTCACCTCCAGCTGGTGGCGCTCCTGTGCGGCCACTGCGGCCTCCAGCAGGTAGTCGCCATGGCGGTTGGCCTGGATCGCCGCGGTGACGGCGGTGCCGTCGGCTTGCAGCAGCCGCAGCGTGGCGGCGCGGGTCTGGCCGGTGGCCTGATCGAGGCGCGCGCAGGCCGAGCCGTCGGCCAGCTCGACATGTCCGTACAGGCGCAGGTTGGCGCCGGTGTCCGCGCTCACCGGGATCGTGACTCGCGTGGCGGTCGGCGTGTAGTTCGCGGCACAGACCGGCCAGGCGTCGCGTGCCCGTGCCGTGTCGCGGGTGCAGTGCAGGCGATAGCCCCCGGAGCTTGGGGCCGGCATGGGCAGACGGGGCAGCACGATTTCGCCGCGCATGTCGCTGCGGCCGCTGAAGACAGTCCGGCCTGTGCTGTCGCGCAGGTCGACCTGCACGTCGGGCAGGTCGAGCAGACGCTCGCCCGTGCTGGCGCCGTCGTGGCCGGTGAAGACCCAGCGGCCTTCGGCCAGCAGGCGTAGCTGTCCGCCGAGCTGCCCCTCATCCACGACGGTCGGGGGGCGGTGCAGGGCCTGGGCGCGGCGCGCCGACACCGTGTCCAGTGCGTCGGACGACACCGCATGCTGGGCCTCGGCATGACCGCCCCGGCCGTCGGTCACCGTGACATAGGCGAAGTGCAGGCCGGGGCCGCTCGGCAGCGTCCAGGTGGTGCTCGGGGCATCGCGGTCGTCGACATGGCCGGCGGTCACGCGCCACTGGTAGTGCAGCGTGTCGCCGTCGATGTCCTGGGCCGCCACCGACAGCGTCGTCTTGTCCGGGCCGCTGTCCTGTGCGGTGCCACCGCCCCCGCCGCCTCCACAGCCCGCCAGGGCCAGTGCGATCAGCAGGGCGAGCGTGGTCTTGGTCATGGCAGCGGTCCGCGAAGTCAGCGGCATTGCCGCTGCATGAAGCTGCGTTCGGCGTCGGTCACCGGGTCGCCCAGGGCCGACTTCTGCAGCAGGTCATTGCACTTGAGCCGGGTGACATAGTCCGGTGCAGGGGGCTGAACCGGGACGACCTTCGGTGGCCGTCCGTCCGGGCTCCAGGCCGAACGGTCGGAGACCTCCGGCGGCGACAGCGGCGGTCTCTCGTCCGCGGGGAGGTCCGTCTTCGGCGGGCGTGCTGGCGCAGGCGCTGCGCTGGTGGAGGCGGAGGCGGAGGCGCGTGCCGCCGGCTTGCGCTCCGTGCTGCGTGCGATCGCCGGCTCCGGGGCTGTGGCTGCGGCAGGTGCTGCCCCGGAGGCCACCGGCGGCGCGACGGCGATCGGCGATGGGGGCACCGTGGCGGCGGGAAGCGACTCGAGTGCCGATGCGGCGGCCACCGGTGCAGCAGGCGCCTGTGCCGGCACCGCCGGCAGCGGCGAAGGCTGCGGTGATGGCGTGGGGCGCCCGAGCGTGTAGGCCAGCCCGGCCGCTCCGACCAGCAGCAGGGCCCCGGCCGCCACCCAGGCGCCGGAGCTCGCTCGTGGCTGTGCTGGTGCTGGCGCTGGCGCCAGATCGGGTGCAGGTGGCGGTGCAGGCGAGCTTGCCGCAGCAGGTGGCTGTGGCACTGCGATGACCGGAGGAGGCGTCGGCCTCGGGGCAGGTTCGTGGGGGGGCGGCCGTGCAGCCACGCGCGGTTCTGTGGCGGCCAGCAGCGCGCGCAGCTCGGCCACGCTCTGCGGCCGGTGCTGGGGCAGCACCGCCAGGCAGGCGTCGATCGCCTCGAGAAAGGCCGCGCTGCACTGGCCGGCCGCGCTGTGTGCCAGCGGCTGGTACTTGTCGGTGACCATGCGGGTGACCGACTGCGGTGGCGTGCGTCCGGTCAGCGCGAAATGCACGACCGAGGCCAGCGCATACAGGTCGGTCCACGGCCCCTGCCGGACGCCGGGCATTTCGCCGTACTGCTCGATCGGCGCGTAGCCGGTCTTCAGGATGACCGTCAGTGCCTGTGTCATGTCGCCGATGACCCGCCGCGCCGCGCCGAGGTCGAGAATGACCGGGCGGCCGTCCTCGAGGATCATGATGTTGTCGGGCGCGATGTCGCGGTGGCAGGTGTCGGCGCGATGCATGGTCTCGAGCGCATCGAGCAGCGGCATCAGCAGCGTGCGCAGCCAGAGCTCGTCGGGCGGACCGGGCAGGGTCTTGAGCACCTCGCCCAGCGTGCGGCCGATGTAGTAGGGCATCACCATGTAGGCGGTGCCGTTGCTCTCCCAGAAGCGGTGGACCTTGATCAGCGAGGGATGATCGAAGCTGGCCAGCAGCCGCGCCTCGTTGATGAAGCTGCGCCGGCCGGCCTCGAAGGTGTCGGCATGGCGGCGCGAGCGCACCGAGACGGTCATCGCCTGGGTGCGCGCTGCCAGCGACGAGGGCATGTACTCCTTGATCGCGACCCGCCGGTGCAGCGAATGGTCCTGAGCGAGATAGACGATGCCGAAGCCGCCCTCGCCGATGACCGACAGCAGCTCGAACTCCTCCAGCCGGGTGCCCGAGGGCAGCGCGTTGCCGAACTCGTCGTCGGCGAGCTCGCCGGGCTGCGGCAGGCCGATCGGCGCAGGACCGAGCCGGGTCCGGTCCGGATCGTCTGCGGGGGCGGAGGGTTCTGTCATCACGGGCTTCCTGTCGGCGTGTCGCTGCCGCTTCAGCGGTAGAGCTCCCTGCGTTCCTCTTCTTCCTTGCGCCGCTGCAGCTCGGTGCAGGTCGGGTGGCGCTGGAATTCCGGCTTGCGGCATTGCGACTGGATGCAGAGGTCCCGTGCGATCAGCACCCGGCCGCCGCAGGCCTCCTCGGGCGAGCTCGGCCGGGCCGCTTCGCCTGGAGCTGAGGAGGGCGGAGCGGAGGAGGGCGGGCGGGACGCTGGCGCCGGCACAGGCGCGGGTGCCGGACGAGGCGCAGCGATGGCGGGTGCCGGGGCAGAAGGCGCTGGCGCAGGTGGCTGCAGACGGGGGGCGACGGGGCGGGCGGTGCTGGCACCGGGACAGGGTGCAGCACCGGCACGGGGGCGAGAGTCGGTGCGGGGGGCTCCTTCTCTTCGGTGATGATCTCCGCCAGCGGTGCGCTGGCCGGGCCGGCCGCGGTGGGCGCACTGGCCAGTGCGCTGGCGGCGCTGGCGGCCAGACCGGTCGTCGCGTCCGGGGCGGGATCACGCGGCCACATCAGCAGCGCCGCCCCCGCCAGCAGCACGGCGCCACCGAGGCCTGCCAGCATCGGTGCACGTGAGCCCGAGCCCGAGCCTGCCTTGCGCTCACCCTCGGGTCCGGCGGATGGGGCCGTCGTGCCCGCCGCGCCGACGGGTGCTGCCGCTGGCTGCGTGCGGGCCGCGGCCGGCTGGGTCATGCCGGGCAGCACGATGCGCATGTCGCGGCCGGTGCGCGGCTCCAGGCTGGCGGTGTGCGGCGCCGGTCTGGTTCTCGGCGGTGCAGCGGCGGGCGGAGGCTGTGGTGCCGTGCGGCCCGGCGGACTGCCGGTCGGGCCGGTCACCACCACGGTGCGATCCGGGTCGCTGCCTGGTTGCGCGATCGGGGTGGCGATCCGGGTCGCGTCCGGGTCGTCGCCCGGCCCCAGGACGGGCAGCAGGCCCAGCAGGCGCATCAGCGCCTCGACGCTGCGGGGGCGCTGGTCCGGATGCACCGCGAGCGTCTGCTGCCAGGCCTGCAGGAAGGCGTCGCTGTAGCGCAGGCCCTGCTCGGCCTTCAGGCGGGCGCCGGTCTCGGGCAGCGGCACCATCTCGTCCTGCAGCGTGCGTGCGGCCGCCGGCGGCGGCGGCTTGCCGGTCAGACAGGCATGGACGACCGCTCCCAGCGCATACAGGTCCGTCCACGGGCCCTGCCGCAGGCTGGGCATCTCGGCGTACTGCTCGATCGGCGCGTAGTTCGGCTTCAGGATCGCGGTGAGCGTCTGCGTGCGGTCGCTGATGACCTGGCGTGCGGCGCCGAAGTCCAGCAGCACCGGCCGGCCGTTGCGCAGCAGCAGGATGTTGTCCGGCGAGACGTCGCGGTGGTAGATGTGCTGGGCATGCAGCGTCTCGAGGGCGCCCAGCAGCGGCACCAGCACGCCCATCAGCCAGACCTCGCCGGGCGGCGCCGGCATCTGGCGCAGTGTCTGCGCCAGCGTCTGGCCCTGGTAGAGCGGCATCACCATGTAGGCGGTGCCGTTGCCTTCCCAGTAGCGGAGGACCTTGACCAGCGCCGGATGGTCGAAGCGCGCGAGCATCTTCGCCTCGAGCATGAAGCTGCGCAGCCCGGCGCCGAAGGTCTCGCCATGCGTGCGTCCGCGCGGCTGCACCGAGCCGTCGTCGCCGCGCGAGGCCAGCAGTCCCGGCATGTATTCCTTGATCGCCACCTCGCGCTCGAGGTCGTGGTCGAAGGCCCGGTAGACGATGCCGAAGCCGCCGATGCCGACCAGGCCGCGGATCTCGAACTCGCCCAGCCGGGTGCCGATGCTCAGGGTGCCTTCTTCGTCCACGCTGTCTGTCCGTCGCAGGAGTTGGGAGGAATGGGGTGATGAGAGGGTTGAGAGAGAGGGGGGCAGGTGCAGGGTCGTGCCGAAGCGATCCGTGCCAGCGTAGCGGCCGCGGCGCGGGCCGTCTTGTGACTTTGGTCGCCCTGCGGGGTGTCCGGGCGCATGACTTTCGTTGCTTGTCGTCCGGCGTGGGGCGGGCCGACACTGGCCCGGCCCACGCCGCTCGGGCCTGGGCTTGCTGAGGAGGTCATGATGCAGTTGCTGATCCGTGCCGTGAGCCTGGCCGGCCAGCCCTTGACGCAGGCCATCACCGGCCTGTTCGACCTGCAGGGCGGCACGCTCGGTCGGGGCGAGGACTGCACGCTGATGCTGCCCGATCCCGAGCGGCACATCTCGCGCAGGCAGGCCGAGGTCAGCTGCGGCGAGCGCGGGTTCAGCATCCGCAATGTCAGCCATGCCAGCCCGATCATCCACAACGGCCGGCCGGTGCCCTCCGGCCGCAGCGCGACGCTGGTCGATGGCGACGAGCTTCAGATCGGCAGCTATCTGCTGGCGGTCAGCCTGTCTGCGCCCGCGCAGGCCGATGCCACGGTCATGGTGCCTGCCGGCCCCGGGCCGGGCGAGTTCACCCGGATGATGTCGGCGATCGGCGCGGCGCCGGCCACCGGGCCGGCGGTGTCTGCTGCACCTGTGCTTGCCGCCGCTCCAGCGTCATCGCCGGTGCCATCGCCTGCGCCGTCCGGGGGGGGGCCGACGGATCCGCTCGATCCGCTCGATCCGTTCGCATTCTTCGGCGGCACGTCGGCCCCGATGCGGGCTCCTGTGCCGTCACCTGATCCGGGTCGCGCCGGTGCAGGCGGGGGGGCAGGCGTCGGGAGCACCGATCCCTTTCGTGATCTGTGGGGCGCGCCTCAGCCGCATGCGCCAGCGCCGGTGTCCGTGCCGATGTCCGTGCCTGACGGTGCGCTGCCTTCGGCCTTCGGCGACCTGCTCGGTCCGGCCGGCAGTGCCAGCGGCAGCGACGATGTGC
>RRZT012743174.1_pt1 | contig 18415 bp, 15 predicted proteins | sample 2165551 | NCBI WGS metagenome assembly RRZT01 (sample SAMN10456910, study PRJNA506462) | wastewater metagenome | biome: wastewater; feature: sludge; material: wastewater sludge; isolation source: wastewater sludge with Escherichia coli K12::gfp cells carrying plasmid... | place: USA: Moscow, Idaho...
GCCCCTGGGCCATGAACCACTCGGCGATGCTGGTCGCCGCGTAAGGCGCGAACGCTTGCAAGCCCGGCGGGTCTTCGCCGGCGACGACCACGACCACGCTGTAGGATAATGCTTTGTATTGGCGCAAGGCGGCGATCACCCGCGCCACCGCCGCGCCGCGCTGGCCGATGGCGCAATAGACGCAGATCACGCCCTGATCGGCCTGGTTGATGATGGCATCCACCGCCAGGGCGGTCTTGCCGGTCTGACGGTCTCCCAGAATCAATTCCCGCTGGCCGCGCCCGATGGGAATGGCGGCGTCCACCGCCTTGATGCCGGTCGCCAGCGGCGCGCTGACGGGGGCGCGCGCCAGAATCGGTGGCGCGGGCCGTTCCACCGGCCAGCGTTCGCCGGCCGTGACCGGGCCGCCACCGTCCAGCGGTTCGCCGAGCGCGTTGACGACCCGCCCGAGCAAGGCCGCGCCGACCGGGGTATCCAGCGCCCGTCCGGTGCGTTCCACGGACGCGCCGGCCCGCAAGCCGCCCTCATCGCGCAGCAGCACTACTCCGATCTCGGCGACATCGAGGTCGAAGGCGATCCCGGTCGAGCCGTCGGCGAAGCGGACCATTTCCATCGCCGCCACGCCCGGCAGGCCGCGCACCCGGGCCACCCCCTGCCCGACTGCGGCGACCACGCCGATTTCGACCGGCCGCAAGCGGGGCCGATAGCCGCTCAGCGCGGCGTCGAAGCCGGTCAAGCACTCAGGCAGGCTCATGATCCGATGCGTCGCCACTACCGGCGGATGGGAGCAGGGCCTGCAATTCGGCGGCGAACCCGTCCAGGTAGCTATCCAGCGTCCAACTCAACCGCTGGCTGGACGTTTCCAGGGTGACGCCCAAGGGCGCGGCGGGATCGGCTCGGAAGTCCGGGGCCAGGTCGGCGGCGAGCGCCTGCCGCAAGCCGGCGGTCAGCGTCCGTTGCTGGGGTTCCGCCAGCGGAAAGGCGGTGAGGATCGCGCAGCCGTCCCGTGCGGCCTCAGCCAGCGTTCGCCGGGTTTCGCCGTCCAACACCCGCAGTCGCGTCAGCAGGACCGAGGCCATTTGCGCTTCCAGTTCGGCGCCGCCCAAATCGCGGAGCGCCCGCCGAGCCAGCGCCAGCAACCGTTGGCCGGCCTCCCGTTGCAGCGTTTCCCCATAACCCCGCTGTTCCCGCCCCAGTTCCGCCCGCCAGCGTTCCCGCGCTTCTTCGACTTCTGTCCGCGCTTGCGTCAGCCAGATTTGCCGCTGCGCCGCGACTTCTTCCCGCGCCCGCGCCAGCCAGGTTTCCCGACTCGCCCCCATTTCCTGTTGTCGCGCCAGGTAGTCCTGTTGCAGCGCCTCGGCTGTCGCCGCCTTGGTTTGCGCTTCCGTCAACGCGGCGGTGACCCGTTGCTGGCGGGCGGCCATCGCGGCGAGAATCGGGCGATACAGCAACCGCTTGAGCAGCCACAGCAGTAACAGAAAATTGCCGATCTGGGCGGCGACGGTGAACCAGTCCAGCTTCATGGCTAGCGGGCGGTCGCGGCGATGACGTGATTCCAGAAGGGGTTGGCGAAAATCAGGATCAGCGACACCACGAAGCAGTAAATGGCGATGGACTCGATCATCGCCAGCCCGACGAACAGGGTGCGGCTGATGGTGGCGGCTTCGTCCGGCTGCTGGGCGATGGCCAGCAACGCCTGCGTCACGGCGCGGCCTTCGGCCAAGGCCGGGGTGATGGTGCCCAGACAGACCGTCAGGCTGGCGGCGACCATGGAAACGATGCCGATCACGAGGGTAGGGTCCATGAGCGTTTGTCTCACGCGCGGGGTTGGGAAGGATGGGCGGTCCGTTCCTGGGCGGCGGTCGCGGCGGCGATAAACACGGTCGCCAGCACCGCGAAAATATACGCCTGAATCAAGCCAGTCAGCAGTTCCAAAGCGTGCATCAGCGCCGGAAACACCAAGGGGGTGACCATCAACAAGATAGCCGCCGCGAGTCCGCCGCTCATCACGTTGCCGTACAGCCGCACGGCCAGCGCCAGGGTGCGGGCCAGTTCGCCGATGATATTCAGCGGCAACATCAGCGGCGTGGGCTCCAGGTACAGATGCAGGAAACGGCGCAACCCGTGGCGGCGGATACCATAAATCGGTACGGCGCAGAATACGCACAACGCCAGCGCGGTGGTCGTGGACAGGGAGCCGGTAGGCGGCTCGTAACCGGGGACGACAGCCAGCAGGTTGCAGGCGGCGATGAAGATAAACAGGGTGGCGATAAACGACAGGAACGGGCCGGGGTCTTGACGGGCGATGTCGCGAATCTGGCCCTGGGCGCTCTCGACCAGGACTTCCAGCAAATTTTGCCACGGCGACAGTTCGCCGGCGGTGGACAGTTTGCGGGTTATCTGGCGCGCCAGTCCGGCCAGCAGGGCGATAGTCAGCCAAGTATAGACCAGGGTGGCGTTGATCTTCACCACGCCGAGATCGAGCAGAACGGTCTGGTCGGGGCTGACATTCATGATGCTTGCCGAGGCGGTTCGGTCACGGGCCGCAGCCGGCGCGTCAACAATACCCGTGCGACGATAAAGGCCAGCAGCGCCACGCCCAAGCGCGGCAGATTGCGATCCGGGCCGAGGATGAAATAAAAGCCGGCCATGCTGACCGCCAGCCGCAGGGTGAAGCTGCCGAACACCCACAGCGCGGGATGCGCCTGTTCCGGCAAGCGGCGCAGGGTGAACCACAGGCCGGCGTAGTAGAACAGTCCCAACAGCGCGCCGCCCACGGCGGCCAGCAGCCAAGCGAGCGGTTCAATCATGCGGCGGCCCCATTCGATCCACCCATTGCCAGGCGGCGATGCAACCCAGCGCCAGCCCGGCCAGCAGCAGGCTCAAGGTCCAGGAAAAGCGGCCAGGATGAGCGTGATCCAGCCAGATACCCAACAGCGCCCCCAGCACCGCCGGCAACGCCACGCTCCAGCCGATCATCCCGACCAGCCCCAGCCCGAACCACAACCCCGGCGGTCCGGCGGCGCGCGCGCGCAACTTGCGGTCGGCTTTGCGGGCGACTTGCGCCGGCAGATGGTTGGGAGCGGGATGAGGCGATTTCATCGCGCCCGCTCCTGCAATTCCAGAAAGCGGCGGATGACTCCGGCTTCCAGTCGGGCGATGGCGCCGCGCGCCGCTTTTTCCTGCTCATCGTAATGACGGAAGCGGGTTTCGACCACGTCCCGCAGCCCCGCCAGATCGCCGCCGCGCACGGCCCGCCTTACCGAAATCAGCACCCCGTTCCCGCATTTGACCAGCACCCCCCGGTCCACCGCCACGAAGGTTTCGCCGCCGTCCGGGGTGATGAAACCGGCGAGACCGGGCACCAGCGCCGCGACCCAATCGCGGTGACGGGGCAGCAGGCAAAACTGCCCTTCCAAACCCTCGGCATTGATTTTGACAACGGTTTCATCCACCAAGACCTCGGTGGGCGTGAGCAGTTTCAGGCGCATGGCCGCGCCTCGTCGAGACCGCCGATCAGGTACAACGCCTGCTCCGGCCAGTCGGCGCGCTCGTCGTTGAGCAGCCGTTCGCAATCGTCCAGCGTTTGGGCCAGCGGCACGCTGACGCCGGCCCGGCCGGTGAAATGTTCGGTGGTGAAGAACGGCTGGGTCAGATAACGCTCCAGTCGCCGCGCCCGGTACACCGTGGCCCGGTCGCCGGACGACAGTTCTTCCAGTCCCAGCATGGCGATGATGTCTTTCAACTCCTCATACTCGGCCAGGGTGCGGCGCACGGCCTGGGCGATGTGATAATGGCGCTCGCCGACCACGGCCGGCGTCAACAGCTTGGAATCCGAACCCAGCGGATCCACCGCCGGATAGAGTCCCTGACTGGCCCGCTGCCGCGACAGGGCCAGCACCGCCGACAGGTGGGCGAAGGTGTGGGCGGCGGCGGGATCGGTGAAATCGTCCGCGGGCACGTACACCGCCTGCACCGAGGTCATCGCGCCGTTGGCGGTGCTGCAAATCCGTTCCTCCAGTTCCGCCAGTTCGCTGCCGAGCGTGGGCTGGTAGCCCACCCGCGACGGCAACCGGCCCATCAGCCCGGAAACTTCCGCGCCCGCCTGGACGAAGCGGAAGATATTATCGATCAGCAGCAGCACGTCGCGGCGGGCGGTATCGCGGAAATACTCGGCAATCGTCAGCGCCGCGTGGCCAACCCGGAACCGCGCGCCCGGCGGCTCGTCCATCTGGCCGAACACCAGCACCGCCTGGTCGAGCACGCCGGCGTCGCGCATTTCCCGGTGCAGTTCCTCGGCCTCGCGGCAGCGTTCGCCGATGCCGCAGAACAGGCTGACGCCCCGGTAGCGCCCGACCATGTTGTGAATCAGCTCGGTGATGATGACCGTCTTGCCCACGCCCGCCCCGCCGAACAGGCCGGCCTTGCCGCCGCGCTCCAGCGGGCAGAGCAGGTCGATCACCTTGATGCCGGTCTCGAATCGTTCCCGCTCGATCTGTCGTTGGTGTAACGGCGGCGGCGGTCGATGAATCGCCCGCCGTTCGACCCCGGTCAATGGCGGCCCGCCGTCAATCGTCGCCCCAAACACGTTGACCATCCGCCCCAGCAACGCCGGCCCGACCGGCGCGGTCAACGGCGTCCCGCTGTCCCACACCGGTTCGCCGCGCGCCAATCCCTGAGTAGCGGTCAGGGCGATGCCGCGCGCCGTGTCGGCGCCGAGGTGCTCGCTGACTTCCAGCACCACCTCCGACCGCCGCCCGGCCAGCAGGCGTTGGCGCAGGGGCGGCAGGCGGCTGGGAAACCGCGCGTCCACCACGCTGCCGCGCACGGCGGTGATTACGCCGGTGCGATCGGCGGCGGGAGGTGGAGCGGGAACGGTGGGCATGGGCGGAAATCGCTTTATCCAGCGTCAGGCGCTCAACAGTTTTTTGATCTCCTCGACCGACAGCACCCGGCCCGCGCTTTTCACCGTGCCGTCCACCGCCAGCGCCGGCGTGGTCATGACCCCGGCATCGATGATGGCGTTCATGTCGGTGACCTTCTCCAGTTCATAGTCCAAGCCCAGTGCCCTGGCGGCGGCCTCGGCGTGTTCGCCGAGCGCCACGCACTTCGCGCAGCCCTTGCCGAGAATTTGCAGTTTCATGGCTTTCGCTCCTCACGGATAAAACGTGCCGAATATCCAGCCGGTGACGGTTGCCATCACCACCACCAACGTGCAGTAAACCACGGTCTTTTGTGTGCCGAGAATGCCGCGAATCACCAGCATGCTCGGCAGCGACAGCGCCGGCCCCGCCAGCAGCAGTGCCAGCGCCGGGCCTTTGCCCATGCCCGCGCCGATCAAGCCCTGCACGATGGGTACCTCGGTCAAGGTCGCGAAATACATGAATGCCCCCACCAGCGCCGACAGGAAATTGGCCGCCAGCGAATTGCCGCCGACCGCCGCGCTGATCCAGGCGGACGGGATGATGCCCTCGTAGCCGGGCCGGCCCAGCAGGAAACCGGCCAGCAACACGCCGCCCAGCAACAGCGGCATGATCAGCTTGGCGAAGCTCCAGGTCTGGCTCAGCCATTCCTCGCCGTCGCCGGGTTGCGTCGCGGCGGCCAGAGTCAAACCGATCAGCCCGGCGCTGAACGCCAGTTCGGGATGGTGTGGAACCAGCCCGGCCAGGACAGTGACCGCTGCGGCAGTAGCGGCCAATGGTTGCCAATGCCAGCGCCAGCGCCAAACCATCAGTCCGGCCAGGCCCGCGCCCGCCAACGCGGTCAACGGCCATTTCCAGGCGAAGATCGCGTGCCACACCGCGCTGTCCTCGGCGCGGGCCGGCGCCCAGTTGGCGAACACCAGCACCGCCACCTGCAAGGCGAAAAATGCTGCTGTATCGCCCAGTGGCCGACCCTGATCGGCACCCGTCACAAACCCCTTCTGCGCCGTCGCCCGCGCCAGTTCCTCGCGCCGATAAATCCAGTGCATGATCAGTCCGATCACCAGCGCGAAGCTGACCGCGCCCACCGCCCGCGCCACGCCCAGTTCAACGCCGAGAATCTTGGCGGTCAGCACGATGGCCAGTACGTTGATGGCCGGGCCGGAATAGAGAAACGCAATCGCCGGTCCCAGTCCCGCGCCGCGCCGGTAAATGCCGCCGAACAACGGCAATACGGTGCAGGAACACACCGCCAGAATCGAACCGGACACCGAGGCGACGCCATAGGCGGCGGTCTTGTGGGCGGCGGGGCCGAGGTACTTCATCACCGCGTCCTGGCTGACGAACACCGCGATGGCGCCGGCGATGAAGAAAGCGGGCACCAGGCAGAGCATCACATGCTCGCGGGCGTACCAGTTCAGCAGCGCCAGCCCCTCCAGGATGGCGTTGTCGAAGCGCGCAGCGCCAACCGGCATGAAAAAGACCAGCAGGAACACGGCGAGGATACCGCCCAACCATTTGAATTCGGTGGGATAGTCCCGCGCTGCAGCGCGTAGCCGGCTCAGGGTGTCGGCGAGCGCGCTCGCTGGGGCGGCAGAGGTGGAGAGAGTTGCCATGGGAGAATTCCTCGCTCAGGCGGCGCAGCGGCGCTGGGGACGATTGGGCATGTCCGCCAGCGCGGCGCGGTCATCGCAAAATGGGGTTTGTTCGGCCAGCCCCCGCTGGCAGGTCGATAAAATCTCCCGCATCCAGGCGGGCAGATCGGGATGCAGGCGGTAGTAAATCCATTGGGCGTCCCGGCGGTCGAGGATGAAGCCGGCTGCCCGTAGCGCGGCCAGATGCCGCGAGACCTTGGGCTGGATTTCGCCCAGCGCATGGGTCATTTCGCAGACGCAGACCTCGTCTTCCGCCACCATCAGCATCAGGCAGCGCAGCCGCGTGGTGTCGGCCAAGGCTTGAAAAAACCGGTGGGCATGGGACATGAGGCTTTTTATCCGTATATTCGCATTATCATATATATCACGATCCAAGGCGATTGCAAGTCCGGCGAAAATCGCTTTTTGTGATAGTCTCAGTCTTGCCCAGGCTGGCGGCGGATGCTGGCGCCGGTGGCCCGAACCGTTTCGAGGATTCGATGTTGCAGCGCCTGTTGGTATTTCTGATTGCCGGATGGTCCGGGTTTTTGGTGATGGCCATCGAATTGCTGAGCGGGCGCATTCTCGCCCCGAATTTCGGCAACAGCATCTACGTCTGGGGCGGCGTGATCACGGTGTTCATGCTGGCGCTGTCGGTCGGCTATCTGCTGGGCGGGCGCTGGTCGCTGCGCGACCCGACCTTATCCCGGCTGGCGTCGCTCCTGATCGCCGGGGCGGTGGCCGCGATCCCGGTGATTTTTCTGGCCGACCCCCTGCTCGACTGGCTGTTCGACCGGATTCTGGACCCCCGTTACGGCTCGCTGGCGTCCGCGACCCTGCTGTTTTTCGTCCCGACCGCGATAGCCGGCATGGTGTCCCCCTACGCGGTTCGCCTGCTGGTGAACGAATCGCGCCAAAGCGGCCATTGCGCTGGATTGCTGTATTTTGTCTCGACCTTCGGCAGCGCGGCGGGAACCATCCTGACCTCGTTCTATCTCGTTCTCCATTTCGAGATCAATCAGATCCTGACCGGTTTGGTCGGCATTTCGTTGCTTCTCGGCTCGCTCGCCCTTTTTTTCGGGAACTCCCAAGATGCGCCCAGGCAATAGGCTCAAGACCCTGCTCGCTCTGTTCGCTTCGTTCGCGACCACGCCGTCCGCCGCCATGACCGTCATCCACACCGAAAAATCGCTTTACCGGAACATCATCGTCTACGAAGAAGACGACCAGCGGTGCATGAGTTTCAGCCGGCGCGATCAAACCGCGCGGCAAACCTGCCAGTCCCTGAACGATCCCGACCAGTTCGTCTTCACTTATACCCGGATGATGATGGGCGCGCTGTATCTGAATCCCCATCCCCGCAAGATCCTGATAATCGGTTTGGGGGGAGGCGTGTTGCCGACGGCGCTGGTCAAGATGTTCCCCGATACCCGGATCGATGTGGTCGAGATCGATCCGGCGGTGGTGAAGGTCGCGCGGCAATTCTTCGGCTTTAACCCCGATCAGCGAGTCCAGGTGTTCGAGGAGGACGGGCGGGTGTTCGTGAAACGCGCGGGCAAATCCGGCCGGCAATACGATCTGATCATGCTGGATGCCTTCGATCACGACTATATTCCCGAGCATCTGCTGACCCAGGAATTTCTTTTTGAAGTCAAGGCATTGTTAGCGGCGGATGGCGTTCTGGCGGCAAACACCTTTTCGACCAGCCGCCTGTACCACCACGAATCGACCACCTATCAGGCGGTGTTTGGCCCGTTCTACAACCTCCGGGTCAAGATGAAGAATCGCATCGTGCTGATCAAGCTGGACGGACTTCCGCCGCTCGATGCGATCGAGGCGAACGCCGCCGCCCTGGAGGAGAAGCTGAAACCGCTCGGCTTTGGCGGCGATTGGCTGGTGCCGCTGTTTTCGACCGAACGTGACTGGAACCCCAGCGCGCGCATCCTGACCGATCAGTACTCGCCCTCCAATCTGCTCAACAGCGCCTTTTGACGGTTCGAGCACCCGTCGGCCGACCTGGCGCCCGCTTTCAAGGGATGGCGTCTTGCGGCCACTGTCGCGCGATCGAGCCGGCCCGCGATTGCAGGAACGCCGCGCCGCGCGCCGCGCCGTGCGCCCGCAATTCCGCCACGAAGGCCGGATCGCGGTTGAACTTGCTCGCGACATCCAAATCGGCCTTTTCCGGCGCCATGGTGATCGCGAAAATCGCGATGGGCTTCTTGCCCTGAACGCATCGGTCTTCGGGGTACTTGCCGATCCAGCCGTTCACCTTCTGGATGAAATGCAATTCCTGGTTGAGCGACAGGTTGCCGGCCAACTCGTTGCGGCGATCCTCGATCTCGGCCAGCAGCTTGGGCTCCTGGTCGCGTCGCTGCGGATTGATCCGGATCACCCAGATCTCGTCGGGGATCGCATCACGGTTCGCGGCGCGAGTGACGAATTCCCGCACCGGCGGATTCTGCGAAAACAGGCCATCCCAGTAGAGCGGCTCCTGACCGTGTTCGTTCTGGAGGCCGGGAATGGTCTGCGCCCGCCGGATTTCGGGCAGGGTTCCCGATGCCGCGACGGCCTCGTAGCTGATCGGGCGCGCGTCCGGTCCCGTGCGCGAATCGTGCGAGTCGAAGACCTCGAACGTGCCGCTCAAAATCTCCACCGCCCCGATCAGCAGTCGCGGCGTTTTGCCGACGCCTCGAATCTCGGCGAAACGGGGCGCGCAGCTCGCCAGCAATCGCTGAAAATCGTAAAACTCCGGGCGGATCTCACCCAGGTCCAACCCCGGCGAGATCGAATTTTCCAGCGCCGACCAGCCGTGTAGCGCGCCCATCAGCCAATCGTGGAACAGCGCCGGCGCCGGGCTGCGGAAATTCAGTCCGGCGCCTTGCAGCTTGAACAGCAGTTGAGCGAAGTGGTTCATGCTCGACTCGCCGCTCTTGCGGACCTGGAAGGTATCCCACAGGCGGTTCACGGCGCCTCGCGCGGCGGTGAAGCGATTGGCCGGCACGTCCAACATCCCGTACCACACCATGAACGCATTCAGGGCGCCGGCCGACGTGCCGCTCAAACCGACGATCTCGAAGTCGTGCGCACCGGTATCCGCCGCTTCCAGAATTCGATCCAGTACCCCGCAGGTAAATGCGCCATGAATCCCGCCACCCTGACAGGCGATGGCAATTTTTCTCGATGTGCTCACGATCATCTCCCAAAACTTGGCTGTTGAAGGCCGACGCGCAGGGCGCGCTCCCAAGCCCCCGGTCTTGGCGAGGGCCGTCGCGACCGGCGACTTGCCTTCGGTCGTCAACGAATGTGCAGTTCGCCATGATCGCCTACCTCACAAAGGGCTGACACAGCCCATCTTCAAGGATAGACAAGCGATGCTCGTCCCGCCGCACCGGGCTGGGCGGGCCACGACCTTAAACTTGGGTCCGGGGAGCAACCGGACACTGCCGGCGAATTCCAGTACGGAACCCATCTCAAGCAGCGCCGGCTGGGCGGGTTATCGTGACCCGATCCGATCGAGCGGTAGGGCGCGAGCCGAATGTCGGTTTCGGCTGTAGACTTGGAGCCGGCTCCCTTGCCCGAAGAGGAAGGCCATGTCGTTCCTGCCGCAAGGGATCACCCCGGTTCCCGAAGAGACCCGGCGGGTCGCGCCCGGAATTGACCGACCCGGCCGGCGATGTTTCGGCGCCTGGCGAGCCTGAAGCAGAGATGAACCCACCGAGCGTTCGAGGATCGGCCCAAATTGAGGTAGCTCACAGCATGGATACGAAAGATCGATTTCTGCCGTTGACTGCGGCGCTGGAAAAGCGCGGTGTAAGCAAAGACATCCGGGAAGAAGTCGTCGCTGACATGACGCTGCACGAGATAGACCTCATTTATTGGACTGACACCGATAAAGAGCGAATCGCATTACATGCGTTTTTGCTCGCTCGCGCCAAATCGTTGCTACAGGATTCGCTGGCTAAAGACCCGAACGCCGGCGGCCGGGAAATCATCGAACAACACATTCGGGAAATCGATGAGCATTTCAGCGCCCATCGTTGGCCCACGAATATCTCAGAGGAGGATCCGGCATTACTCTATCAATTATGGCAACAGCAAAAAACCGCTCAAATCGCCGCGAGATCAATCACCGACAGTACCGCTGAAGCAGCGCGCAGTTTGGGTTCGATAAGCGAGAGCAACCGCATTCTCCGGACCATTCTAAAACTTCCCGTCACGGTATCTCCTCAAGGAGAGTTCGAGCCGGTGGAAACGGGCGATCTGGTCGTCGCGCTCTCGCGAGAAACCGACCGATACGCTAAAACTGTCATCGTTGAAGAGCTGCAAGCGCGCTATCCCGTCGCATACGATTATCTCGCGACATTATATGAGCATCGCCATATCGCTAACCTTGATCGGCTGATCAAACTGAAAAAAATGAGCAGCTCTGGGTTCTTGAAATCCATGACCCAAACCGAGACCGCACTAATCAATCTGATCGATAATTTGACTGCCGCCCAAAAAGTGATCGGCAAACAGGAGCTTTCAAGAATCACCGATTCATGGGATTCGTTGAGTCAAATAAAATTGGTGGGCATTCAAGATTTATATATTCCCGGATTCAATTTCGGCGGTTATCAGTTGACCTATCCCGTAGAATACGCCGAATCTCTGATGCCGCCCTGGATGCAAGACAACTCATCAGGTCAATTAAAAATCGAAGGCGACAGCGATGCCGGAACCTACATCCTGTTCTCGGACAATTCCGGCGACACCTCGCTTGGCGATGGAATCAAAAATAAATTACAGGAGCAATATGCTTATCTCCAAAACAACCTGATCAAGCCAAACTATGACGCTCTCCAATTAATTGTCGCGCACTCCGACAAAATGACCAAGAGGACGGCGCTCACCATCGTTTCCTTGCTGGCCACGATGATGGAAGCGTATCGGCAAGTTGCGACTCCCACCAAGGGAGATGCCGCTTTCACGCAATACAACGCGCTTGTGCAAGCGCTGGAGCAATCCTGGCATGAACTGTCTCCGCATGAAGAGTTGCCGGCTTTATTGAGAAATAAAATCACGAAGCTCAGCCGGTCTTCGCTCGCCGAAATCAATACTGTTCACTCGATGATACAGTACTTGCACGAAGCGGGGAACAAAGCGCTCGAAGAACGAATGTATTCAGCCCGGGCGAACATCGCGATAACCGTCGGTCGCATCCGGGCGAACGAGACCAAACAAATTCGGCTGGCCAAGCTGGACGACGCGCCGGTCATCGTCAATGGCCTGATCCGACATCGGGCGATTGCGGCGATTGTGCGGGCGGCTCGCCGAGTGCCGGCACCCATACCCGGCGCTTTCGTTGTGACCGGCAACTACCTCATTTATAGCGTGAGGCTTGGCGAGCATCGCGTGGAGTTTTCCGCCAATATCGAACATCCGGAACACGAAGGATTTGTTCGGTTGCAGAGCTATCAGGGCGGTATAGAAATCGAGCAGCGGTTGCGAGGAGCTTTTGTCGAAAAAGTTCTCAAAGAAACCGGAATGACAGTTCGAGCCAAACAGGATGGCCTCGTGGATTGGTTGGTCAGCGGAATTTTTGACAAGGACCACGGCGCACGGACAGCCACGCAAATCGAGCAAACTGTGATAATGGTATTGCGATTAATATGGGCTCTCCGCGATTTGGATTACGCTATGGTGTACATTTTTTCGCGGGAATTTTTATCAAATACTGGCGGGAGTAAAGTGGATTCCAGCGAAATAAATCGATTTGCCGCCTCGTTCGCGACCACGTTCTTGATCGAGGGATCGATTCCTCTTTCGTATAGGGGGGATAGTATGCCGCTCGCGAGTTACTGCGAGCATATCGGACCCAGGATTTTGCAAGAATACCAAGCGTATCATTCCGAGGAACGGCGAATGGTTCGCCATCGCCTGTACTTCACCATTAACGCCTCGTTGCAAAAGCTTGGATTACCCACCATCAAGCCGGGCAAGGGTGGAGTCGGGCAAGCGGTAATCGACGAACACTTCAGCTATCCTTTGCGCAATGCTTTGGGGCGCAGGGAATTGCGCTTCAACGCTCGGGGAACTATCGAAAGGAATCCCGACTATCAACCGTCCAGGGAAATTACCGGCACGGTCGTCGCCCATGAAAATCAGGCATTGCGGATGGCGGCACTGCTCAAGATGACCGACCTGCGTTTAGAGTTCAACACGATTGGCGGCATCGATCAACTGACTCTGGTAAGAGCCGAGCAAGAGATAGCGCCCAATGAATGGCTGGTGATATACGGCTTGGCCGATGAAGATGATCGGACGGTTTTATACGCATTCGGCCAACATTTGACGGCACGGGGAGGTGAAGGCTGGCTTTCTCTCACCAAGATGAGGAAAATTTTGCGTAAAACGGGCTTTACCGCGCCCGCGAAAATTCATGTTTCGGGATTCCAAAAGGCTATCTCTCATCGCATGCTGATCGGGCAGCCACGTCAGCAGAGCAGGATTATCGGCACTTCAATCAGGGGCTTATCGGCCTCGGTTGGAGATGGGTCCGTTCGCATTGGACGCATCACTTTCGATCGCAATTATTGCTTTAATCCCGCAACTCGTACCGGGCGCGTTTTGCTGGTCCCTTTCACCACTCCCGAAGATATCGAAGCGATCCGAACCGCCGAGGCGGTCCTGGTGACCAGCGGGGGATTATTGAGCCATGCCGGAGTCACGACTCGGGAGTTTGCTATCCCTGCCTTGATCATTCCCCACGCCGAATGGATGCAATCGCCTGAAGAAACCGTGGTTCGTCTCGAAGAAAGACACCCCGGACCGATGATTAAATCGGTGGAGGGTTTCTGGGTGAGCGACGCGATGGTTTCGGAAACGGTGGAGGTGCGCGAAGGGGATATGGTTCTGGTTTGGGCATCGCAGGGTATGGTATCGATTATATCCATGAGCGGAGACTATCGCGAACAAGCATACGATTTGATACGGGGCATCGTATCTGGGGAAAATACCTTTGAAAATATCGAGTGCTGGTTGGAAAATATTTCGTCTGGTATCGAATCTCAAGACCGTCGAGAACAGATGATAGCCGATATTCTCGGTCTGGTATTGGCCGAGTCACTGTGGAATAAGCGCATTAGCTCTGCCGCCCGCAAGCAGTTTGTCGATGTCTTGCAACACGCTTGTTCTGGAATACGCGCCGATGGCGCCCCGATCAAGCTGCCAGCAAAAAGCGTCGCATATATCAATGTGATCGTAAAACGACTGCTGGAGCATACTTTTAGGGAACTTGAAGGATTGTTGTCGGAAATAGAAAACAATTTGTCCAGAGTCAAAGTATTGTGGAGAGCAGCGAACATCATCGCGATGGTTGAGCGCCAGTGGGCGCAAGCGATGCTTCTGATAAGCAGCTTGAATTTATCGAATGAGCAACTGCGATCATTGGGGTATCGCATCAATCAGTTGCGCCGCCATCCTCGGGTGGCCTTACTCAAAGCATCCGTTCTGCACGATGTGGAAAACCTGTCGGGAAGAAATTTGACCGAAGAAAATTTGCCGCTCATACGCCAGACTTTGCGCCGGCTAGGTCATATGAAAGGCGACATCATCGGCCCCAGAATCTTGTTTGTTTGTACCGCCAATGTTGATCGTAGCCCCATGGCCGAGTATTTGTTGAGAATGATGCTTCACGATAAGAAAATCGGTGGTATCACAGTGACATCACGCGGTGTTGCCGCGACTGATAACAATCCCATCTCCAAAATAGGCCAAGCCCTCCTGCTTGCCGAAAATAGAGTGGATGCCGAAGCTCATCGCAGCAAAAAGATCGGGGATACGGATGTCACTGCAGCCGATATTATCTTGGCGATGGAGCAATTTCATGTTCAATTCTTGAAAGAAAAATATCCCTTCGCGATAGAAAAAATTTACTTGCTGAGCAATTATGGTGGGATGCAGGAATTGGGGGATATCAAAGATCCGGCGGGCCAACCGGAAGAGGCCCATTACCGGATGAAACGAGAAATAGAGCTGTCTTTGATCGGAGTTCTCAACCGGATGAGAGAGGAAGGTCTTTTGGCAATAGCGATGACCGCACATTTACAGGCTAAAGCCGACGAACTGGCGAAAGCGAAACGAGAAAAAATCGCCAAATCCCGAAAACCTGTGCTCCATCTCGATGAAGTTGACGCCGATACCGTCGAGCTGGTGGGAGGAAAAGGCGCCAACCTCGGGGAAATCGCCCATATCGTCGGGCAGCATGGCGCCCAAATTCCGCCGGCGTTCATGGTGACGACTTTCGCTTTCCAACAGTTCCTCGAAGAAAACAAGCTACAGGACACCCACGCCCGGATTTCGGCGGCCATCGATGCCATCCTGGTAAACAAACCGGTTCTGGATGAGGACCAGCGTCGGCAGATTGTGGAATTTTCGGAGCAGATTCGCGGTTTGATCTTTCAGGGCAATTTGGATGCTGCCACGGGCGTAGGGCGAGAAATCATGGCGGCGGTCGATGCGTGCGGTTTAAATGATGCCAGCTTGAGTGTGCGGTCTTCCGGTCTCCAGGAAGATACCGAGGAAGCCACATTCGCCGGGGCGGCGGAGACTTATTTGCACGTCAACACCGACCAACTGCTGGAGCGGATCAAATCGGTGTGGATGTCATTTTGGCTGATCAGAGGCTTACTGTACCGAAATAGCCGGATTATTCGGCAAGGGCCGATCAAACCGGCGGTCGTCGTACAGAAAATGTTCGATTCCCAAGTCTCCGGGGTCATGTTCACGACCGATCCGGTCAGCGGCCGGGACGTCATCGTCATCGAAGCCGGTTACGGGCTGGGGGAAGGGGTCGTTTCGGGATTGGTGGACGTGGATCGATATTATGTGAACAAGTTTGACGGTTCGGTCATCGACATGCATATCGGGAAAAAAGCGTTCAAGGTCGCCCCCCATCCATCGGGTAAGGGGACAGCGATAGAGCCGGTTGACAGCGATCTGCGCGATGTTCCCTGCTTAAAAAAGGAGGACATCAAGATCAAAGTAGCCCTGGCGCTGGAAGAATATTACGCCTTGTCGCAAGATATCGAATTCGGAATCGCCGATGGCAAACTGAGTATTCTGCAAACCCGACCCATCACCACGCGGCTATCCGGCGAGCGCGCTTTTCCGCTCGCCGAGCAATCGCGCGGGCAAGACCAGTCAACTGCGGGGGCATTGGCGGCAGGCCGAACGTGAGCGTCGAGGACGGCCCGACCAGCAGTCCGCCTTGGGCTGTATGCGGAAGCGATGGGAGGCCGCGAGGGCGCGATGGCCTTGACTCGTAACTCACCTCACCCAAAACACCTCGCCGCGCGGCGTGAAAGGCAGCCTTTTCCCTTCGGGCACCAGAAAAGCGTGCTCGAAGTCGATGCTCAGTTGCTCCTCGCAATAGCCGTCGGTGATCAGTAACACCGGCCCCCGCTTCGGAAAATCGTCGCGCCGGGCCGCGTCCCGCAGGCAATCCACGCCCCGCTGCAACACCGTCCCGCCCCGGCCTTTCACCGCGATGCGCTCCAGCAGGCTTTCGGGTGGCAGCCAGCCCGCGTCGTAGGCCACGGCATCGCAGTACACCAGCCGCACCGCGTACACCTCCCGCGCTTGGGCGTAGCTGGCGATGGCACCGATGGCCTTGCCGAGCAGCTTCGGCTCCATCGAACCGGAGGTGTCCAGCACCACCCCGAACACCCGCGCCCGCCGCTCCTCCTCCGGCGGCTTCGCCACCGAGGGCCGGGGAATGTCCGGCGTGCTGGCCTGCCGGCGCGACGGCCGGGCGTAACTCCGACGCAATTCCGGCGGCGGAAAGTGCTCGTCGAACCAATAGGCCAAGCGCACGTCCCACGGAATCGGCGGCTGGGCCAGAGCGCGGATTTCCTCCACCAATCCGGCCGGTAGCGTGCCGCGCCCGCCGCCCATCAGGTAACGCTCCATGCCCTGCCACAACGCGCGGCGACAGTAGGCTTCGGCATCGACGAAAATGCCGCCCTCCTCCCGGCCCAGCAAATCCGGCAAGCCCGGCCCGCGCAAGGTCGCCAGCTTGCGGGCGCGGCGCAGATCGCGGGCTAATTGATCGTAAATCTCCTCGGCGGAGCGTCCCGCCAGTTCGGCGTCGTGCAGCAAGCCCAGGGTCGGCGGCACGCCGATGCCCATCTCGATCAGCCAGCCGTTGATGACGAAATCGCAGGCGGCGTTCCACAGAAACGGATCGCGCCCGCGCCAGCGCGAGGCGTGATTCAAACCGGCGTGCAACAGCTCGTGCGCGAACACGAACAGGCATTCCGCCTCGTTCAAACCCGCCGCCGGATTGATCCAGATCGTGCGGCTGCCCACGTCGATGGCCGCTACCCGGATGTCGTGCAACTGGCACACGCGCGGGTCTTCCTCCAGATCGAAGCCGATAGCCAGCGCGCCCAACAGCGGATGGCTGTTGATCAGGCGGCGTTGCGCCCTCAGGGCGGGGGTGAGTCTTCGCGTTGTTCTGGCGGTCATGACAACCCGGCCCCCCGCCCTTTCGATGGCCTCTCCCACACTGCGCGCGATGCCATCGGCCAACAGTTCTCGCCAGGCCGGCGGGCGGCGCGTTCCGGTGCGCTCGTCCGGCGGACAAAAGACCGTCATGCCTTTCCCGCACAGCGTATCGCGCCAGTCCAGCAGCGCCGGATCGCAGCCCTCGGTAACGAGACCGCGAAACAGCGGCTCTTCCCCGCTGGCGGGAATCGCCACGTCGGGATGCAGCAGATCTTCCGAGGTGGCGCCGATGCCGGCTTCCTGGCAGAACCGTTCCGCCACCAGCAGCGCGGCGATTTCCCACAAGGTCTGCGGCTCGCGCTGGCGCACCAGCCCGAAACCGAGAGAGACATAAGCCAGCGCCAGCACCCGCGCCCATTCCTCCGGCGCGGCCAGCCGCTTGGGATGCACCCAGATCGCGCCATCCGGCGCGAGCGCCAGCCAGCCCTTGGGGCCGACTTGGTGGTGCTGGTCGTCGAACCGGACGTGAGCCGAACCGGCAATCGCATCGAGCGGTGGCTGTTGCGCCAGCATCAAGCCTTGCTGAAAGTTGAGGCGCGCGGCGCTCTCGGTCGTTTTGCGGCGCATTACTTGCTCGCCTTGCGTTCCGCCAAGCGCGGCAAATCCCGGGCGACCTCCACCAGAAACCAGGCGGGCAGGCGTTGGCCTTCGTCATCCTCCGCGACCACGGTCTGGGCCATTTCGACGCTGATCCGCGCCAGATCCCGCAACAGGTTTTTGGCCCGCATCGCCAATTGCTTGTGTTCCTGCCGCAGCGAGGCTTCGTCCTCCGGCAGTTCCTTGCGCAGATGGCCGCGCAAGGACTGGGCCAAGAAATAGAGAATGTCGCGGTCGGCCGGTTCGGCGGGCCAATGGGCGTCGCCCTTCAAAATCGCCGCCAGCGTGTGCCGCTGCCGCAACTGCTTGACGAAACCCTTGAATTGGCCGGCGTGGGCCGGTGTCAGCAAACCGAACGCCAGCGCCTCCAGCATCTCCTCGCCCAGCGCCTCGCCGAAGGAATGCAGGGCGTCGGACAGCATGTGCCACGAACGCGGCGTCGAAAACGGCTCCTCGTGCTTGGGCGGCTCGTTCCACAGATGGTCGGGACGAAGCTGGATGTATTCCACCACCCACGGATGAATGCTGCCCTCGTTGACGGCCCAGGCCAGCCATTCGCGGTGCTGGGCGCGCAGGTGAACGTGAACCAGACGGTTGATGAGGGCCGATGGCATTGGCTTGACGATAGCGGCGTCCTTGGCGCGAGTGCCGGCGCCGATGACGATGTCGCCGGCCGGCAGCCGGTCTTCGCCCACCCGCTGTTCCAGGATCCGC
>RRZT011553995.1_pt1 | contig 18411 bp, 16 predicted proteins | sample 2165551 | NCBI WGS metagenome assembly RRZT01 (sample SAMN10456910, study PRJNA506462) | wastewater metagenome | biome: wastewater; feature: sludge; material: wastewater sludge; isolation source: wastewater sludge with Escherichia coli K12::gfp cells carrying plasmid... | place: USA: Moscow, Idaho...
CGCCGGCCGCACCAAGCCGGAGCTGGACTACCCGGGTGACACGCCCCCGGTCGACCGCGTCGTCGAGGATCTCGTCGCCGGTACTGGCCCGGCCGCCGCTGCTGGCCAGACGGTCACGACCCACTACGTCGGGTGGGCCCACTCGACGGGTGAGGAGTTCGACGCCTCCTGGGACCGCGGTCCGCTGTCCTTCCGGGTCGGGGTCGGCCAGGTCATCGCCGGCTGGGACCAGGGTCTGTTGGGCATGCAGGTCGGCGGACGGCGGAAACTCACCATCCCCGCACACCTGGCCTACGGCGACCGAGGCGCCGGCGGCGTCATCGCACCCGGGGAAGCGCTGGTCTTCGTCGTCGACCTCGTCGGCCTTCGCTACTAGCGAGACAGCCGTGGACGGGGAGGGAATCGCCCCCTCCTCGACGGAGGAGTGAATCTTGGTGGGCAGGTGACATGGAAGACGGTCTTGGCATCCCAGGGCACAATGTGATGATTGCTGGACGCTATAGACTTGTTTCTCGACTTGGGACCGGCGGGATGGGGGTCGTCTTTCTCGCTCACGATGAACTTCTTGATCGGATGGTGGCGATCAAGATGATTCGATCGGACATTATCGATGCGCAGACAGAAGAACGCTTCTGGAGAGAAGCCAAGCTCGCGGCCAAACTCAATCACCCGAACATCGTCACCGTGCTTGATGTGATTGCATCGGAGGCTCCATGCATTGTTATGGAGTACTTGGAGGGGGAAAATCTACAACAACGTGTGAGTCGTACAGGTACCTTGAGTCAGACCGAACTCTTCGACATTGCGCGATCCCTTGCGTCGGGCATTTCTCACGCTCACTCGAGAGGCATTCTGCATCGCGACATCAAGCCGGCGAATGTTCTTCTTGGTCCGTCCGGTCAAGTCAAGCTGGGAGACTTTGGAATCGCCCGTGCGACAAATTCAACCGAATTAACAAGAGGTCTTGTGGGAACCCTCAGATTCCTCGCCCCCGAGCTGGTTCGGGGAGAGGTGGCGACTGAGGCCGCCGACTGGTATTCGTATGCGGCGACCCTGTTCGCCGCTTCCGAGGGTTTTGGTCCTCATGACTCGAATAGCCAGGGTGGCGACAGTGACAGCACGGCCACGCTACTTCTCAGAATTGCCACGGAGCCACCCCTCAACAGTCTTCGGGCCGGTCCGATGCGGCCTCTTATCGGCAGTCTCTTGGCGTCCGACCCATGTGCTCGACCATTCCGCGATGAGGTGCTGCAGCAGCTGGACCAGATGATAGATCGAGACAGGGAATTGTCGCCCGTCGCTTTGACGCATGCTGGATCTGCGCCCGGCCGTGAGACGGTCGTGCGGGAACCCAGGGAGATGTTGGGTGACGACGAGACCATACTGAGAAGCGGCGAAGAGGAGAGGACTCAACCGCCGACGGGCAAGAAGATCCATGTAAGCGACCAGACTGTGATACGGATTGCCCACGCGACTCAAGACGTCCGTGAGCTTGAGCGGGGCGACAGGGGGTCTGGGGACGACGGGGCGAACGTGCGGGAGGCCTCAAGCACTCGTGCCTCGGGAATCTTTGGACCAAGAAAGACTCGGCTGAAGAACTCGCATGCTGGTTGGCTGATCAGCGCAGCGCTAATTATTGCCTCAGCGGTTGTAGCTGGAGTCGTCGCCCTCGTGAGGGCGCATCCTGGACAAGCCGAATCAGCCTCTTCGGTACGGGAATCGGCGCCCGTTGCCGGTTCGAGTGGGTCGGTGACGCCGGGCGGGGGGGCTGCTGCGGGGCCGGAGGCGAAGCCGGGTCCGCTGGGGGCTGCTGCGGATCTGGCGGTGCTGGATCAGGTGCAGGTCGTGGAGGGCGCCAAGGGCCCGTCGTTGACGTTGACGACCATGCCGCTGCAGGTGTCGGGCACGACCCGGCGGGTGGTGCGGGTCGGCGACGGCGCGGTCGCGCAGGCCGGCGGTCGGTTGCTGATCAACGCCGTGGTGGTGAAGGGCTCGGACGGAAGTGAGCTGCAGTCGACCTTCGGGGGGCAGCCACAGCCCTTGCAGTTGTCCACGGCTGGCACGCTCAAGGGTTTGGTGACGGGTCTGACCGGGGCGCAGAAGGGGTCTCGGGTGCTGGTCGCGTTGCCCCCGTCGGAGTCTTTCGAGGGTCAGGGCAATGCGCAGGCGGGCATCTCTGCGACCGATCACCTGCTCTTGCTCGTCGACATCGTCGATGTGCTGCCCACCCAGGCGCAGGGCACCGCGGTGCCGCCGGTGGCCGGGTTGCCCACGGTGACCGCGTTCGATGCGGCGAAGGGCCCGACGATCAGCATTCCGGCTGGTGTCGAGCCGCCGGCCACGTTGGTGAGTCAGACCCTCATCGAGGGTGCTGGTGCCCCGGTGCAGGCCGGGCAGTCGGTGACCGTGCAGTACACGGGGGTGTTGTGGAAGGACGGCAGCGTCTTCGACTCCTCGTGGTCGCGGGAGCCGTTCACCGTGGCGAACATCGGGCAGGGCAGGGTCATCGCCGGGTGGAACAAGGGCTTCATCGGCAAGACGGTCGGCTCCCGGGTGGTGCTCGTCGTGCCGCCCGCGGACGGCTATGGTCCGCAGGGCAGTCCGCCGAAGATCAGCGGCACCGACACCCTTGTCTTTGTTGTCGACATCCTCTCCGCTACCTGAGCGAGCACCCGCCCGACCTGCCCACACCGCCGACCCGTGCTCGCGCGGACGGCGTCGACACCGACCGCTGAGGAGTTCCAATGACCACCACCGATCCGCTCGCCGGCCGCACCAAGCCCGAGCTGGACTACCCGGGTGACACACCCCCGGTCGACCTCGTCGTCGAGGATCTCGTCGCGGGTACTGGCCCGGCCGCCGCTGCTGGCCAGACGGTCACGACCCACTACGTCGGGTGGGCCCATTCGACGGGTGAGGAGTTCGACGCCTCCTGGGACCGCGGTGCCCCGCTGTCCTTCCGGGTCGGGGTCGGTCAGGTCATCGCCGGCTGGGACCAGGGTCTGTTGGGCATGCAGGTCGGCGGACGGCGGAAACTCACCATCCCCGCTCACCTCGCCTACGGCGACCAGGGCGCCGGTGGCGTCATCGCACCCGGGGAAGCGCTGGTCTTCGTCGTCGACCTCGTCGGGCTGCGCTGAGGACACTCCCGGCAGGCAGCGGGGCCCAGGACCGCCGAGCCGGGTCGGGTAGCGTCGGAGCGTGACCCAGCAGCACGCCGCCGCGAAGACCGAGCGTCTGCTCAACCTGGTCATCGCCCTGTTGTCCACGCGCCGGCCGCTCACCAAGGCCCAGTTGCGCGCGGCCGTGCCGGCCTACCAGCACACCGCGACGCTCGAGGCGTTCCACCGGATGTTCGAACGCGACAAGGACGAGCTGCGCGAGCTGGGGATCCCGTTGGTGACCCGGGAGGACCCCGTCTCGCCCGAGGACGCCGGCTACCTCATCGACCGACGTGAGTACGCCCTCCCCGCGATCGAGGTGCGGCCGGAGGAGCTGGCTGCGCTCGCACTGGCCGGGCGCGCCTGGACCCACGCCAGCCTCGCCGGGCCGGCCACCGCCGCACTGGCCAAACTCGCTGCCACGGGCGTCGAGCTGGACAGCGCTTCTCTCGTGGCCGTCGAGCCCCGGGTGCGCACCACCGAGCCGGCCTTCGACGACGTGAAGCGGGCCGTGGTGGAGCGCCGCGAGATCCGCTTCGCGTATCGCAAGGCCGACGGGTCGACGGCGATGCGCCACCTTCGGCCCTGGGGTCTGACCCAGGCGAGCGGCCGGTGGTACGTCACCGGTCATGACGTCGACCGGGGCGCCGAGCGGGTGTTCCGACTCAGCCGGATCGACGGTCCGGTGACGGCACTCGGGGGAGCCGCGGCATACGAGATCCCCGCCGGCCACCACCCACGGGTGCTGGCCCGCGACGCCGAGCCCGCCGTCGTCGACCAGCCGCCGGCGATCCTGCGGGTGCGGGTCGGGGCCGGCAACACGCTCCGGCGACGGGCCCGCACCGTCGGTGAGGTGGACGACACCTGGTCGCTCATCGACATCGACTACGCCGACACCGCGGCCCTGGCGCAGGAGGTCGCCGGCTTCGGCCCCGACGTCGTGGTGGAGGCGCCGGTGCAGGTGCGCGACGCGGTCGTGCGACTGCTGGTCGGCGCCCACGAGGCGCATCTGCGACTGCCAGAGCCTCCCGACGGCGGGCCCGTGCCGACCGGGCCCGCGTCGGTCGACCCACCCGCCCGACCCGCCGGCCGGCGGCGCCGGGCGCCCGCCGAGAGCGCCACCGACCGGTTGGCCCGGCTGCTCACCATGGTGCCGTGGCTGCTGCGGCACCAGGGCGTCGCCGTCGAGGAGGCGGCCGCCCGCTTCGGCGTGACCCGCGACCAGGTGGAAGCCGACCTAGCCCTGTTGTTCGTCTGCGGCACACCCGGGCATCTGCCCGATGACCTCATCGAGGCCGACTGGGAGGACGGCAAGATCTATGTCGGCAACGCCGACGCCATCTCCAGACCACTGCGCCTGACTGTCGACGAGGCCCTCGCACTCATGGTGGGTCTGCGGGCACTCGCCGCGGCACCGGGCATCACGGCACGGGATGCCGTGCTCGGCGTCTTGGCCAAACTTGAGGCCGCCACCGGAGCGGTGGCCGGGGCCGCGGCCCGGGTCAGCGTCAGCCTCGGCGAGGGTGCCGAACAGGTGCTCGCCCAAGCCACCCAGGCGGCCCGGGACCACCGACGGGTCCGGCTGCGCCACCAGTCCTGGGGGCGGGACGAGGTGACCGAACGCGACGTCGACCCGATGCGGGTGCTCAGCCTCGATGCCCACTGGTATCTCGAGGGCTGGTGTCATCGGGCCGAGGAGGTGCGGCTGTTCCGGCTGGACCGGGTCGTCGAGTTCACCGTCCTCGACGTCGAGGGCGTCCCACCGGAGGGGGCGCAGCCGCGCGATCTCGGGGCCGAGACCTACCTGCCCGGCCCCGACGACGTGCCGGTGCTCCTGCACACCTCGGCGGGCGCGTCGTGGGTGGCCGACTACTACCCGTGCGACGACGTGACAGACCTTCCCGGGGGTCGGCGCTCGGTCGCCCTGCGGGTTGCTGACCCCGGCTGGGTGCGCCGGCTGGCCTGGCGGCTCGGCGGCAACCTCACCGTGCAGGCCCCGCCGGAGCTGACCGAGTCCGTGCGCGCCGGCGCGGCCGCAGCGCTCGCGGCATACGGGGTGAGCGGGTGATCCGGGCCGTGGTGTGGACGCTGGTCTTCGCCGGGCTACTCGCCGGTGGGGGGCGCTACGTGTGGCTGCGGTCCCGGGCCGTCGCTCGACAAGCTCGCACCCTCGGTGTGGAGCTCGCGCAGGCCGAAGCCCTGGTCGGCGTGGTGGGCACCGCGGCCGCCGAGTTGGAGCAGCAGCGCCGAGCCGCCGGAGAGCATCCCGACACCGCGCCGCGCCCCGAGCCGGCGGTCTTTCGCAACCCGCTCGTCGTCGCCGCGGAACGCACCGACGTGCGCGAAGCGTTGGCCCGACAACGTCGCGAGCGTCGCGCCGCACACCGCCCCGGCTGGGCCCGACCCGTAGACTGACCGCGTGTCCAAGCTCGGCCGTGGCTCGATCCATTGCCGGAGCACAGTCGGCACACGGGCCCCGCACCACGACCGACGGAAGGCTTCAGGCCATGTGGAGAGACCTCGCCCAGCCGAGTCACCTGCTGATCCTCGCCCTGCTCGTGGCTGTGCTCTTCGGGTGGAAGCGACTGCCCGACATGGCCCGCAGCCTCGGCCGCTCGATGCGGATCTTCAAGTCCGAGGTCTCCGAGATGAAGAACGACGGGAAGGCCCCACGGCCCAGTCCGGCGGCGGCCGACACGGTGCCTGGCGACGTCGTGCCACCCCGTGCGGCTGACTCGGCGGCCCCCGCCGGCACCTCGGCCGGCGACCCGAGCCACGCCGGCCCCGCCGCGGGCGCTGCCCAGCCCGCCCCCGGGGCCGCCGCGCAGGCTCCGCTGCACCGCGACCCGGCCTGACGCCGGGCACCCGACGCGACCCCGCGGCATACCCTCCGGCACAGCCGACCAAAGACCACCTCGATGCCCCTCCGACGCCGAACGCCCCGTGACCCCGAGGGGCGGATGCCGCTCGTGGACCACCTGCGCGAGCTACGGCGGCGCACCGTGGTGTCGCTCGTGGCGATCCTGGTCGCCAGCATCGTGGGCTGGTGGCGCTACGAGACCCTCTTCACCGGCCTGACCCAGCCGTTCGTCGACATCGCCAAGCAGAAGGGGCTGTCCACGGCGTCGGTGAACTTCCAATCCCTCACCGACTCGTTCTCCATCCTCATCACGGTCGGGCTGTTCGTCGGGGTCGTGCTCGCCGCGCCGGTGTGGATCTACCAGATGTGGGCCTTCGTCGTGCCGGGCCTCACCAAGCGCGAGAAGCGGGTCACCCTGATCTTCGGTGGTGTCTCCGGGCCGCTCTTCGTCGCAGGATGCGTGGCCGGCTTCCTCATCCTGCCCAGGGCCGTGCACGCCCTGTTGTCCTTCACCCCACCGACCGCCTCCAACATCATGCCGGCCAGCGAATACCTCAGCTTCGTGCTGAAGTTCATCCTCGCCTTCGGCTGCGGCTTCCTGCTGCCGGTCTTCCTCGTGGCCCTCAACGCCGCCCGCATCCTGCCGGCCCGGGTGATGTTCAAGGCGTGGCGGATGGCGGTCTTCCTCATCTTCGTGTTCGCCGCGATGATGACTCCGACCCCGGACGCCTACACGATGATCCTCATGGCCCTGCCGCTCGTCGCGCTCTACTTCGCCGCGGTCGGCATCTCCTGGCTGCTGGACCGGCGCAGGGCCAAACAGGCTGCGGCCAACCCGGGTTGGGGGGCGCTGCCCGACGACCAGCCGTCACCCCTGTGATTCCCCCGGGCAGCGGGCGACTCCAGGACGACCTGCGACGCGGGTGACACGGTAGCCTCGCGCACGTGCCCCCCACCCCCGTGTGGCCGCGTGTCGGCCTGCTCGTCAACCCGACCTCAGGTCGCGGGCGAGCTCGCGCCCTCGGGGTCACCTTGTCCGAGCAGCTCACCGGCTCCGGTCACCAGGTCCACGCGCTCGTCGCGCCCGACTCGACGACCGCTCGCCGGGTCGCCCACGCCGCCGTGCACGACGGGCAGGTCGACGTCCTGGCCGTCGTCGGCGGTGACGGCACCGCCCATCTCGGGGTCAATGCCTGTGCCGGCACCGACGTGCCGCTGGCGATCCTGCCGGCCGGCACCGGCAACGACAACGCCCGTCAGTTGGGGCTCGGTCGCGGCGACGTGACCCAGGTGGCCGGCCTGATCGGCGCCGGGCACAGTCGACCCATCGATGCCGGTCGCAGTGGCACCCACCCCGACCGCTGGTGGCTGGGGGTGCTCGGGGGCGGCTTCGACACGATCGTCAACGCCCGGGCCGCCCGGTTCCGCCGGATCCACGGCACGCCGCGCTACCTCGCCGCCGTCGCCGCCGAACTGCCCGGTTTCCGTGGCATCAGGTATGCCGTGCAGGTCGACGACGAGCGCGTGGACACCACGGCGATGCTCGTGGCCGTCGCGAACGGCGGCGCCTTCGGCGGGGGCATGCGGGTCTGCCCGGACGCGCGGATGGACGATGGTCTGCTCGACGTCATGATCCTGCACCAGATCGGTCGGGGGGAGTTCCTCAAGGTCTTCCCGAGGGTCTTCTCGGGCAGCCACGTACGCCACCCGGCTGTCCAGCTGCTGCGGGGGGCGCGGGTGCAGTTGGAAGCGGCGGACGTGCACACCGAGGCCGACGGTGAGCCCTTCCTGCCGATGCCGGTCGACCTGCACGCGGTGCCGGGCGCCGTGCAGGTCTGCGCGCCGTGACCACGCGCGACAGTGCCGAGGCCGACGGGGGTGCGGGGGCCGCGGGGGGTGCGCGCGCGGCATACCCGCAGCTGACGGCGTTCGCGGCCGGGCTCGACTTCGCCCTCGACGACTTCCAGGTGCAGGCCTGCCGGGCCGTCGAGCAGGGGCGGGGGGTGCTCGTGGCCGCGCCGACCGGTGCCGGCAAGACGGTCGTTGGTGAGTTCGCGGTCCAACTGGCGCTCACCACGGGGCGCAAGGCGTTCTACACGACCCCGATCAAGGCGCTGTCCAACCAGAAGTACGCCGACCTCGTGCGGCGCCACGGCCTGGCCAAGGTGGGCCTGCTGACAGGGGATTCCTCGATCAACGGGGAGGCCCCGGTCGTCGTCATGACGACCGAGGTGCTGCGCAACATGATGTATGCCGGATCGCCCACCCTGCGTGGTCTCGGCTATGTCGTCATGGACGAGGTGCACTACCTCGCCGACCGGTTCCGGGGCGCGGTCTGGGAGGAGGTCATCATCCACCTGCCCGAGGACGTGCTGGTCGTCTCGCTGTCGGCGACCGTCTCCAACGCCGAGGAGTTCGGTCAGTGGTTGGCCCAGGTGCGCCCGGGTGCCACCGAAGTCGTCGTCTCCGAGGTGCGACCGGTGCCGTTGTGGCAGCACGTGCTCGTCGGCACCCAGGTCTACGACCTGTTCGTCGAGGAGCCCGACTCGGCCCCTGGGCACCCGAGGGTCCATCCCGATCTGGTGGCGCGCATCCGCCGCGACGAACGTCGGGCGGGGTGGGACGACGGGCCACGGCCAGGTCAGGGTCAAGGTCACGGGCGGGGACATGGGCAGGGCCATGGGCGGGTTGGGCGAGGCCCGGGTGGGCGGGACCGACCCGGCGAGCGCGGGGGAGTGGCCCGCCGGGCCGACGTCATCGACGCCCTCGACCGGGCGGGGCTACTGCCGGCGATCACCTTCGTCTTCAGCCGGGCTGGTTGCGACGGCGCCGTCGGGCAGCTGCTGGCCGCCGGGGTCCGCCTGGTGTCGGAACAGGAGGGCGCGGCGATCCGGCGGGTCGTCGAGGAGCGGGTGATGGGCCTGGCCGACGAGGACCTCGGGGTGCTGGGCTACTGGGATTTCGTCGACGGCCTCAGCAACGGGTATGCCGCCCACCACGCCGGGATGTTGCCGACGTTCCGGGAGGTCGTCGAGGAGTTGTTCACGGCAGGTCGGATCAAGGCGGTCTTCGCGACCGAGACCCTGGCCCTCGGGATCAACATGCCGGCACGCACGGTCGTGCTGGAGAAGCTCGTGAAGTACAACGGCGAGACCCATGCCGATCTCACCCCCGCCGAGTACACCCAACTGACCGGCCGGGCGGGCCGGCGGGGCATCGACGTCGAGGGGCACGCCGTGGTGCTGTGGCGCCGTGGCCTGGACCCGGAGGCGGTGGCCGGCCTGGCCAGCACCCGCACCTACCCCTTGCATTCCAGCTTCCGGCCCACCTACAACATGGCCGTCAACCTCGTCGCTCAGGTGGGGCGGGACCGGGCCCGGGCCGTCTTGGAGACCTCGTTCGCGCAGTTCCAAGCCGACCGGGCGGTCGTCGGATTCGTCCGTGCGCTGCGACGCAGCGAGGCCCAACTCAGTGAGCTCGCCGATCAACTGCGTTGCGAAGCAGGCGATTTCACCGAGTATGCCGCGTTGCGGGCGCAGTTGCGCGACCTGGAGAAGAGCTCCGCGAAGGCGGAGGCGGCCGCCGCCCGGAGCGAGGCCGCCGGGTCGTTGCAGCGGCTGCGGATCGGGGATGTCCTGTGGGTGCCGGCCGGCCGGAGCGCCGGTTGGGCAGTTGTCGTCGCACCCGCCACGGCCGGCCGGGACGGCGCCCCAGCGGTGATCACCGCCGATCGACAGCTGCGTCGACTCAGCGCTACCGACGTGCCGGTGCCCGTGGCGGCGGTCACTCAGGTCACCGTGCCCAGGCACCTCAACGTGCGCAATCCCAAGGCGCGCCGTGACCTGGCGGCGACCTTGCGCGTGGCGGTCTCGTCGCGAGACGTGCCGACCTACGGGCGCAGGCGGACGCGGCATACCGACTCGGGGGAGCAGCGCGAGCAGGAGGTGGCCCGACTGCGCCGAGAGCTGCGAGCGCACCCCTGCCACGGTTGCCCGGACCGGGAGGAACACGCCCGGATCGCGGAGCGGTGGTGGCGGCTACGGCGGGAGACCGACGGGTTGGCTCGCAAGGTCGAGAGCCGCACCAACTCGGTGGCGCGCACCTTCGACCGGATCTGCGAGCTGCTCGCGGCACGCGGTTATCTGAGCCCGTCCGGGGAGGCGATCACCGATGCCGGCGCGCAGCTGCGGCGGATCTACGCCGAGCGCGACCTGCTCGTGGCGGAGTGCATCCGCACCGAGGTGTGGCGGCGGGTCGATGCCGCAGGACTGGCCGCGTGCGTGTCCGCGCTCGTGCACGAGCCCCGACGCGAGGCGGGTGAACTCACCCCGCGGCTGCCCGGTGCCGATGTGGCCCAGGCGCTGGAGGAGATGACCGAGGCCTGGGCGCAACTGGAGCAGCAGGAACGGCGGGTCGGCCTGACACCCGGCCCGCCCCCCGAGCCGGGCATCGCCTGGATGGTGCACCGGTGGGCCAGCGGGGCGCGCCTGGAGGTCGTGCTGCGCGGGTCGGATCTCGCGGCCGGGGACTTCGTCCGACGGTGCAAGCAGGTCGTCGACCTGCTCGGTCAGATCGCCGACGTCGCGCCGCACCCCGCGCTCGCGACGAAGGCCCGGCGGGCGATCGACGCCGTCCTGCGGGGCGTGGTCGCCGCCGACCGGCTGGACTGACTGGCAGCACGGTCGGCGGCGGGTCCGTCAGCCCGATCGACTCCAGCTCAGCCCGATCCGGCTGAGCAGGGAGTGCAGGAGTGGCTCGCCAGTGGCGGCCTTCGGGCGCTCTGGCAGGGCCTCGGGCACCACCGTGGCAGGTGCCTCGATGATCAGCTGCTCGGCGTTCGCCGCGACGTCGTCGACCGCCGGTTGCCCGACGGCTGCGTCGGCCAGCGGGACTGCGTCGGCCAGCGGGACTGCGTCGGCCAGCGGGACTGCGACGGTCGGCTGGGTTGCGACGGTTGCATCGGTCGGCGGGGCTGCGACGGTTGCGTCGACCAAGGGGCCAGCGGCGGTCGCGTCGACCAAGGGGCCCCCGGCAGTTGTCGTCGCGGCGTCGAACTCGGACGGAGGCAGCGCGACACCGCCTTCCGTCGTCGCGATCCAATAGCGCAGCATCCCCCGGCTGACGTCCTCGAGGACGCCGCCGTTGTGTTCGATGACCCTGGCGGACGCCTTGTTCAGCTGGGTCGTCGTGACGAGGAGCCGCTCGAAACCCAGCTGCTCCGCGGCATACCGAAGGCCCTGGCGCAGTGCCTCGCTGGCCACCCCGCGGCCCCGGGCGGAGGGCCGCACGGAGTAGCTCACGTGCCCGCCCATGTCCTGCAGGAAGTCGGTGAGCCGGTGGCGCAGGTGCACCGAGCCGAGGAACTCCTGCGTCTCGTCGTCGATGATCCACAAGTGCGTCGTGGGCACCTGCACCATGGGGCGCGGGGTCTCGTCGAGGGCGTCCTCCAGACGCCACCGCACGAACCGCTCGAAGCCCTCGGGGGTGTTCATCTCGGCCCGGGTGAAGGAGATCCCCGGGTAGCCCGACTCACACGCTGGCGCGCCCCAGGACCCGTCCGCGTTGCGGAACTCGTCGCGGAACTCGAAATGCGCAGCCATGAACGTCTCGTGGTAGCGGACGTCCGGCCGCACAAGATGAATCACGCCCAACACGGTAGAGACGGGCGGCGGGCGGGCGCCTCCCCCGGACGGCCGAGGCTGACCGGGCCTTTCGTCCCCGGGGGCGTGGCGTTGGCCACCGCCTCGCGCTGCGGGCACGTGGGGCCGATATGTTCGACGGCGGAACCAGCGCACCGAGCGGGGAGGACTGATGCAGCAACTGACCGGTCTGGACGAGATGTTCCTGGCCTTGGACAACACCCGAACGACCGGTCACGCGGCCGGGATCGCCTTCTTCACCGCCAGCGGCGAGAAGCGCGACGAGGTCGCGTTCCTGCGCGAGCGGGTGGCCGAACGACTGCCGTTGCTCCCACTGTTGAGGTGGGTGCTCAAGGACGTGCCCTTCGCCATCGATCAGCGGTACTGGGTGAGCGTCCCGGAGATCGACCTGCGCTACCACGTCACGGGCGTGCAGGTGCCGGCACCGGGTGGCCGGGCCGAGGTCCAGGCGGTGCTCGACGGCATCATGCGCGAGCTGCTGCCCCGGGATCGTCCGATGTGGCGGCTCTACGTGCTCGAGGGCATCGCCGATGACAGGTACGCCTATGTCATGAAGATCACCCACGGGGTCGCTGACGGCAGTGTCATCTGGGCCTGCTACGAGCGCCTCTGCGACGACCCGCCGGAAGAGATCGTCTCGGCCGACGACACACCCCCGGAGCCTCCCGGCCGGATCGGCATGCTCGGCAAGGGGGCCGTGGGCCTGGCCCGCAAGCCGATGGCGATCGCCCGGCTACAGGCCGACCTGGCCCGGTGGGCCGCCAAGCGGGCCGGCCAGGAGCCGGCGCCGGCCCTGTCCATCGCCGCCCGGCTGTTGCCCGGCGAGCTGTCCAAGCCGTTGACCGCGTTGGCCAACAAGGTCCGCCCGGACGATGCCCCCGAGGTGGCCTCGCTGGTGCCCACCCTGCGCCCGCCGGCGTCGCCGTTCAACGGTCGTTCGACGTCCAACGTCACGAGCGCGCAGGCGCCGTTGCCGCTGGCGGAGCTGCGCAAGGTCGGTAAGCACGTCGGCGGCACCATCAATGACGCCGTGCTGGCCGTCGTCGCGGGGGCGTTGCGCCGTTTCATGGAGCAGCACGGTGGGGTGCCGGACAAGCCGCTCATCGTCACCGCCCCCATCTCGTGGCGCACCGGGCAGGAGGCAGAGCGCTGGGCCAACCAGATCTGGATGCTCTTCATGCCGATCCCGACCCACCTGGCCGACCCCCTGGAGCGGCTGCGCTTCGCCAACGCGGCAGCCAACCAGGCCAAGCGCGACTGGGACGGCGTGCCCGGCCACCTGCTGCGTCGGGCCAGCGCTCTCGTGCCTGGTGCGGTGCTCGGCCCCGGGGCCAAGCTCATGCACCGGGTGCCCAGCTCGGTCAACCTGCTCATGTACAACCTGGCCGTCTCCAACGTCAAGGGCCCCTCGGTGAGCCCGTCGTTCGGCGGTCGCACGATCGAGGACTACGAGGTCTACGGCTTCCTGGCCAACGGCATCGGTCTGCTCGTCGGTGGCCAGAGCCTCGGCGACAAGATCATCCTCACGCTCACGGCCTGCCGTGACATCGTGCCCGACTACGCCGAGCTGCCGGCGCTCTTCCGGGCCAGTCTCGACGAACTGCTCGCGTTGGTCGACGCCTCGGCGTAACCCTTCGGCCTCGGGGACCGGGGTGCCCTCCTGGGCACCCCGGTCTTTGGGTTCCTGAGCCCGGTCAGCCCAGCCCGAGGGCGGCCAGCAACCGGTTGAAGGGGTTGGTCAGGCCGTAGTCGACGGCCAGTCGGGACAGCGCCACCGGGTCGGCCACCTCGGTGGGCAGTCGCAGGTCGAGCTCGGGCACTGGGGCGTGCGTCGCCACCCGCACGACCTCCGGCGCGACCTGCAGGTATGCCGCCCCGGCTTCCAGTCGGGTGCGTTGCGCGCCCTTGATCCGGGGATCGCCCGCCGCCAGCGCCGCTTGGATGCCCGCGAGCGAACCGAAGGTCCCGATGAGGGCGGCCGCGGTCTTCTCGCCGATACCGGCCACCCCCGGCAACCCGTCGGAGCTGTCACCGCGCAACACGGCGAGGTCGGCATAGGCACGCCCGGTGCCCACCCCGTATGCCGCGCGCAAGTACGCCTCGTCAACCGGTGTCGCGTCACGCACGCCGCCCTTGACCGTGTAGAGGACCCGGGTCTGGGCTGCGTCGTCGACGAGTTGGAACAGGTCGCGGTCGCCGGTGACGACGTCGACGGGCAGGCGGCCCCGATGGCGCTCGGCGAGGGCCCCGATGACGTCGTCGGCCTCGAAGCCGTCGACGCCGACCCGGGCGATCCCGATGGCGTCGAGGGCTTGGGCGATGACCGGCACCTGCGGGGCCAACTCGTCGGGCGCCTCCTCCGAGCTGCGGCCCCCCGCTGCCGGCCCGGCGCCGGCCACGCCTCCGGGAGCGTTCGGGTCGGAGCCGGGGGCCAGTCGGTGCGTCTTGTACGTGGGGATGGCCGCCACCCGCCACTGGGGTCGCCAGTCGTTGTCCCAGCAGGCCGCTAGATGCGTGGGGCGGTGCCGATCCACGAGCGTCGCCACCATGTCGAGCAGCCCGCGCACGGCGTTCGTGGCCGGTTGTCCAGGGTCGGTGCGTTGGTCGGGCACACCGTAGAAGGCCCGGAAGTAGAGGCTGGCGGAGTCCAGCAGCAACAGTCGGGCGGTGGGACCGGTTGCAGACATGTGCTCATCGTCTCAGTTCGGCTCGTCAGAGTCCGCCCAGTGCCGGTGCGCAACCGTCAAATCGGGTGTTTCGGCGCGCGGCGGCCGCAAAATCGACATCGACATTCGCCGCGGAATGCGTAGGCTAACCGGCCATGGAGAAACTCGACCGCCGGTTGGTTCAGCTGCTCGCTGCCGACGGGCGGATGAGCTTCACCGATCTGGGTCGAGCGACCGGACTGTCCACCTCGGCGGTGCACCAACGGGTGCGACGACTGGAGGAGCGGGGCGTGCTGCGCGGGTTCCAGGCCGTCATCGACCCCGGGCATGTGGGCCTGCCGTTGACCGCGTTCGTCTCGATGACCCCGCTGGACCCGGCTGCCCCGGATGACATCCCGGACCGCCTGCGAGGCCTGCCCGAGTTGGAGTCCTGCCATTCGGTGGCCGGCGACTTCAACTACATCGCGAAGGTGCGCGTGGCGACCCCGCTGGATCTGGAGGATCTCATCGCTCGGATCCGGGCCGCCGCCCATGTGCAGACCCGCACCACGATCGTGCTGTCCACCGCCTGGGAGGGCCGTCCCGTGCTGGGGGGCGCCGAGGAGGCAGAGGTCGGCGTTGCCGACTGAGTGACCGGCGCGTCACATCCCTACAGCCGGTCGGTGGGCTCGTAGTTCTCCGGGTCCAGTGGGGTGCGCAGCACCGGCCGGAGCACCCGTTGATGCCAGATCCACGCCGCCCACCCGAGCAGGCTGAAAGACAGCGACAGGGCGGTGAGGGCCGCCAGGTGGCCGCTGGCGAGTGGCACGAGGGCCCCGGCCACGAGTGCGTTGAGCATGGTGTTCGTGAATGACTGCAACGACGACAGGGTGCCGCGGTGACGTGGGCGCAGTTCGAGCAGGGCGAGGGTGACGATGGGGAACACGAGCGCGATGCCGAAGCCAGTGCACGTCGGACTCACGAGGACCCAGGGCAGCCGCTGCAGGCCGACAGCGTCGATGAGCAACTGGGCGACGGCCCCCAACCCGGCGATCGCGAAGCCGGCGGCGATGAACTGGCCGGGGGTCACCCGCCCGGCCAGCCGCCCGGTGAGCCAGGAGCCGGTGATCATCGCCGTGACGACCGGCACGAAGAGCCACCCGAAGTCACCGGGGCCCAGGTGCAGGTGGTCGACGATGATGGCCGGGGCCGCGCCGATGTAGGTGAACAGAGCCGCGAAATTGAACGACGACACCGCGAGCAGCCGTAGCACGCCGGCATCGCGGGTGGCGTCCACGACGGCCCGGGTCAGCGCACCCGGGTGCAGGGGGGTGCGCCGGGTGGCTGGGTGGGTCTCGGGCAACAGCACGAGCGAGGCCACCAGCAGGAGCAGTGCGAACGCCGTGAGGAACCAGAAGATCGAGCGCCACGAGGACCAGCCGAGCAGCCAACCACCGACGATCGGGGCGAGGGCCGGCGCCACCCCGAAGATCATCGACATCCGAGACATGGCCCGCTGGGCGAGCTCGCCGTCGAAGACGTCACGCACGACGGTGCGCCCGACGATCATCCCGGCCCCGGCCACCAGCCCCTGCAGCGCCCGGCCCGCGAGCAGCCAGCCCATGCTCGGGGCGAGGGCACAGACGGCGGAGGTCGCGGCATACGCGAGCATCCCGCCGAGGATCACCGGTCGGCGCCCCATGGCGTCGGACAACGGCCCGTGCAGCAGGCTCATCACCGCGAAGCACACCATGTAGACCGAGATGGTCTGTTGCACGACGACCGCCTCGACTCCGAACTCGCTCTCGATCGCGGCGAAGCCGGGGAAGATCGTGTCGATCGTGAACGGGCCCACCATGGTGAGAGCGGCCAGCAGGAAGATGAGCAATCCCGGTGACGTGCGGCCCCGGACCGTCGTGGCATCGCTCATCCGGGGAGGCTACGCGGCAGCTGGTCTGCCGGTGGGGGGCGTCCGGGGGCTGGTCCGGCCGGGGGATCTGCGGGCGATGCTTTACATGTGACTATTTGGTCACCTATTCTCGGGGAGTGCCCGGCCCACCCGACGACGACGCCGTCTTCAAGGCCCTCGCCGACCGGACCCGTCGCGAGCTGCTCGACGCGCTCTTCCACAGCGACGGGCAGACCCTCGGACAGTTGTGTGCGCGCCACCCCGAGTTGACCCGATTCGGGGTGATGAAGCACCTTGCCGTACTCGAGGGGGCCGGGCTCGTCGTGGCCGAGCGCGTCGGTCGCGAGAAGCATCACTACCTCAACCCGGTGCCCATCGCCCAGATCGCCGGCCGGTGGATCAGCCGTTACGCCCGACCGTTCGCCACGGCCCTGGTCGGCCTGCAGGCCGGCCTGGAGGGGCGAGCGCACAGTCTCGAGGAGTTGTCATGACGACACACGTCTACCAGATCTACATCCGGGCGCCCATCGAGCGGGTGTTCCAGGCACTGCAGGACCCTGAGTTCACCCGTCAGTATTTCCATGGCACCGCCTTCGACGCGCCCCCGATCGCCGGCGAGCCGTTCCTCACGAGCGGGGCCGACGGGCAACCGGCCGTCGACGGGGTGATCGAGGTGCTCGACCCGCCGTACCGACTCGTCCACACCTGGCACGTGCGCTACGACGAGGAACTGGCCGCAGAGCCGCCGAGCCGGGTCGACTACCTGCTCACCGAGCTGGGGCCGGAACTGACCCGGCTGCGGTTGACGCACGGCGACCTGGCTCGCAGCCCGCTCACGTGGGCTCGGGTCAAGGACGGGTGGGTGTTCGTCCTGGACTCCCTCAAGACACTGCTGGAGACCGGGTCGGCCCTGCCATCTCCCACCGTCCCGGCCAGCGCGGTCGATGCCGTTGCTGCGGGAGACCCGGGCGAGCCCCGGGCGGACGCCGATCCGAGTGCCGATGCGAGCGCCGATTGGCATCGCGCCCAGGCGGTCTCCGCGAACAACGCCACCTGGGAGCACCTCGACGCGATCCGGGCGGGCACCGCCGAGCCGGCGGGCCTGATGCGCAGCGCGTATGCCGCGGCATACCACTGGGAGCGGGCGCGCGGCGCGACCCCGGCCAACGAGGCCCGGGCTCGATATCTCATCGGCAAGGCCTGGCTCGCCTGCGGTCGACCGGAACTGGCCCTGGAGTACGGCGAGCGCACCCTGCAGCAGTGTCGCGCGCACGACCTGGCCGACTTCGACCTGGCCTATGCGCACGAGTTGCGGGCCCGGGCCCTGGCTGCGCTGGGCCGGGACGAGCCGGCCCGGCAGGCTTGGCGCGCAGCGCGGTCCGTGCCGGTGGCCGACCCGCAGGATCGGGCCATCGTCGAGGCCGATCTCGCCGACGCGCCCGACTGAGCCCGCCGGTCTCGGACCCGCCACGGCCGGGCGCCGTCAGCCGGTCCGGGCGATCGCGGCGACGGTCGCACCGGTCACCGAGATGAGGTCGGCGGGAGCCAACTCCACATCGAGCCCGCGCCGACCGCCGGAGACGAGCACACTGGTGTGGTCCAGTGCCGAGGCGTCCAGGACCGTCGGCAGCCGTCGTTTCTGCCCGATCGGGCTGATCCCGCCGACGACGTAACCGGTGGCCCGTTCGGCCGCAGCCGGCACCGCCATGACGGCTCGCTTGGCGCCGAGGGCCGCGGCGATCGCCTTGAGGTCCAGTTGCCGGTCGACCGGCACGATGCCGACTCCCAGGCGCCCGTCGGCGTCGACGAGCAGAGTCTTGAAGATCCGAGCCGGCTCGATCCCGAGGGCCGCCGCCGCCTCCATGCCGTAGGAGGGCGCTTTCGGATCGTGTGCGTAGGGGTGCAACACGTGCGGGACGCCGGCCCGGGTCAGCGCGGTCGTCGCCGGGGTGCCCGTCGCCTTCGCCACACTTGCTGAGTATGCCGTGACACGGATGCTGCGACGTGGATGTTGCGACAGCTGCCAGCCAACCGACAGCGCGTGGGGGAGGGCACGCGGCATACTCGTGGCTTGTGAGTCATCTGCGGGTGCTCGTGGTGGGGGCGGGGTTCTCCGGGATCGCGATGGGGGCCCAGCTGCGCCGTGCCGGAGTCGAGGACTTCCTCATCCTCGACA
>RRZT010057766.1_pt1 | contig 18407 bp, 20 predicted proteins | sample 2165551 | NCBI WGS metagenome assembly RRZT01 (sample SAMN10456910, study PRJNA506462) | wastewater metagenome | biome: wastewater; feature: sludge; material: wastewater sludge; isolation source: wastewater sludge with Escherichia coli K12::gfp cells carrying plasmid... | place: USA: Moscow, Idaho...
CAGATTATTCTTCAGTTCTAGTCGCTCTTTCCCCTCTAAATCAAATATTTCCAAATGGCGTTCGGCACCCACAATTAAGTTACTGTTTTGTACCAATCGCACCACTTCGGGCAGGATATAATCGGGGTGACCCGGGCCAATGCCGCACACGTTAATCTTTTGCATATTAATGATTTGTGACGTTTTCATGGTTCGAGAAATAGGTCATTGTCCACTCATCAACATTATCTGTTTTGCCAAGTAAACCACGCTCTTGCGAGAAGATAATTACCTCTATCTCCATTTTATTTTTAATGTGTTGTAAGCATCTCATTTTTATTATATTGCATAGATGGTTGAAAAATTGCACACTTTTTACATATTCAATGGCCTCTTCGGTGGTGTTCGATTGCATGATGCCTCTAAAACCCTCTACATCGCCCGAAAACTGCATATAGTGTGCGGCAAAAATCTCGTTTCTACCATCGGCCACACTGCTGTGGGTATGAAATATGCCGCCTGCTACCTTTATCAGTTTACCAATATGACCTACCAAAATCACCTTTTGCATCTCAAACCGAACCGCTTCGTGCAACATGTAACCAATAAAATTACTGGTGGTTACGGTGCGTTCGGTGGCGTGTGGCAGATGGTTAGCGATGAAGTTTTCGCCATAATTTCCGGGGGTTAAAACCATCTCTTTCACCCCTCGCTCTTTTAATATGGAGAGCTCCAAAGCCAATGCCTCCTTAAACGCTTCGTCCGACATGGGTACCACAATGCCCGATGTGCCCAAAATGGAGATTCCACCTATAACTCCTAAACGCTCGTTGAAGGTCTTTTGGGCTATCTCAACTCCTTCAGGTACCGAAATTTCAATGGTATAATCCTGATTATCTGCCAGTAATGCAAGTGCCTCTTCTCTAATCATCTGCATTGGCACTGGATTAATTGCCGCCTCTCCAACTGCCACTTGCAATCCTTTTTTGGTAACTCGCCCAACTCCAATGCCACCAACTATCTGTAATCCAAGATTTTTGTTTCGCGTAACCTTGGCATATACTTTAATTCCGTTGGTCACATCGGGGTCGTCGCCCGAATCTTTAACAACCGCACACTGCACCATCTCTTTGGTGATGATGATGTCGTGTAACGAGAGCTGCAACTCAATGCCTGCGGGCGTTTTGAGCGATATCTCCTCGATCACCTCTCCACTCAACAGCATCGTCAACGCACCCTTTGCCGCCCCAGCCGCACACGTTCCCGTGGTGTAGCCGTAGCGGTACGTTTTTCCGTTGATGTGGCGTGTGGCGGTTAGTTTATGATTCATGAATTGTTTGTTTTTTTAGTCTCTCGCAAAGGCGCTAAGACTCAAAGTTTAATGTGTCAAATAATTGAGTAATTCGTATGTGTTATGCCGTATTTTATAATTGGCCTCACCCTAAAACCCTCTCCAAAGGAGAGGGACTTTGTCGACCACTACGGAAAACTGATATACGACATTTAATTAGTTCAATTATTTATAAATCTATTTTTACATCCTTTTCTATTTTTTCTCTTTGCGTCTTCGCGCCTTTGCGAGACCATCTTTTTTACCTCATCCCATACATCAACGCGTTCAAAATAGCCACCGCCACCGTACTGCCTCCTTTTCGCCCATTGGTAACGATGTACGGAACGTTGGTTTGTTTGATAAAATCCTTCGATTCTGATGCACCCACAAACCCCACAGGAACGCCAATTACAAGTGCTGGATTTGCTTTCCCAGCTTTTATCAACTCTCCCAAGCGCACTAAGGCCGTTGGGGCATTGCCAATCACATAGATCTCTGTTTGAGCATCTTGCGTGGCTTTTTCGATGCCTAAAATGGAGCGTGTTAAACCTAATGCTTTCGATTGCTCAATAACCTCAGCATCATCGATATAGGTATATATTTCGCAATTCAGTTTTTGAAGCGACGGTTTACTTACTCCAGCCATAATCATGCGAGTATCGGCATAAATTCTACAACCCGAAGCAAGCGCTTTATGGGCCGCATCAATGGCATTGGGATGTATTTCGGTGATGCGCGCATAGTCGAAATCGGCCGTTGTATGCACCACGCGTTTCATAATTTCGGCATATCCTGCAGGTAGTTGCAAATGCCCAAGTTCCTCAGTGATAATCTTCATACTACGACCCTCTATCTCGTTGGGATTGAGTATTATATAGTTTTTTGCATCCATAAGTTAATGATTTTATGATAAAAAGTTGGCTCCGATAAAAAGAGAAAATGAGCATAACCTGCCAACACGTTTTTATAACGTAATCCGCATTGCCATTCTCTGTTTTTATCTGGCTTATCTATCTGATATTTAAGTTGATAATTGGCGTCTTCGTTAGTTGGTTGCAAAATGGAGTGGTGAAACTCGTGCGCTCGGGTTTTAGCTCCATCATACATCACATTACAATACCCAAATCGTTGTAATCGCTTGGTCATGATGGTGTTGCAATTAAAAATAGCTGCCATTGGATGCATCTGTTCATCACCATCAATAATGGCATGGGTGAGATACATGAGTCCTCCACACTCTGCAAAGATGGGCTTCTCTTCTTGAGCAAATTTTCTAATATCGCCCAACATTGTTTTGTTGTTAGATAGTTCATTTGCAAACAGTTCGGGGTAGCCTCCACCCAAATAGAGGGCATTAATGTTTTGCGGCAAGTGAGCATCGGTAATGGGACTAAAATAGTGAAGTTCAGCTCCATTCTCTTGTAAAAGTTCAAGATTATCTTGGTAATAAAACTGAAACGCTTTGTCGAGTGCAACACCAAGTTTAAGTCCGTTTAAATCTAGTTTCCAAGTGTTTAAAAGATGATTATCAACCTGATGTGGTTGAGCCATCTCAGCTATTTGAAGCAGCGTAGGTATATCAATCGTTTTTTTGAGAGTCTCTGTAAGTTGCTGAATCTTAGAAGGTAACTCATCAACCTCATTGGCTTGCACCAATCCTAAGTGTCTGCTTTCGATAGAGATATCTTTATTAGTTGGCAAATATCCAATGCATTTTACTTTAACGTGCGTTTCTATGTAGTTTTTCAAAAACTGATAGCCATCTTCGCTATGAACATGATTTAAAATCACGCCCGCCACGTTTACATCGGCATCAAACTCCACAAAACCCTTCACAATGGCTGCCACACTTTGGTAGAGACTCTTGCAATTTACCACCAAAATGATAGGCAAATTGAGTTGTTTGCTGAGTTGTGCGGCACTACCAATTCCAGCATCACCCAAACCATCAAATAGCCCCATAACACCCTCAATGACAGCAATATCCTTGTGTGATGTATGTTTTGCGTAAAGGTGCTTAATCATCTCATTCGAAAGCAGATAGCTGTCGAGATTATACGACGGCGTTCCTGTAACTTTGGTATGAAAAGCCGTGTCGATGTAGTCGGGACCTGTTTTAAAGGGCGCCACTTTATAGCCGAGTTCCTGTAACAAAGCCATCAGACCAATGGTTACGGTCGTTTTGCCACATCCGCTGTTTGTGCCCGCAATAATTACTCCACGCATGATGCTGATTTTATGAGGTTTAGTAACTGTTTGATGGTTTTTGGAGGAGTCATATCTGCCTCTTTAAATCCATTAAATATTTGCAACATGAGTGGAAGCTCTAGTCCACATTTATGTAAAACTTCTTGATTATCAAACATTTTGGTGCTCGTATCATCTCCCACAATTTTACCATTGTTGAGCAAAATAATTCTGTCCGCCCACTGATAAGCTAAGTTCATATCGTGGGTAGAGATGATGATGGTTTTGCCCGATTGGTGCAGTTTGTCGAGCAGAGCGATAATCTCCGAAGCGTGCGCCGGATCGAGTCCCGCCGTGGGTTCGTCAAAAATTATAACCTTAGGATTCATCGACAAAACCGAGGCAATGGTAACCCGTTTTTTTTGTCCGTAGCTGAGCAAATGGGCGGGTCTTTCTCTCAAATTTTCGATGTCCACTGTTTCTAAGGCTTCACCAACCCTCGTTTTTACCTCGTTATCTGATAGTTGCAAATTAAGAGGGCCAAAAGCGACCTCTTCGTAAACGCTTGAAGAAAATATCTGACTATCAGGCTCTTGAAATACAACGCCAACGGTTTTGTGCAGATTGTAGAGCTCTTTTTTTGCGTATTTAATCTCTTTATTGTCAAATAGATATCTGCCAGATGATGGTTTCAAAATTCCATTTAAAATCATAAAAAGTGTCGATTTGCCAGCTCCATTTGCACCAGCCACAACCATCTTTTCACCTTCTCTAATAGATAGATTAATCGCTCTAAGCGCCTCTGTACCATCTTGATACATATAACTAATATCTTTTAGCTCTATCATTATTTTACAACAAATAAAAGTGAAATTATTGTTATTAAAATTGCTATTGAGGAGATGCTAATAAATGTCCAATTTTGTTCCCACTCTCTTGTTATTGAGCCTATTGTGCCATTGTAGCAACGCGACTCCATACTTCTATATAGATGGTCAGCGCGCAAGTTGGCTAACACAAAAACGCGCCCTCCTAAAAGTCCCAAAGAGCGCATTGACGTTGAGAAATCTTTATATCCTAAACGGCATCTTTGAGATGTTTGGATATCTTTAGCGCAATCTGAAAAGATAAAGATGTTTCGATAAACCAAAATCATCAGCTCAAGTAAAATGGTTGGTGTACGCAGTTTGCGGAGTTGATGGATGAGGTCGTTAATTGACGTATTTAGAATCAAAAAGTAGAGAATCGAAATAGATGCGAAACTTCGAAGGAAAATATAAATCGATCTATCTAAGCAAACTTTAGTAATGCCCCAACTGATCCCAAAAATCTCTGAATGAAATATTGGATTCGTTGGGTTTAAATCGAAGGCAACGGAAAGTGATCCCATCATTACAAAACCTATCGGTATAACCATCAACTTGAGTAATTTTAAGAGGGAGATGCGTGCCCAAATCAATGTTCCAACTAGATGGATTATAAGTATAAACATCAATATAACAGCCGATTGTGCACACAATGCCATAAGTGTAAATAGCCCAAACACTCCCAATTTATAGCTGGGATGGACGTTGCGCAAACGACTTTTTAGCGGATATGAATCAAAATAGTGCATTGTTTTTATCGTTTTTATCGTTTTTATGACCTCCCCCAAGAGGGGAGTTAAGTTGCTATTTTCAAGTTATTTACCATATTCCCCTCCCTTGGAGGGGCTAGGGGAGGTCTTTATTTTTTCTCTTTTACATCCTTTCTCCCCCTCATAAACCCAACATAATATCCCAAAATCCCCGCACCAATAGCCGCTTGAATAGCAAAAAATGTAGAAACGATTTCAGGACTATCAAACAACTTTATCCCCTTAAACCAAGGCTGATAATCTTGGTCGATACTCTCAATTGCGACCACTGCTTTATCGTCTGTCCCCTTAAATTCACCGTTTTTAAACATGACAAGAGGCAAAACTATAAGTGCCATGATGGCTAGGATTATCAATAGTTTTTTCATGTTTTACTCCTCCCCAAAACATTTAGCGTTATTAACTCCTGTTGATTATGATTTTTAATGAAGTTAAATACCACTACAGATACCATTCCCTCAATGACAGAAAGTGGCAATTGCGTGACCCCAAAAACAGATATAAACTTGATAAAGGAGTCCATGATGGAGCCACTCTCGGCGGGAAATGCCAATGCCAACTGTAGTGCAGTAACGCAATAAGTAATAAGGCTTCCTGCAAATGTGGCACTAAAAACAATAATCGATTTATTCAGTTTTGTGTAATTTAATCCTTTGTAAATCAGCCATGTTAGCAAAGGTCCCGCAACTCCCATCGAAAAGGTATTTGCTCCAAGCGTGGTTAATCCGCCATGTGCCAAAAGCAGTGTTTGAAACAGCAATGCTATCATCCCTAAAATGGAGGTTATGGCTGGCCCAAACAAGATAGCGCCAAGTCCGGTACCGGTCATGTGTGAGCAACTGCCAGTTACTGAAGGTAGTTTGAGCGCCGATAGCAAGAAAATGAAGGCTCCGGCGACGCCTAAAAGCACCTTTACTTTTCCATTTTCGGCCGTTAGTTTTTTTATCTTTTTAATGCCTAAATAGATAAATGGTAACAACAAAATAGCCCAAATTAAGCACCAGCTGGGGGGTAAAAATCCTTCAGCAATATGCATGGCATAGAGGCTCTGCGGTAGTAAAACTCCGAGTATAACTAGCGCAATAAAGTATCTGAATTTCACTGATTTACTGTCTCAAAAATCCTTTTTTCAAGTAGTTCTGCAATGAGTGAATCGGCTCCAAATGGTTTACCCAACTTGAAATTAATTTGAGGATAGAGAAGTCGTTGTTCGTTTATGATTTCGGGGATGTCTTGTTTGATGTGGTTTCCCATAAAGAGGAAGTAGGGCACTACCACAATCTCTTTAGCACCTGCTTCGGCTAACTCTCTGGTAACGGTGGCAATGTCGGGTTGTGCCAGCTCCATGTGAGCCCCTTTAACTACGGTTTCTGAGATTTTAGTGCGCACCAAGCCCACCACTTTTTCAAATTCGGCAACGGCATCATTAGACCGGCTGCCATGTGCTACTACTAGCACCGCTTTTCCATTTTTCATTGTTCAAAATTGCTCCATCCCATTGCGTAAAAGCAATAGTAACAGACTGTTAATCATTAGACCCGATGATAGCAATGGAAAATGCAGAAAGAAATAGAATAGGCACGCGTAGCCTCTCATTCTCTTAGCTTCACCTCCCGAAAGCTTCAAATAATGGTTTAATAGTAGGTCTTCTGACTTGCTCCTCTTAAGCGCCTTCCCGTGTTAACAGTGGCATAGTGTGCTTAATGATAGTTATAAACTATGGAGCTTACAGCAGCGGGTACTGTTCAGGATTCTCACCTGATTCCCTTTCAAAATGGGTTCGGATGAACTCATTTTTACTATAAACTTTGGCAAAGGTAATGAACTATTTTAAATTGTGTTTATTGTTAGTTGGTTTTTTGTTGAGAAAATTAATGCTGTACAACATTTAATGGTAAATGCTACTATCAACAATGTCGAATAAAATAAAAAAAAGGACAGCCCTTAAGCCATTCTCATATTTATACCTTTGTTTATCCTACTCCTTGAGTATTTCTATTTATTTCGAAAAATTTCTACTCAAATTATTACTTAGTCTTTAAATATAATACATCTGATTTTCATTCATCTCATCGTATCTCTTCTTCAAATCGCTGATTGTATAGGTTTGCAAAAGGGCATGAAAATCATCCGATATCTTATCTAAAATAAAACTTACGGCTTTTTCGTTATTGCTCTGAGCTTTTGGTAGATACTGTTTATGGTAAGCATCTTCTAACACATCCATCACATCAGATACCTTAATTTGGTTCGCCTGTTTTTTAAGTCGATAGCCTCCTCCTGCTCCACGTTTAACCTCTACGATGTCGGCTTTTTTGAGCGCAACAGCGATGGCCTCTAAAAATTTGAGCGGAATATCTTCACTAATAGAGACTTGCATGATGCCAAAGAAATCTTCGCGATTGCCTGAATTCAACGCAAGTAAGAATTTTAATCCGTAATATACTTTTTTTGAAAATTTCATATTATTAAATTAGTGATAAAACTCTTAATGTTAATGCTTTAAAATAGGATATAGATTTGCTCTGAGGCTAGAATTAGTTTACTTTTTCAAGCGCTTGGCTTATATCGTTAATTAAATCATTCACATCTTCTATCCCAACAGACATGCGAAGCATGGTATCTCTAATGCCCATTTCAATGCGCTCACTCTCAGGGAATTCAGCATAGATGGTAGAGAATGGGTGAATAATAAGGGTTTTATTGTCGTTCAAATTGGTTGCTCTGCGGATAAGTTGCAGTTGATTGTAAAATTTAAAGGATGCCTCTTTTGAGTTTAAATCAAAGGTCATGATGGCTCCTGGCTGTCCGTTAAACTGCTTCAAACTCAACAAATAATTCTCATTGCCCTTAAGCCCAGGATAGTTGACCGATGCAATTTTTGGATGCGATTGCAGATATTCGCCTAGTTTAATACAGTTATTTACGCAACGCTCCACCCGCAAATCAAGCACGTCGAGACCAATGATTTGAAAATGAGCTGTATGCGCAGTCATACAACCTCCTAAATGTCTGAATATCTCTTTACGTAATCGTGCAATTAAGGCATCTTTCCCCATCTTACCCGACCATTTTTGTAACGATGGAATTTTTGTCCAATCAAAGGTCCCGTTGTCTAGGATAATGCCGCCTACCGAGGTAGCTCCTCCTGAAATAAATTTAGTGCTCGACATTACTTCTACATCTACACCAAACTTTTTGGAGTTAAATACCGATGGGGGCGTAACGCTTGTGTCGGCAATTAATACCACACCCTTTTGCTTAGCTAGTTTTGAAAGGTGTTCAATATCAATAACTTCTAACTGTGGGTTTGTGATGGTTTCAAAAAAGAAAGCACGGGTTTTTGAGTCGCAAAGGGCTTCTACTTCTTTGGTATTCCCCATGTCGGCAAATCTTACCTCTATATCCCACTCTGCTAGTGTATTCTTAAATAGCGCATAGCTATGGCCAAAAAGGTGGTTGGACGAGATAATATTCTCACCCTTACCCACAAGTGCTAGCACCAAGTTGCTTATGGCAGCCATTCCCGACGATAGCGCCATGGCTGCGTGACAATCAGTTACTGATTTGAGTTTCTTCTCCAAATACTCAACCGTTGGGTTAGATGTTCGAGAGTAGGCGTGTGCAAATTTTTTACCCTCAAAGGCTTCGGCAATATCTTCTGCCGATTCAAATTCGTAGGCAACGCCATCGTAGATCGGGAAATGAAGTGAATTATAGGAGTCCTCTTTTTGAAAAGGGGTATGTAGTGAACGTGTGGTAAATCCTTTTTGCATTGTATCTTATGTTAAATTTTTACTTTTTATCTTTTTTGCTCCCCTCCCTTGGAGGGCTGGGGGAGGCTTAATTTTTTTTTGACTGTTTAGGTTATTGCCTACTTACCCTAATTTTCTTAACCTCTTCTGTTGTAACAGCGCTCTTATCGCTACTAAATTTTACTTTGGTATAGGTTAAAACAGTTGCAATCTCTTCGTCTGTTAAGCTGGTGAATGGAGGCATTATGCCATTGTATTTTACCTCGTTTACTACTAATTCTCCACTTTTACCTTCGAGCATTAAGTTTATTAAAGCTAGATTGCCCATGTTCAAATTCTTGTTGCCTGCCAGTGGCGGAAATGCTCCGGGTATTCCCATTCCATTTGTTTGGTGACAGGTTGCACAGTTTGAGTTGTAAAGTTGTTCCCCCTTTTTTGTCTCTATGGAGGATGTGTTAGCTATATCCGTTTTCTGACTAGAATTATTTCCCGAGCAAGATAGTAGAGTAGCCACTAAAATGGTTAAAAATGTGTGCTGTATTCGTTTGATATTCATCTATTTAAATGCTTTCTATTGATTTTGTAGGAATATCCCTCTTCCGGAGTTCAAATTTTGCGATTTTAATCGAGGAAACAAACTTAATCACCTTTTTTTTATTTTTTTATTTTTTTTAAAACAAAAATCCTCTTTATTCGTAATAAAGGCACGTTTCTATCTATTTTTGCATAAAATTTTAAGGTAATGGTTATTGTTTTGCGTGCCCTGTGTGGTGAGAGTGATGATTTTGTTAGAGAATTTGAGATTGATGCCGATTCGTCGTTCCTCACTCTGCACAATTTTATTCAAGAAAATTTAAAGTTCGATGAGAAGCAGATGGCTTCCTTTTTTCTTACCGATCGTGATTGGAATAAGGAACAAGAGATAACGCTTTTGGATATGTCGGATGGAGAGAATTCTCAAGTACTACTAATGGAAGCTACTTTTTTAGGCGATTATATTAAGTCGGTAAAACAACGATTTATCTATGTGTTCGACTTATTCTCTGAACGTGCTCTCTTTTTTGAAGTTACCTCAATTGATAAAAAACGTACTCTCGACGAGGCTTTGTGCACCGTTGCTGCTGGAGTTGCTCCTCTTCAAATCCTTTTCGAAGATCCTTCACAAGATCCTAATTCTATTATGCATGATGATGATAGCTTTGATGATCTATTATATGGGGGCGAGCTCGATGATGAGGCCTATGGCGATGATGAGTTTGGCGATGATCCTTATGGCGGTGGATACGGAAGTGATCCGTATGGCGAAGATTATTAATCGTTAACCTCCTTATGCATAATACTTTAATTGTCGTTGTTGGGCCTACAGGCATCGGCAAAACATCTTTGTCTATTGCTCTGGCTCAATATTTTAAGAGTCAGATAATTTCGGCCGATTCGCGACAAATATTTAAAGAGATAAAAATTGGTACAGCTGCTCCTACTGAGATGGAGTTGGCTGCTGCACCTCACCATCTGGTGGCAACTCAGTCTATTTCAGATTATTATAGCGCATGGGAGTTTGAGCAAGATGTGCTTAAACTTACAGATTCGCTTTTTCAGCAATGCAATCCGCTTATTATGGTAGGAGGGGCAATGATGTATGTTGATGCCGTTTGTAAGGGGATCGACGATTTGCCAACAATCGACCAAACACTTAGGGATGAGGTGTTTAAACATTATGAAGAGATAGGTCTCGAGGGGATGCGTCGCCAACTCAAACAGCTTGATCCCGTTTTTTACGAGCAGGTCGATTTGAAAAATGCAAAACGTGTTATTCATGCAGTCGAAATCTGTTTGATGACAGGTATGCCATATAGCTCTCTTCGCACTAATCCAAATAAAGAACGTCCTTTTAAAATTATAAAAATCGGGTTAGATATCCCACGTGAAGAGCTCTACGAACGCATTAATCGTCGTGTAGATTTGATGATTGAAAATGGTCTTGTTGATGAGGTCAAGGGGTTACAACACCTAAAGCATCTGAACTCGCTTAATACAGTTGGTTACAAAGAGATTTTTAGTTATTTAGATGGCGAGATCACTCTTCCTGAGGCCATTGAACTGATTAAACGTAACTCTCGTCGTTATGCCAAAAAGCAACTAACTTGGTTTCGTAAAGATGAGTCAACCGCTTGGTTTCATCCTTCTCAAAGAGATGAAATTATTGCCTTTTTAGATAAAAAAAAGAAATAGAGGTTTTCGTTATTCATTTTTTAAATCTATTATTAATCCTCGCACTCTCCCCTAATTCATAATCATTCCAAAACTTTTTTTATCTTGCTGTAGATTCATCTTTTATTTTACAGCTCATGAAACGTATCTATTTGCAGTTTATACTTTTTCTTAAGGATCGATTCGATCTCTCTCAAGATCAAGATAATAACCAAAGTACAATCGACGAAATTAAAAAGGGTATTGTTTTTAGAGGTGTCAATGTTTGGACACTCATTTTCGCCATATTCGTTGCATCCATCGGATTAAATGTTAATTCAACCGCGGTAATCATTGGTGCAATGCTTATTTCACCTCTTATGGGACCTATCATGGGGTTAGGTTTAAGCGTTGGAATATCCGACTTTTCGCTTCTGAAAAAATCGTTATACAACTTAACAATTGCTGTTGTAATCAGCATTTTAACCTCAACTCTCTATTTTATGGTGTCGCCATTGAACGATGCTCAATCTGAGCTGCTTGCACGTACATCTCCAACCATTTACGATGTTTTAATAGCTCTTTTTGGTGGGTTAGCTGGTATTGTAGCTGGTTCAACTAAAGGAAAGGGTACTGCCATTCCTGGTGTTGCTATTGCTACGGCTTTGATGCCTCCGCTTTGTACGGCTGGATTTGGATTAGCTACGGGTAATTGGCTCTTTTTTGTGGGTGCTTTTTATCTTTTCTTTATTAATGCAGTCATGATTAGTCTATCTACTTATTTGATTGTGAGGTTTTTAAGGTTTCCAAAACACATTGAAGCTGAAGTTGAAAAGGAGAGGCGTGTTAGAAAATATCTATATATGGTAACTCTTTTAGCCGTTTTGCCGAGCATTTATATGGGATATCGCATTGTTCAAGAGGCTGTTTATCAGCGAAATGCCTCAAGGTTTATCTCTGAGCAGTTCAATAGTAATGAACGTTTTCTCTTTTCTAAATCGATCCATTTTGTTGCTGGTGACAGCTCTACAATTGAACTCTATTTAACAGGAAATCCCTTGGATACCAAGGAGCTTGATTTAATTAGATCTCAGCTGTCTCGCTACAAAATTTCAAAAACTAAACTTGTAATTAATCAAGGTAGTAGCTCGTTGTCTTCTACTGATATCGGGCAGATTAAATTGGGTCTTATTGAAGAGTTGTATCGTAAAAATGAGCAGATAATTAGCGATAAAGACGCTAAGATCCACATTTTGGAGTCGCAACTTCTCGAACTCGGATACGGTTTACCCACTAATTTGGTGGCTAATGAAGTTAAGGTTTTATATCCCTCTATCTCTCGTTTTGCAGCGAGTAAAGTCGTTGATTATAATCTTGTTAGTAATAGTAATGACACCCTTTTGTTAGTCTCCGTCACTTCGTCGCCAAAATTAAAAAGTAGTGATATCACTCGATTTAACGATTGGTTACGTGTGCGTTTTAATCTATCAAAGGTGAGGGTGGTCATGGAGTAGGTATCGAATAAATAAAAACAGCTGTAAGATTTGGATTCTTACAGCTGTTTTTATTTCTATTCTGTTTTGTTATTTCAACTTCACTTCTAAAAATTGATCCACCAGCTCAACACATCCTTTGCATGCTAGCTGATTCGTTTTTCTAATTTCTCTGCATGCCAGTGATGATGAACTTGACATAAACTGCTCTTTCAAAAGCTCTTGCGCTTCTTGGTTATTAGCTAATCGCTCTAATCCAGCGTAGAGTGCTCCACATGCCCCCTCAGGTGCCTTGCCACCGCCATATTTCTGAAATTCTATAGCTCTCATTTGTGCTTCCTCTGAGCTTGATGCCCATTTATAGGCTATTGCTTGAGCGCAATTAAACTTAAGTTCTGGGTGATGATAAAGTTCTGATGCTTTTAAATGTCTGTTCATGAAACTAAATATTTAATTACTTAGATGTTTGAATCCAAAAGGTGTGCCATACTATTTACATGACATCTTTTCCGATAGATGGGTGAATTAATTGAGAAAAAGCTCTACAACATGAGCTACTCCATCCTCTTCGTTCGAGAGTGTAATGAAGTCCGACGCCTCTTTTACTGCTGGTTGTGCATTAGCCATAGCTACTCCCATCCCAGCGAACTTAATCATCGAGAGGTCGTTAAAACCATCTCCACAAGCAATCATCTCTTCGCGCGTATTTCCAGTGTAAAGAAGCAGTTTCTGTAGCGATTGTGCTTTGTCTATGTTTGATGGCATGAGTTCTAAAAAGAAGGGCTCGCTTCGGTAAATACTCATCTCGTAACCAAATATTCCGTTCATCTCTTTCTCTAATAGTACAAGTTTCTCGGGATTGCCTACAATCAGACATTTTGGCACAGGAAATTGAATCGCTTCCGAAAATGATTTTACCTCTTTAATACTCATTTTGTTTAAAAATGCTTCGTATTTAACATATTCGTTTTCAGGAGCTTCTGAAATGATGTTTTCGTTCTGATAGGAGAGAATCTCCACCTCATTTTGAACGGCTATGTCATGTAAAAGAGGTAGTTTTTCACTACTGATCACTGATTCGTGAATTACCTCTTTGGTCTTCCAATTGATTATAGTGCCACCGTTAAAGGAGAGAATATATCCACCATATTTTGCTAACTCTAACTCCTCGGCCAACGGAACTATTCCATAAGTGGGTCTTCCAGATGCTAATACAATGGTAATGCCGCGTTCTTGTGCTTTTATGAGGGTCTCTTTCGTTCGCGCCGACATCTCTTTTTTTGAGTTGGTAAGGGTGCCGTCAAGGTCGAGTACTAATAACTTATATTTCATGTCAAAGTTGTTAATTCAAATGTGTTGTGCAAAAATAACAAAAATTGGAGTAAAGAGTTCTTTAGTTTTTGAAATTTATGCGGTTTTTGAGCTGTAAATGAGATATTTAACTATTTTTAAATATTGGGGTTATTACGACAAATTTAGGGCAAGGGTTACAATGTTTGATTTTGTTGTAATTATAGGTGTTCTGCCATATATCAAGCTCTGTATAAAAGCGTTATGAAAGAATAATAAAGTGTAAAATGAGGGTTTATTGTTAAACTTTGTTTAATTTAGATGCCCAATAAACTTTTGATAGGGTCTATTGTTTACTTTATGATGATTTTCAAACATTTTAAATACATTTTATAATCATGGGAAAGATTTCACAACACATTAAACCTGGCGTTGTTACAGGTGCTGATCTACAAAAATTATTTCAATTAGCTAAAGATGGTGGCTTTGCACTTCCTGCAGTTAATGTTATTGGTTCTGATTCAATCAATGGCGTTCTTGAGGCTGCTAAACAGGTTAACTCGCCCGTTATTGTTCAGCTTTCTAATGGGGGCGCTGCGTTTTATTCGGGTAAAGGTGCTGGTCTAGAAGGACAAAAAGGTGCTATCTTAGGTGCTATCTCGGCGGCTAAACATGTTCATATAATGGCCGAAGCGTATGGCGTTCCAGTTGTTTTGCATACCGATCATGCGGCTAAAAAATTATTGCCTTGGATTGATGGTTTGTTAGATGCAAGCGAAAAGCATTTTAAAGAGACTGGTAAACCGCTATTTAGCTCTCACATGTTGGATCTATCTGAAGAGCCACTAGCTGAGAATATTGAGATCTGCGAAAAATACCTTACTCGTATGAGCAAAATGGGTATGACTCTAGAAATTGAGCTTGGTATTACTGGTGGTGAGGAAGATGGTGTTGACAATTCAGGTGTTGATAATGCATTATTATATACTCAACCTGCTGATGTAGATGCTGTTTATACTGCTCTTTCTAAAATATCTCCAAACTTCACTATTGCGGCCTCTTTCGGTAACGTGCATGGTGTTTATAAGCCTGGTAACGTTCAATTACGTCCTGAGATCTTGAAAAACTCACAAGAGTATATTCAAAAAGCACACAATACGGCTAAAAATCCTGTGAATTTTGTTTTCCACGGTGGTTCTGGATCAACTCTTCAAGAGATCCGCGATGCAATCAGCTATGGCGTTATCAAAATGAATATCGATACCGATACGCAGTGGGCTTTCTGGGATGGTATTCGTGCTTTTGAAGCTAAAAACCGTGGCTATCTTCAAGGTCAAATCGGTAATCCAGAGGGTGCTGATAAACCAAATAAGAAGTATTACGATCCTCGCGTATGGTTACGCGCTGGGCAAGCTTCTTTAGTAACTCGTTTAAAGCAAGCATTTGAAGATCTTAATGCTATCGATACTCTATAGTTTATAGGTAAATGCAAATTAAAAAACGCCGAAACATTATCTGTTTCGGCGTTTTTTTTCTATCTATTTCTCATCACGCCTTAAAACTCTTCCAATACCCTTTTCTGAAAAAATAGAACACGATTAAACTCATGGTGCTCTCAGAGATTAAAATAGAGTAGTAGACACCATTGGGACCAAAATCGAGATTAATAGCAAAAAGATAGGCCAACGGAATCTCCATTGCCCAAAAGGCAAATAGGTTAATGTAAGTTGGAGTGCGTGTGTCGCCGGCACCATTAAATGCCTGAATTAGTACCATCCCTAATCCATAAGCAATCATTCCATATCCGATGATTCTTAAGCAGTTGGCACCATACTCAATGACCTTTGAGTCTGTGGTAAATGCTTCTATAAAAAGAGTTGGAATAAACATAAAAAAGAGTGCGATAAAGCCTAAAACAACAATGTTGACAATTGCAGTAACCCAAATTGTGCGTTCGGCACGTTGTGGGTGATCTGCGCCCAAATTTTGCCCCACCAATGTCGAAGCAGCATTTGAGATTCCGACGGATGGTAAGAGCGAAAATATTAACACTCTAATTGCCAAGGTGTATCCTGCTACAACTTCGCTCCCAAAATGACTTACAATCCGAACCATTGCCACCCAAGAGATGTGTGGTATAAGCATCTGAAACATCCCTCCAATCGATAAATCGAGTAGATGCCACATATCTTTAAACTTGATATGGAGCTCTTTCTTTACAAAATGTACGCGTGCTGATCCGCCAAAGAGAATCCAAAACTGCCAAATTACCGCGGTAGCACGGCCAGTGGTGGTGGCTATTGCTGCACCCTCTACTCCAAATGCTGGAATTGGCCCTAAACCAAAAATAAATATGGGATCTAAAATCATATTTAAGGCATTTGCCAGAAATAGCACTTTCATGGAGATTAAGGCGTCTCCTGCACCCCTAAAAATAGCATTGTTAACAAAAAGTAGAATGATAACAATATTACCTCCAAACATAATGGTTGTGAAACCGCCATGCTTCTCAATTAGCTGATCGCTTGCCCCCATGACACTTAGCAAATCGCTGGCATACATTGCGCCCAATACGCCAATTATTATGGAGATAAAACTCCCAACAATAATAGCCTGCCATCCGTAGTGCGCAGCCTCTTTTGGCCGTTTCTCACCAATCCTTCGCGAAACAAGGGCCGTCGTCCCAATACTTAATCCTATTGCAATGGAGTAGAGTAGGGTCATTAACGACTCTGTGATTCCTACTGTTGCAATGGCATCAGCTCCCAATTTGGCAACAAAAAAGATATCTACTATGGCAAATGTAGATTCCATTATCATCTCCAATACCATTGGAATTGAGAGGAATAGAATGGCTTTTTTTAATGGAATTTCGGTAAAATCCACACCCTCTGAGTTAAATATTTCAGAAAAGAGCTTTTTGCTCCTTTGCAATTTTTCTTTCATTATTTCTTCTATTAAAAAATAAAGAGCTGCTTTTTAAGGGCAGCTCTTTGTATATTATTGGGGGGTTCTCTATTTGTGTCGCTTTTGAAGTTCTCGAGCTAAATCTTCAATGCGATATCCTTTATGGGTAAGTAAAACAATAAGATGGTATAAAAGATCGGCTCCTTCATACAAAAAGTTCTCATCATCGTTCGCCATGGCTCCAATAATCGTCTCAACGGCCTCTTCACCTACTTTTTGAGTTATCTTTCGAGTTCCTTTATTGAAAAGTGATGTTGTATAAGAGCCCTCAGGCATCTCTTGCTTTCGTTTGTCAATAAAATCCTGAAGGGTCTTTAAGAACATGATATCTTCACTGTTATTCTCATCCCAGCAAGTGCCAGTGCCCTTGTGGCAGGTTGGCCCAACAGGATTAACCATAATAAGAAGTGTATCGTTATCGCAGTCCACTTTCATCGAAACAACATTCAAGAAGTTACCCGACTCTTCTCCCTTTGTCCACAAGCGATTTTTAGTACGGCTAAAAAAAGTAACCTGCCTCTCCTCTTTTGTCTTATTATAAGCCTCTTCGTTCATGAAGCCTAGCATCAAAACTTTTTTTGTGCTATTATCTTGAATAATGGCTGGTACTAGGCCATTTCCCAATTTGTTAAAATCAATTACCATAATGTTTTATCTCATTTTTCGTAGGCAAAGGTAATAAAAAGATGATATCTATAAAGATAGTTTGTGATAACTTCATCGCTATATCCAATTTGTGTGCTATTTACGTCGTCTTAAATGTGTGTTAATTAGGTGATCATATCGTCATCCACTTGTGATCAACCCGATATTAAGCCGACTTAAGCCGACTTAAGCCGTTGTGGAAAATGAAAAGCCGAATTAAGTCGGATTGATCTGGTGTCGACCATCTCTTAATGTCGGTTTGTTGTGGAGGTTTATTGGTCACAATGATGATGCAATGAGGGAGCCTCGTTAGGTTTAATATTGATCAATTACACCGCAAAGAGATCTCTCGAAAATGTTGCATTAACAAAATGTAAAAATTGATAAAAATAGTTTGTTCGTTAAAAGAATAACTTTACATTTGTATTTAAAATATCACAAAATCAGAATTATGAAAAAAGTATATTTGGTTATGGCTATTCTAGCTATATTCGTTGTAGTAGGTGCATCATCTTGCAAAAGTGTAAAGCCTTGTCCTGCATATTCTCAAGTAGAAAAGATAGAGGTAAAAGCTTAATTATAAGATCTTTAAATAAGAGATGTAAGTTGTCTTTTTTAGATGATTTACATCTTTTTTTGTATTTATACTAAGTCCAAATAACGCATTGTTTTTGTGTGTAAGTGCTTGTTATATTGTGCGTTAATTTGGCTTGTGTTTCTTTTTTACGTTTATTAACAAAATTGTAAAGGTAAAAGCGTTGAAGTTTAGCTTTAGTTTTTTAATTTTGTCCTGCTAAAAAAATGAACTATATAATTTTTAAAAAGCAATAAAATGTCAAAAATTAAGATTGGTATTAACGGTTTTGGCCGTATCGGAAGATTTGTATTCCGTCAAGCAATTGCAAAAGGTACTCTTGAAGTAGTAGCTATCA
>RRZT011344713.1_pt1 | contig 18398 bp, 31 predicted proteins | sample 2165551 | NCBI WGS metagenome assembly RRZT01 (sample SAMN10456910, study PRJNA506462) | wastewater metagenome | biome: wastewater; feature: sludge; material: wastewater sludge; isolation source: wastewater sludge with Escherichia coli K12::gfp cells carrying plasmid... | place: USA: Moscow, Idaho...
CATGTTGTCATGTGTCACAATCCTGCTGTGCTCGAAATTGTATCTGTCAACAAACTCGTCTGAGAGAAATGACTTGTCAAGATCCATCATCCTGAACACATCTGACGGTATCTTCAGATAAAGAGTGCCGTGTTCCAGTGGTGAGAAATGCTTGTTCTTGATAAGGTTGTTGACAAACTTCACCGGATCATCAACCTTGTGATATCCATAACACACTGTAGCACATTCTGCTACAAACTTGATGGCTCCATCAATGGTCAATCCATCCTGCCGCCATACTTGGACAAAATCTTCATTAAGCTCCATAAAATGATAAATTTATTACGTTCTTTGACATTTTAAGTTCATCTCTTTTGTTCAGGGCATACTGCTTGAAGCTATCAGGCATCTTGCTGATGTCCCCAAGTCTTATCTCGTACTTGCACTCTGACTCACCCTGCGTGAAAGTTCTCAGCTTGTCAAGCGCAATTACATACAATACGGCTCTTTCAACCAGATGCTGTGAGAATCCGGAGATCTTCTTCTCTGTCTCCTCCACATTGTCTGTGGCGTTGATCTTCTCTATGACCAGTGGAAGATGCAGTCCCACGGTGATCATGTCTGTCTTGTATCCATGTGTGTCTGAAATGCCGGGTATGTCTATGTATGCAGCATTGAGATCCTTGTCAATGCTTGGTCTCTCCTTTTTCAGCTGGAACATTCTTCTCAGCTGCCGTCTCAGGAAAAACAGATTTACATCCATCACCATCTTCCAGTCATCGTCAAAGTCCACAGGCTCGTTGTCAAGCATCTTCTGATGGATGAGGCTGAGCACTTTCTCTTTTTCTATCTTTTCTATCTGTGCGTTTCTGTAAAGCGTTGATGTCTTGTTGCACAGACCTCTCGCAAGATTGTATGAGATGACAGCATCTATCTGGCAGCTGTGTATCAATGCTATTCCAGGCTGCTTTTTGTCTGAATCCCTGATGCACAGCATCCTCAGATCCTTGTACATGTCTTTCATCTTTCCTGATGGAATTGGCTCTCCTGAGAAAGCGAAAGCTCTTCTTACTGATGCAAGAGCCTTTGTCATTGAGAATGGCTCTGTTCTACCGTCTTTTTTCTGAACTCTGAATTGTCTCATTTTATTTATTTGTTTAAGAATAATACTAAATTGTTTGGCATCAGATCCTGGCTGATACCTATTGGAACCTTTACCTCTTTGTGCTGAAGGTAATATGTCAGCTCATCCGCTATCTCATATGGATCCCTCATGATGATGTTGTGGTACTTTCCATATACCAGTGTTCCCGTTTTCTTTGTGTCAGGGAACTCCCAGCACAATGGTGTGAGTGTCTCCTTGTTGACCACAATGAATGTGTAGTCAGCAAGCTTGTACTTCTTGTAGAAAGAATCCTTGTCCATGGCATCCCTGATGAGTCTCCAGTAGGCTCTTGCCTGTATCTGGTAACTCCACTCCCTGAATGACTGGAAGAACTCCCATTCCTTGTGTGACGATGTTTTCAGATCTATCGGGTAAACAGTCTTTTCCTCATGGTTCACGATTATCAGATCTGCCATGCATCTGAATGGAATCTCCTGTGCGTTGAATGGAAGATCAGATTTTCCTGGCTTCAAGTCCTTCAGCGATCCTCTGAACTTCAGCTGGTAATATCTCTTTACAGAGTCTGTGTCCGGAGTACCAAAGTAGAACTTGGTGGCATCAGAGTTCCTCAGTGCGTCAACTGACTTGAAAACCTTGTCTGCCATCTCCTTTGAAAGGACAGTCCTTCCAGCGCATTTTATCAGCTCCCTGTAATAGGACTCGCCTTTCTCCCTGATTACCTTTGCCCTTGTCTCAGGTTTCCATCCTGGTCTGTACTTGAGTTCCTCTGTGGCATTGATGATGACTGAGTCAGGCATGCTTGCAAGTGCTGGGCAGGCTGTGCCCTTGATTGATGCAAGATAGTTCACCATCTCTGTTATCTGTGGCTCAGGTTCCTCGAATGTCCCTATTGAGAACCTCTCATTGAAGTTGTCAATACCATCGGTTATTATAGAGTCAACCGCAGATCCGAATGTCAGTGATGGACTTGACACTGGCTCAAACAGGGTTGGTATTGCGTCAAATCCGCCTCTCTCATACTTGGCAAGTATGGAGTAGCTGAGGGCAGGATCCTTCCTGTATTCAGCTTCTGTCACATCCCATGACAGTTCCTTGAAATCCTTAATGCTTTTTTTCATTCTGTATAATTTTTATAAGTTCGTTTACTTCTTTCAGATTGAACACCTCAAAGTATATTGATGTGTCTGTCTGTGTCTCAAGCCATTTCCTGAACAGCTTTTTTTTCAGTGGAAAGACATCGTTCTCAAAGCCCTTACACTCTACAAAGATATGAATTTTATTATAAATAAAATAGAAATCCGGTGTATAAGTTATAGGAAGAATCTTTTTTTTATTCTCTTTGAGACTTCCGGTCTTTTTGTCCTTGTCATAAAAGGAAACGCCGGGTTTGAATCCTTCAACAAGAGTTATTTTCTGGCTCTCGTATTCCGGTCTCATCCCAGCGTTCTTCAAAAGAAGATAAGTGTTGGCCTCAAGCTTTGACTTGAAGCCAATGCCATCAATCCTTACAGCTGTCGCATTGGCAACCTTCTTGTTTGCCGTGCTTTTCCTTCTGAACATTTCTGTCTATTCTGTTTTCCAGGTCAAAGATAACCTCTCCTGCAGCCGTTGCCTCGATGTAGCTTCTGAACAGGGAGAAGTGCTTGCAAAGGAATCTGTATTCCTTTTCCGAGTGCACCTGTCTGCTGATTGCGCTTCCGTTGACAAGATTCACCATGTACACTGTCTTTCCATCGTAATAGTTGTCAAGGATATTGTCTGGATATCTGCTGTCAAGAAATCTTGATGCTGCGACAAACAGTGTTCTCTTGGCGAGTTCAGGGTTTATCATTCTTGTCATCGCCAGGAACTTGGCTGGTGACACCTGCTCATTCTCACTCAGACCTGCGTTGATTCTCTTTCTGATGAACTCCAGTGTACCCTCAAGGACAAACCTGTTGTATCTGAAGTGTGCTCTGCGCTCTTCAAGCATGCTGAGTTTCTTTGCCTGGATGTCTTTCTCTGCGTTTCTCTTGATGAGATCCTTTGCTCTCATGTAGATTTTGTTGTTGAACTCCGCCTGGCTGAATGTGTTTCTCTTGATGAAGTCATCGGTAAGCTCCTCATACACCTGCTTTGAAAGAGCGTCAGCTCTCTGCTTGATGTTGAGTCTCTTGCTCACTTCCTCACTGAGGATTTCCTCAACCATCTTTCTCAATTCTTCTTTATCCATTATATAAAAAATTAATTTAGTTTCAATTTATAACCAACATGTAATTATCAGGAATGTCATCAACATATTTTCTGATGTATTCCTCGAGAACCTCCCTCGTTGATCCCATGCCTATGAACTCACCGAAGTCATTGTAGTATTCAGTTGGAATCTTTCTATTGAATACGACCACAAGGCTTGTGAAATCCATCATGTCTATCAGAATGGCTGATCCAGTGTGTCTGTTCTTGAACCATCCATATGAGTATGATACCCTGTATGCGTAGAATGAGAAGCATTTTGAGCAGTCATCCCTGTCCACGAATGTAAGTCTCACAGGTTTTATTGAACTGTAGTCAATCTTCATTCTTATTGCCCATCCGAATCTGTAGAATTTCCTGAAGAACCTTGCGAGTCTGTCATTTATTCTCCATCCTATCCTTTCCTGTTTATCCGTATACATAATTCTTTTTTTTGTTAGAAGCCCTTTGGAGGCTCGAAGTTACTTGCCACTATGGCCACTATAACCAGCAATACAATAAGTGTCATACAAACAGGTTTGAGAGCAGGCTGCTCAGTTTGTCCTTGCCATAGAACCTGTATATGTCAGACACATCCTTTCCCTTCTCTGTCTCCGGAAGCTCAAGCCTGATGAATCCGCTCTGCTTTGCAAAACGCTCAGAATCCTCTTTTCCTGCCTTGTCAGAGTCAAACAGGATGTAGATGGACTGATACCTTTCCTTGAGGTTTTTGATCGCTGTATCGCTCATGTAATAGCCTTCTCCCTGCATTGACAGCGCAGGTATCCCGATATTGTTGTGCAGGCAAAGGGCATCCTTTACAGAAGAGCATATGCACAGCTTGTCCCCCTTCGGGGGGATCCTTGTCCACAGGCTTATCACCGATGAGTCAAAGTTGTTGCACCACTTGAATCCATCCTTGTTGAATGGCTGGTATATCTTCAGCATGAATCTGTCATCCTTGTGCTCGATATATGCGTAGGCATACCTGTCTGCTGCAAATGTGTATGGTACTCCATCCTTGATGATGATCTTGTGGCTGATTGCGTATATGCCATAGCTGTTCAGGTTGATGAAGTCAACGCCGTATGATTCCCAGTACTCCCTGTCATCATCGTTGAAGTCCCTTATCTTCACCTGGATGTCTATGTTGCTCTTTGTGCTTACCTTAGGGCCTGCGTCATCGCTTACTCTCACACTGCTTGATGCGGTTACCCTGTATTTGCACATATCGTCATACACTCTTCTTATTGCCTCAGGGAATGTGCAGTTCCACATCCTCATCAGCAGGGAGAATGTTGATCCTGATTCACCTGTGGAGAAGTCCTTGTAATGGATCCTGAATCCATCCTTTGTATATATTGCGAATGATGGATGCCTGTCCGGTCTTAATGGACTTTTGATCTTGCATGGTATCTCTTTGACACCAAGATAAAAGGACAGGATCTGAGCCTCGCTGACTCTGCATAGTATGTCCTCTTCGGACATTTGTAATCTTCCTTTTGCGAACATTGTTATTTGTTTTAATTGTGCACAAAGATATGAATATTTATTGTCAGTATCTGTCTGATGCTGTTTTTTGTGCTTATTTGAAGTTGGAACTTGGATTGAGAATCCATAGGTGCGATCCCTTTGGACCCTTTGATATTATTCCGTGATCCATCAGTCCATTCAGACCACCATATATGGGCTTCGGAGTTTTGTATCCTGTGAACTTCATTGCGTCATATACATTGAATACAAAAGTTTTCTTGTTCTGTTTAATGCATTCTTTTTCTATGTATTCAAATACTTTTATTGATGATTTCGATATCATGTAAAAGTACTTCAGAAGATCTATGCATATTTTCTTTTCTTGTTTCATCTTATTTGTTTAAATATGGTATTTTTGATTCTTTTACTTCTCCATTCTTCATGAATGTCTCAGAATATACAGTGCGTTTTTCGTTCTCATACTCTATTGAAAGTCTGAGTTTGCTTATGTCTATCCAGTTTCCTTTTGCTATAAGCATCGGGTTCACATAGTAGTAGCTTCTTTTTATTTTCATTGATCCGTCTTTCTGTTTCTTTGACAGTGGAAGAAGAACCTCTTTCTCTTTCAATGACTTTATTGTCCTCTCAAAAGTCCTTGGCTCAATACACAGATATTCTATTGCGCTCTCCTTTAGCTCTCCTGCCACATAAACTATGTTCTTGTAGTTCATCTGTGCAATAAGATACATGAATGTGCTTGTCTCCAGCTTGTTCAGATTTGACAACAATGCAAGATCGTTTACATATAGTTTCACAAATTCCGGCTCACTGTTGACGCAATATGTTTTCTGTGTACTGACTGACGAAATCTCTCCTGTACTATGGTCTACTACCTCATTTACAATGAGTTGACTTAATTTTCTTTTTTTATCTTCCATTTTTCCTATTCTCTTCTTTTCTGTAAATTGTAACATATATGATTATCAGCGTTTTACATTTTCAAAAGCGACCGTAGCTAATGTCGTAAACACCGACCACAGCTACTGTCGTAAATTGCGACCATAGCTATTGTCGCTTTTGGTTTTTTTTACGCTTATTATTTACGACATTCTCTGTCATCAAAAGTAATACTTTTTTATCACATTGACGTCATATAATGTCGTTTTTTTTATGGAGGTGATCTGTTTTTGTTCATGATTTTATATAAAAAAACAGGGAAGCCAGAATCAACCGGTTTCCCTGCACAATTAAAATAACAACAAAATGAAATTAGAATGGCAAGTCGTCATCCTTTTTCTTGGTATCATCCACAAATGGGGATGCTGCAACAGGTGCTGCTGGCGCACTTGGTGCCTGCACTCCGTTGAGCTTGCTGAGGTCTGTTGCCTCAACTTTGAACTCTCTCAGTGGAGCATAGCAATATACGCAGTTCCTTGTTGCATAAGAGTCATCGTCTATGGCTTTCTGGAACAGCTCTGGTCTGTTTCCATTGCCCATGAAGAATCTGTTGTATGCGTTCTCAAACATCTTTCCCTGGTCTGATGTGCGTATTCCTATGGCTACATAAATTACAGCCTCAGGAAGCATGTCATGGATGCTCTTGATCTCTGTTATATTTCCCTTGAAATAGTCAGCTATTCCATCAAGTCTCGCCACACACTGATCTTCTGTGACCTTGTCATTCTTCACCCATGTCTTTGTATCCCGGTCATACTTGTCAGGATTTGGAATCCACAGGAGTGTTTTCAGGAAGTTGGTAAGATCCTCCTCACCCTTGTGGAGTGGTCTGTAGTCCTCTGACAGTCTTGCTGGCCCATTGGAATACACAGGAATCTTGTGTGCTTCCTTTTCCTCCTTTGTCACCCATGCAGTCCTGCCGAACTTGTCAATCACCTTGCACTTGGTGTTCGCGTTGTTCCACTGGTCTGCATCCTGAATGAAGAAACCCACTCTTGTCTTGATGCTCGGAGCTGTCTCTGTGGCTATTGTCTGCACAACGAACTCTATTCTTGCACAGGCAATTCCGTTGTCATTGGTGAGGTAATATTCAGGATCCTTGTCAACGTTGCCCTTGTATATTGATGAAAGCTCTTCCTTTGTTGGATTGACAGCCAGTATCTTCACTGGAGCTATGCCGTAATACAGCTTTCTTGGTTCGTTACTCTTGTTGTCTGCTGGTCTTTCTGAAACTTTTGTTGTAAACATAATCTTGTGAATTTAAATTGTTGATTTTATTATTTTCTTTCTTTCTTATTTTGAACCCTTTATCTTTGTTCCGAGTTCCTTTACCCTGTTTCTGAATGTCTCGTTGTTCTGAAGTGCAGGATTCTCTCTCCACACTCTGTTTAGATCATCAAGGCTTGAGCACATCTCAAGTCTCTTCATCTGTATATCAAGTGTCGGATCACCGTGGGGCTTGTATGTGCTTTTTCCATCAGAGTTGTCCATGGTATCGGCATCCTTTGTGTCATCAATGCAGAAGAGTCCGTTCAGCGCATACTTTCTTGCGTATGACGAGGCTGCTCCTGTTATCTGTGACTCATCCATGCCTTTCTTGGTCTCAGCCTCCCTGGCATATGCGGATGTCTCTGCTATGGTTTTTCCTGCATTGTCCCTGAGTGTGGCTGTCGCCTTTACATAGAACCGGTTTCCTATCAGCTCTATGGAATCCGATATCTCCAGTGACATATCCTCAAGAAGCGGCTTTACAGCCTCAAGGATATCCTCACAGCTGCGGTATCTGTAACCGCCAAACTTGTTCATCTGCCCTTTTGGGGCTTTCAACTCTTTCTGAATCTCGCTTAATGTTTTCATTCTGAATGTTTTTTAATTATGTAAATATAGTAATTTTATCTGATTTTTCCTATAATAAAAATCAGATTTCTCTCAGTTTTTTGAGGTACTGGTAGATCCTCTGCATGGCAGGTGTGTCTGTTGCTTTCGGCATCTCATGGAAATAGCACACTGCTCCGTCAAAGTACATGGCTATGGCTCCTCCAGGACATCCGTCTCTGTTGATCATTATCTCTATGAACCTGACATTGTCCTTGAGTGTGGTGATGTCATATCCCTGATAGTTCGGTATGTCGAACTTGAATGGGGAGAATATGCCTATCATCAGATTGCAGTCCCTGGCTGTGTATTTTGAGTCAGCAAGGTTTGCCACCGAAGGTTTCAGCTTCTCCATCATCTGCGCGTTGAGCGACTCTCCTGCGAAGGCCTGCTGCTGTATGAGCACTGACGTGAACTTGTATCTGTTCCTGAGTATCACGCAGTATTCTGACAGCTTGTCTATGGTCTGCTTGAGGTTCATCCCTCTTTCCTCTGACACAAGAGACACATGGTCAAAGAACACAATCCGGTATTCCTCTGTGTCATCAGGCTCATAATAGTCAAATGTCTTCACATTCTTCTTCTCGCCTGTATTGTCATCCTTTACAGGAACCTCCTTCATGTGCACTGTCCCGTGATCCTCCGCATATCTCTTGCACTCGTTGTAGACTCCAGTGGGATTTCCGCTCTGCGAGAATATGATTGACTTCTCGAAGAAGTCGAACACATCCTGAAGGTAGTCATCCTGAAGCAGGTCAAGAATCTCCTTTGACACAGGCTTGTTGTCCTTAACCGACTTCATGTCTGTTGGTGATACTCTTACCTCGTGCTTCGTGTAGTCATATATGATATGGCTCATGAACCTTGTCATCACATCCTCCGGAGTCTCCTCCCTGGCATAGTAGAATATCTTTATCCTTATCTGCGTGGGATGGTGGTATGCGTACAGTATGGAGTTGTATATGAACAGCCATGATGCAAACTGCGTCTTTGACGCTTTTGTCGATGCTGTTACCACATAGTACTTTCCCTGCTCCACTCCAAGGAAATCATCGGCGAACCTGCTGAATGGCGATGGTATGGAATTGATCTTTCCACTCAGGATCCTGTCCCTCTTTTCCTCCAGGGAGTTGATTACCCTGTCCTTTAATCCAAGCTCTTCACTCATTGTTGATTATTTTTGAAATATGTTTTGCCTCTTCCATGGCACTTTCCTCCTCGAAATCTCTCCTTTGTCTCAGAGTCTCGAAGATCCTCTCGTCTGTTAGCCCGAGGATTTTCAGCTTGTGCATTGAGCATGTGTATGACTCCTCGCTGAGACCTGGCATCATGAGCACCATTGAGAATGACACAATGTCCATCATCATCCTCATCTTGCCATAGCTGTCTGAATCCTCATTGAGGTTGTCAAGTATGCGACTTATCTTCTTTCTCAGTTTTCCTGCCTTTGCAAGATCCATGGGTATCGCAATCCTGTCTTTCATCTCATGCTTGTTGTCCAGTCCCTGTTCTCCGGAGCTGAGCCTTCGCTGTTGGTTAAATAGTTGTACAGCTCACTCGTGAACTGGATCTCGTTGTTGCCATCCTCTCCTGGCTTGATGTCATTCTTGAAGATGAAGTACTTTAACAGTTTCATGTATCTGTAATCGCCATTGAAGCTCTCAACGTACTTTCTGGTGGCCTCAGCGATGTCTTTGTCAGAGAATGAACCAAACTTACCTGTGAACTGCAGAAGTCGTCTGTGGATCAAGAATGGGCCTTCTGTCCAGTAGAAAGCAGTCCCATCCTTTTTGCCCTTCGGGTATATTGATTTCAGAGTCTTTTCGAGAGCTGTCTCATCTTTTGAATCTTCTCCCCCTGATATGCCCCCCTCCGGGGGGGTGTCACGTTCTATCTTGCAGATTGCCTTCAGCAGGTTGTGTCCTCTTTTTGTCATGATAAGCTCGTCATTGTTTCCGAACATATCTTTCTGGACTGCTATTATTCCTACTCTTATCATCTTTGCTTTTATCTGTTCTGTGTCACTGCATATTGCCTGCAGCCAAATTACATCCGAGTCATCCAGTTGGAACTCTCTTGCTTTCTTTGAATCAATTTTGATTGTACTCATTTTTGTTTTGTTTTTAAAATTCAAGCATTTTTGTCATTATAAATCTAAAGAGCTTCAGGATACAGTAAAGAGTGAGTGTGCTTACCATTACCGTTATACAAAAAATCCATGCTCTTAGATTTTCTATAAAGAAGCTGCTTTGAAAAAATTGTTCTAACATGTTAGTCCACTATTGACATCTTTATAGCACCATCAGAATTTAAATTATCCATTTTGACTTTAATTTTATCTTGCAACTTATTAGGTAAGTTTCTAATACTCCCTACTCTGATTGCAAGTCTGGTACTACCTCCATTATTTGAGTTATTTAACTTTACTAATGCTCTCATATATAATGTGCATCTGTCAATAAGATTCATAATACTATAATCAAAGTCATTCAGATAACATTTGTTAGCATCGAACTCAGGAAGGTAAACATCGATTGATATATTATACATAATTTTGTAACCTTCAAGATTATCAATACCAGGTATATCAATATACCCGTTATTCATATCCCTATCAATGTCTGATATGCCATTTTCTATTGGCATACAATCGCTCATTTCTACTCTTATGAATGAGATGTTTCTATTTCTAATCTCATCCATTGACAATTTAACTTGTTCTTTTTTCATTTTGTTTGCTTTTTGTTTTAGTTCTTTTATATAATCTATTTCTATTCTCTACACTAATTCTTTCAAATACTATACTTTACTATATATTTTTTTTTGTCTTTATTCTGATTTTCTTTTAGCTGTATCTGTCTGATTCTTTCTTGGCATATATGGATGATCTTGTTGTAATCCATTGTCCTCTGTTGTTCTGGCGTCATGGACTTGTCATCCTTTGTCCGCAGGATTCTTTTGATGATATCCGCATCCCATGGAGTCAGATCCTTGTAGTCCAACCAGATGCTCCATGGCTGTATTGTATGCTCTGCGTAGTTTGATTGTCCTACGTTGTTTTCTCTTACATTGGAGGTGTCTATTATTCCAAGCATCTCCAGCTTGTCATACAGTTCTTTGCTGATTTCTTTTGTCTGTTCCATTGTTCTTTGTATTTTTATATTGTTTTAATCTGTAAAATCTTCTTTTTATTGCTTTCTTGTGCCGTTTTTCTTTTTTTTTCTGATTTCTTCTTTCGAGTTTGTGTTCCAATGAATCGTATTCTGGTGAAAACTCGCAAAAAACGAGAAATAATAAGAAAAACAAAGCAATAAAAGCTGATAGTTTTATCAATGCACTTAAAAATTCCATCATTTTGAATTGTATTTCATTGTTTTGTTATTTGTTTGATTTTTTTGATATACTGTTTGTCTCTCGCATATCCGATTCTTTTCAGGAATCTGTAATAGCCTTCTCCCTTGTATCTGTATTGCACGCAGGTCTTGTAGGCTTTCACTGACTCTCTCCAGTCATCGAATCTGTAGTAGTCTCCTGTGCTTGAGTCATACAGTCCGAAAAGATTGTTGTATTCTCTACATACATTTGACTTGAAGTTTCCTGTCTCGAGCTTTGCCTGCGCAAGGACTATCTTTCTGTGTTTTATTCCTGCCTTCGCAAGCTCCATTTTCAGGTTTCTCTCATTGATTTCCGGGATCTTCGGCTGTATGTCCATTATCTTCGGACTTGACCATATTATCTGCCACTCTTTGTGGCACTCTATCCCAATCGTGAATGAGATTAATGTAATCAGCATTGTCTTTCGCATATTCTATGATTCTTAATGTTCTTCGTTTTTTTACCCACTCTGCTGCGTCTCCCTCTGAATTGCACAGGTGGAATGTTGTCTCCACTATCAGTGCGTACTTGTATTTTTTCAGTGTCTTTCTGCGCAGCTCCATCTTGTGGTTCGCAATCAGCTGGTAGACATACCAGTGATCCACTTTGTGTGCTATAACTCTTGCTTCCATTTGTTTGCAAATTTAGTTAATACTTATGAACAATCTGACAGTCCGGGTGGTGATTTGTTGTTAAATTTTTTCATCATTTATTCCTCCTCGTCAAAATCCTCATACAGATCTTTTTCCGCATCAAGTACCTTCACTACTTCCCACTTGATGAAGTCCGCAACCTGCTCCCCACTCATCCAGTGGTTGACTATCTCATCAAACAGATCTGCTTTTGCTTCCGCTTCTGATCTTCCTCCCTGTACATACTCAACCAGCTCATCCATTGCTTTTGCGTGTCTTACGTCATCAAATGGTGCAAATTCCAATTCTTCTTTTCTCATGATGTTTTGTTTTAATTGTGATTAACTATACCTCTTTTTGTTGTTATGGCCTCAGAAGGCACGGAAATGCCCTTTCTTGCCATTATTCTCATTGAACTCACCTGTCAGTGTGTTCTCTATGAGAGATTCTGTCACATCCCAGTTGTGCAGCATCCAGATTACGCTTTCCATGTCATAGTCGTGTGTCTCATTCAGCTCATCTCCTATGAAATTCAGTGTTATCTTCCGTTCTTTGCATCTGGTCACATAGATTACTCTTATGCTTCCGTCTTTCTGTCTTACTGACCATCTCTTTTCTGCCCATTCTTTTGGAGTAGGCAGGATGTCTTTTTCCATAAGATCGTCTATCCTCAGCGGTCTTTCTGTTCTTATTACCAGCTTTGTCTTGGTCTGTATGGTGATGTATGAGTCTGACGGGAACTTCTTTAGCTCCATTTCCCTTTGCAGATCCCACACTTTTCTCCTGTTGCTCATCCCTATGAAATACTCGTGAGGATAGTATATGTCCAGCTGGCGGTTGTCATGGTATGATGACTCTATTTCCTGGTGGTCATTCCATATTCTGAATACGTCATCGCTGTCCAGTGTCACATGGTCTACCTGCAGGCTTTCTGTCAGATCCCATGACACACTCATCATCATGAAGTCATCCGGGAATTTCTCATCCGTCTCTGATATTGCCACGTTGGTGAATAGCAGCAGTGAGTTGCTTCCTGCCTTGTTGGTTCCATCAATCACGCTTATGTTGGTGAATCCTTCTTTCTCTGCTATCTGGCAGGCTGCCTCCATCTTTTCTGCCTTGGCATATATCTGCGCATCCATCTTTCTTCCGTCATATTCTGACAGCTTGATGGTGTTCTTCAGTATGATGACAGCTGTTGCATCATTCATGTATTGAGGCACAAATTCCCTGAATCTTATCAGTGCCCTTGCATCTCTCTTCATCTTTTCCACTGAACACAGGTACTCGCACTCACCAAGCTCTTTCAGCCTTGTTATGAAATTGTCATTGATGAATTTCCATGAGTGTTCATACTGGTTCTTCATCTGATCCATGTTTAGTCCTTCTGTGTCTGCCTGTGTCACTTCTGAGCCATCGTAGTTGACAATCTTCTCTTCGCTGGCTGTTTCCTTGAACTTCTGTCCAAGCAGTCTCTGTGACATGAAGAACTCATGCTGCCCTTCCCTTATCCGGAATCTCAGGTAGCTGCTCTGGTGCAGTCCGTCTTTTGTCAGATTTGGAGAGTCTACTCTTGCCCAGTCTTCCATTGTTTCCACTTTCTTGATCTTGGCTTCGTTTGCCATTGTCTGAATCATTGATTTTGTTGCTTTCATAATGTTTTTATTTTTGATTTATAAATAAATTTGTTTGTGTTTAGTCTGCCATTAGCCTTATCAGCTTTTCAAGCTCATTCATCTCGATCGAATGTCTTTTTCCTATGAGATCCACGATCTCGTTCTTGCATTTGCTGTTGTTGTTGATGGTTGTGACAATTTGCAGTTCCTTTGTCCTGTATGTCTTTGTCACATACATGAACTTCATGTCATCTCCCTCTTTCCAGCATAGCTGTACACTGATTGCCATTATCTTGTCATTGACTCCGGGAGATATCCATTTGTATGCGACGACATTGTATTCAGGATCCTTGTTGTCCTTTTGCAGCTCTCTGAATTTGATCCACATGTCTTTCCTGCTTATCAGCGGAAGCGGTGTGTAGAAAGAGTCCTCATATATTCCTCCGTTGTATATGTGCCATATCTCGAGTCCCATTTCCAGTTCCTTTCCCTCACTTAGTGGAAATTTGATCCAGCTGTTCATCTCATCAACCAACTTGCTTTTTGTCTCTACTGATGTTCTCAACTTAAATTCTGTACTCATTTTCTTTTTGTTTTTAATTGTTTATTATATCATTGAACTTTCGCACAAACTTCTGATCATTATCTTGATCACAGCCCAGTGGGCTTTGTCTCCAAGATCTGCATCTTTGACATATCTCGGCTCTGCTTTTTTTCTTGTACTGAGGAGACTGTAGGATACTGTTGTCGCCATTCCATCTTTTTGAATGAAGTCTTTTCCTACCATACCATAAATTCTCTTGTCTTCAGAGTTATTCAGGAACATATCTATCATTGTTGTGCTTTTTCCTTCTGTTGTCCTTACGATTGACATTTTTATTCTTACGATATGCCGTCTTTTGTTTTTGATATTGCTTTTGAACTTTTCATACAGTAGCATGAAGTTTGTCCTTGACAGTGTGCTTTCGTAGGAGTCCAGTCTTTTCTGATCATCTGTTATCCACCATATGTCCGGTCCTATTGTCAATGTCCAGTTGTTTGCTAATTTGAAGTAAAATCCTTTTCCGTTTGCTTCTGTGGTTGTTGCCTCAAACTGCATGATTGATTCAATCTGTACTGTTTTCATTTTTTGTCTGAATTTATTGATAAATATATTTTATTGATTAATACCGTCATTGAGTCTCTGAATGATTTTGTCGGCTCAATGGTATATTCATGTCTGTAATGTCCCTCCTGCTCACATCCTATTGCGCAATCCGCTTTTCTCCAGCATTTCACGCTTGTCTTGTGGAATGATGCCATTTTGTAGTTCTGGTTTCCACATAGCAGGTTTATCACCATGCACCATCTGTCCTTGATCACTTGCAGTGTGAACCCATGGCTCTTCTTCTTGCGCTTCTGCTCCTTTGAGTACAGTACCAGATTCTGTATTGCCTCTGAGTCAAAGAGCGAGTTTACCACTGTTGTCTTGTTCTTCAGCAGATCCTCTTCCTGGTCATCCAGGATGATTGCGTTTGGTGTTATTATCAGCTTTGCATGGCTGTTCAGTTTCAATATGATCGAGTCTGTTTCTTCCTCAATCTTGTATGTTTTTATGCTTGCTTCTATTACTGACATATTCTGTTTTTTTTGTTTTGTTTGTTTGTTGTCCCACTTACCCTCCCTCGCTTTTATGAAGCTACGAAACATTCTCAGTCTCTGTCCTTGCAGAAGATGTTGTCCATTATCTTTGAGCTTCCGTAGAAACAGTCTATTGCATAGTCTGTCTCTCTTTTGTCGCACATTGTGTCATAGGTTTCCACTCCACTGTGTCCGAGTACTGGCTCCTCGAAATTGACTTTCATTTCTCCGTTGGCAAAGAATGTCAGAGTCGCACAATGATACAGGTTCACTGCCATCTTTATCGCTATCTGGTTTTGATGTGACATCTTTCTTGTTATGAGATTGACAAACGAGTTTGAGTCTATGTCAGCCATCAGGCTGTCATCAAGATCCATGTTCCAGACTTCATATGTCAGTTTCCCAACAAAGTCATTGCTTACATTATAGTCTGCTTCCAGCATTGCTCTGTAGACCTCCCTTTTCAGGAGATATACCTGCAGTGCGGCTCTTTCCACATAATGTGGCAGGTTTACTCTCTTTGTCCTTTGTTTCTTGCAGAACTTGTCAATGTCCTCGTCATAAGTCAGTTCACTGATGATTCCTGATTCAAGCATGAACTGTCCTTCTGATTTGTCAGTCTTGTTGTTCTTTATTTCAAACTGGTATTCCTTGTTTATGGAATCCAAGACATCTATTACCTCATTGGCGTTCTCATTGTCTCCCCAGTTTCTCATGATCATGTTGAACAATTCTTTGATCACGTTCTTTACTCCGCATTTTGCTGTTTTCATATTTTTTTTGTTTTAGAATCTGAATAATAAATTATATTGTTTTGTGATTTCCTCTCCTTGGTATCCCATCTTCTTGAAGATTGATATGAAGTGCTTTTTCTGCTCTTCTCCTACCAGTCTTATTGATGTTCCAAGTCCATAGGTGTCGTCTATGCCTTCCAGCATTTTCTTCTGAGCCTTCATCATCACAAGGAAGTGTTTTACTATCCACTGCTCCCTTGACAGCTCATTTGTGAATCCTGGAGCATCGCATTGCGCATATCTGCGTATGCTGTTGATGATGCTGCATGGCTCTTTGCTTTCAGGCAACCACGGGAAAAGCTGGATCTCCATTATCCACAGGTCAAAGATGTCATTGAAGTGGATCTTGAATCCCTTTTCCAGCAGTTCCTTCAGAATATCATCCATGGAATGTCCTACCAGAGCCTTGTTTTCCAGCAGACATTTCACTTCAGATATGTCCCAGTTCTCAGGCATGGTGAACATTCTCTCACCTGTCTTGTCAGCGAGGATCCACTGTGATCCTACCTTGCTGATCATTACCAGCCTCAGTGAGGCGAGCATTTCTTTTAAAGTGCAACTTTTCTCCATGCTCTTACAAATATCTGGTCTTTGTCCCAACCCTGTTCTGCCAGTCTCTCCTTTGCCTTTTCCAGGTCAATGGTTTTGTCTCCAGTTCCTATGATCTGGAAATTGTCAAGCTCTTCTCCATTCGGAGCTGTGGTTGATCCTGCGTTCTCCCATGTTGACAGTACTATTGTCTCCTTGAGCTGGTAGTATGCGTTTCTGATGATGTCTTTGAGCGTTTTCTCAGGATTGGTGTCATTTTCTTTGGTGACACACTTGAACTGCTTGTTCATCTCAAACTCCTTGTTGTTCTTGTATAACTTGAAGTCTGTGTTGTACTCCACAGTTCCATCAGTTACCTCGCATCTGCTTATTTCCATGGCAGATTCAGGATATCCTGGGTTCTTTGTGTCACGGATCCATGCCCACATGAACAATAGCTTTCTTGATGATGAACTCATCTCATGCGATTCCTGCTGTGGCTCAAACTCGTTGTTCAATTCTACCAATGTCTCTCTTACGATTTTGTCAAACTGTTCTTTTTCCATTTTCTTGTTTTTTTGAAATTGTTTTTTTGTTTCCTCCAACCACCACTTCTTCAGGCGAGCGTACCTTTGTTGTCTTTAGATGTCCTGCATATAAGGACCGAAGTCCTGATCCTCATTGTCGTAGTATTGGAATGTCTTTTCTGTCCATTTCTCCACTTCATTCTTGAGCCTTATGGCTCTTTCATATATGATCTCATTGGATCCCTTGGCTTCCTCTGCTATCTGCAGCAGTCTCTCATGCAGGTCATACAGGTCATTCATGTCTCCTGCATAATACAGGTTCATCTTCTCCTGGAAGTCGGTGAATTGGTTTTCCAGTTCTTCCAGTTCTCTTGAAATTCTCATCTTTTCTTTTCCCATGATTTTAATCTATTTTGATTGTTTTTACTTGTTTGAAAATCATTTTTGTGCAGTCACCCAGCAGGTCACACTTTGCATCCCTGTCATTGTGCTCTTCACACAGATAACAGCCGTTGCAGCTGCTTTCCTTTCTGGGTACACATTTCAGGATCCTTCCTTCAAACTCAAGCAGTGATCCCATCTTTCGTTTTTCTGTTTTCATATGACTTCTATCAATTCGTCATAAATATTTCCCAATGTCTCTTTTATTCCTTCTATGGTGTCGTAATATGAGTCATTGGTGTCTATCGGAGTCAGCTCTTTTAGCCAAACCCAGTCGAAGTTTATGGATCTTTCGATATTTTCCAATATGATGTCATTGGCTTCATGCCTTATTCTGACGAATCTTATTGGATAATCCTCTTCTCCTTTGTCTCCCGTTGCCTCTTCCACAAAGATGTCTCTTACCTTTGTCCAGATGATGTTCTCGTCATCTATGAAGAAAGTGTTTTCCATTACTTTCTTCGAGAGTTCTATTATCAGCTTTTTGTCCATTTGTTTTTTTTTGTTTTGAATATGCTCACTTTGGAGCCTCAAATGTCCTATTTGGGTGAGGTCAGCAAAATTGCTTATCCCGGTTTAGTGACACACACTTGTCACATTCTCTGCAAACAGGATATGGTCTATGGCTTTTTCCAGTATCTTGTTGAATGTATACAGGTTTGCCATGACATTGATGGTCACGTTCTTTCTGTAATATTTGCGCAGCCACTGATGGATGTCATCGTCACCCATTCCTATGAAGCCTGCCTCATACCAGTTGTATCCTGGTGTGTTCTTGTAGGCTTTTCTGCAGTATATCAGATTCTGCAAGATCTCTTTTCTTGCTTCTTCTGTGTACTGGTAATAAATCTCTTCTTCCATTGCCCAACGGGCGTTTAGTCTTTTAATCATTTGGTTTGTTTTTAATTATATAATCGTTTAAAGCTGCATCTACTGACCAGAATCCACAGTCATAGGAGTTTGTGTCCATTGCTGGCCCAAATATCTCTATATGCCATGCTTTTCTTGCTCCTATGATGCGGATTGTGTATTCGACATTATCCACTGTTTCAGTGAATCTTGTCTCCAACCATGGATCTTTTCCAAGACCTGTTATGTGCTGTTCGTTGCTCATGCTCATTTTGTCAATGTGTTTATTGATTCACTCAGAAGCTGCTTGCACAGGCTCACTTCTTCTTTTGTGTGTGCTATGGCATCAAACACACTCATGTACTTCTCAATCTCCTTGTTGCCATCAACAAACG
>RRZT010692506.1_pt1 | contig 18392 bp, 16 predicted proteins | sample 2165551 | NCBI WGS metagenome assembly RRZT01 (sample SAMN10456910, study PRJNA506462) | wastewater metagenome | biome: wastewater; feature: sludge; material: wastewater sludge; isolation source: wastewater sludge with Escherichia coli K12::gfp cells carrying plasmid... | place: USA: Moscow, Idaho...
AGTGCATAGCAATGACGAACTGGGCACGACGTCCAAGGCGATCAATCGCTTACTCGACACGATGCAGGGCAACCTGAAATCCATCGCCAGCGGCGCAAAGTCCGTTGCCTCGGCGGCCACCCAGATGTCCACCACCTCCAATCAGGTGGCCACCGCCTCAAACCAGCAAAGCGAAGCCGCCTCCGGCATGGCCGCCACGGTGGAGGAAATGACCGTCAGCATTAACCACGTCGCCGACCGTGCGCAAGAGACCAGCCGTCTGGCCGCCGAATCGGGCAAGCTCGCCAGTTCCGGCGAAAAAGTCATCGGCCAGACAGCGAGCGATATCCAGGATATTGCGGCGACCGTCAATGAAGCGGCCGAACTCATCCATGGACTTGAACTGCACAGCCAGCAGATTTCCAACGTTGTTTCGGTAATCAAGGAAGTCGCCGACCAGACCAACCTGCTGGCGCTCAATGCCGCCATTGAAGCAGCCCGTGCGGGGGAACAGGGACGCGGCTTTGCCGTCGTCGCCGATGAGGTACGCAAACTGGCTGAACGGACCTCGTCCTCGACCAAGGAGATTTCGGACACTATCGGCACTATGCGCAGCAGCGCCAGCAATGCGGTGACCAGTATGCAGGGCGTGGTAGACAAGGTTGCCAAGGGCGTCGAACGGGCCCAGAAAGCCAATGAGTCAATGCGTCAGATCGGCGAAGGTGCGCGAGGCTCCGTCGGCATGATTGGCGAAATCGCTGAAGCCATTCGTGAACAGGGCACGGCGACCAACAACATCGCCTCCCAGGTCGAGCGCATCGCGCAAATGTCGGAAGAAAGCAGCGCCTCGGCCGGGAATAGTGCCCAAGCGGCTCAGGATCTGGATCGGCTGGCGGCAGACATGCAGCGCATTGTCAGTACGTATCGGCTTTGAACGGCCAGCTTCCCGGTTTTCAGGGTGCCGTTTAGCGCTCGGTACAGAGTGTTTCTACTCCGACCTAGACGGCCCCTGAAGGCTCGAAATTCGGCTGCCAACAAGCGTGGTTTGATTGACGGGGAAAGAGTAGATTGTCTTTACATCGACTCAGCAGAACATTCAAATTCAGAAAGACCTAGTCGAATTTACGGAGAAACCAGGTGAACAATATGACCAGCCAAGGTAGCCCGCGCAGGGCGCAGTCACAAGCGATAGATGCGCGTGACGCCGTCCGTGAATTTCATGCAGCGGTCGTGCAACCGGACATGGCGCTAGTGGTTTTCTTTTGCTCCAGTGACTTTGATCTGGATGCTCTCGCAGAAGAAATGCATCGTCTATTTAGTGGCGTTCAGGTCGTTGGCTGCACGACTGCTGGAGAAATCGGACCGGAAGGTTACCTTGAGCATAGCCTGAGCGGGGTCAGCCTCCCTGGCAGAACGTTCACTGTGGTCAGTGCGTGCCTCGAGCATTTGCAGCAATTCACAATGACCGCAGGACAGGGCTTTGCCAAAAACGTGTTACACGCACTTGAAAATAGGGCGCCGAATATGCACGTGGACCAAAGCTTTGCACTGCTTCTGATCGATGGCTTGTCAGTACGCGAAGAACAGGTCACGCGCGCTTTGCAGAGTGCCCTGGGCAAAATTCCATTGATTGGCGGTTCGGCCGGCGACAGTGTGGATTTTTGCTGTACCCACGTGTACTTTGAAGGAACGTTTCGCAGTGACATTGCCGTCCTGACACTTGTCAACACCCCGTTGCCTTTCAAGCTATTTGACACACACCATTTCATCGCAACAAACGAAAGGCTGGTGGTGACTGACGCTGATCCAACGCGGCGACTCGTCAAGGAGATCAATGGATTACCAGCCGCCGAGGAATATGCACGAACGCTCGGGGTTTCTATGCACGACCTTGAGCCCGAATTATTCGCAGCCAGGCCGGTCGTTGTCGTGATTAATGGCGTTAGCTATGTACGTTCCATCCAGAAGGCGAATCCGGATGGCAGCGTGACGTTTTACTGCGCGATCGAGAACGGTCTGATTCTCCGTGTTGCAACCGGGGTAAACCTCTTCAAGAATCTGCAACAAACGTTCACCAAAATACATCGGGAAATTGGCCCCCCGCAACTGGTCCTCGGATGCGATTGTCTTCTCAGAAAACTGGAGATTTTCCAGAGTCCCGATAAAGATCGCGTTATAGAACTGCTGCTAGAAAATAATACGACCGGGTTTGGCACCTACGGCGAGCAGTTCCGCGGTGTGCATGTCAATCAGACATTTTCCGGCATCGCCTTTGGTTCAATTCCAGCCGAGGCCGATGATGCCTGACTTAGGGCCACTTCGTGTTAACGAGGACGTTTCGGCATTGAAGGCAGAAATCGCTCGCCTTAACAAGATAATCGGGGCGTTGATGGATCGCGCCGAACATAGCACCAGCATTCAAGGGTCCGATTTCAGTCTGTTCCAGACAGCGATCATGCTGGAAGACCTGGTTGTCAGCCGCACGGCGGAACTGCAAGCAGCCTTGGCAGAGCTTGAGCTGTACCGTCATCATCTGGAAGAACTCGTATTCTCGCGTACCGCCGAACTGGCCGAAGCTAAGGACGCCGCCGAGGCGGCCAACCACGCCAAGAGCATTTTCCTGTCGACCATGAGCCATGAACTGCGCACGCCGATGAACGGCATCATGGGCATGACCAATCTGGCGCTGCGCCGCGCCAGCGACCCCCAGCAGATTGACTACCTCAACAAGAGCATGGACGCGTCAAAACATTTGCTCGCCATCATTAATGACATCCTCGACATCTCCCAGATTGAATCCAAACGCCTGACGCTCGAAGAAAGCAATTTCGAGCTTGCCCACGTGATTGACGAGGTTCTGCATATTGAAGACGATCAGGCGCTGGCTAAAGGGCTGCGTCTGGTTGTGGAAATAGCTCGAACGTTGCCCAAGCAGTTGTGCGGCGATGCCTTGCGCTTGAAACAGATCCTCCTTAATTTCATTGGGAATGCCATCAAATTCTCCGACCACGGGCAAATCACAGTACGGGTGAACGCGGTCGAAGAAGACAGCCACAGCCTGCTGTTGCGTATTGAGGTGGCAGATCAGGGCATTGGCCTTACACCGGAGCAGCAGGACCGCCTGTTCCATGCTTTTGCCCAAGCTGACGGCTCGTCGACTCGCAGATACGGAGGTTCCGGTCTCGGACTAATCATCTCAAAGCGCTTGGCCAATTTGATGGGCGGCAATGTGGGGGTGATCAGTGAACCAGGTGTTGGCAGTACTTTCTGGACAACAGCACGCCTGAAGCGAGCCATTGTTTCTCAACCACCGGTCAGACATCAACCTGATGAATCGTCACGGGAGTTGTTGGCACGACATTTCAAAGGCCACCGTGTTCTGGTGGCCGAAGACGATCCGATCAGTTGGGAAGTACTCTCTTTTATATTGGAAGACGCCGGTCTTTCACCGATCTTGGCAAATAATGGCCAGGAGGCTCTGGATCGAGCCTCTCAGAGCGACTACGCACTCATTCTGATGGATATGCAGATGCCCGTGATGGGCGGCATTGAAGCTACGCGCAAAATTAGAAAATTACATGCGAGGTCAGGTGTTCCGATTCTGGCCATGACCGCTATCGCCTTCAATGAAGATCGCGAACGCTGTTTGGAGGCGGGCATGAACGATCATATTAGCAAGCCGGTTGATCCGGAGGCTCTTTGTACAACCTTATTGCAGTGGCTGATGAAGAAGAGCAACCAAGTGTCACCCCAGTGAATTTTCGGGTTTGTTTCTGTAGCACCGTAAGAGAGCGTTCGAAAGTCTGGGGTCAAGCCCGCTTTTGCTGGTCCGAATCGTTGGCTGCAAATCGTGGATACCAGCGCGCAAAGTCTTCACGCAAGCGACCGTCCAGCACACTGGTTCGGACCTGAATCAGTAGATGTGCTTTGTCATGAGCTATTGTGCGGTCGTAAAGCTGCTGAAAGACGCGATTTCCAGAAACGGAGAATTCAAGCTACTGTGCCCGAGGTATGTTTTCGGCCGAAAAGCGGCAAAATAAGCAATCTTGGAATCACACGGTCCATAAAGTTTGAATAGACTGACTGGATTCCAGCGAGTTATGGCATGAACAATTCAAACGATATATCACACCGGCTACGCATCAACCAGGCCGTTGACTACATCCTGGCTCACCTTGAGGGACCGTTGGACGTAGACACGATCGCCAGCGTTGCCTGCCTTTCACGTTATCACTTCCATCGCGTATTCCTTTCAACAACGGGACTGACACCGGCGGAATACATTGAGTACGCACGCATGAACGCGATCGTTCACGCCCTCCGGAATACACAACAGACGGTCACAACCATTGCATCCAATGTAGGTTTTCAGAGCGGTTCGGCACTTGCCAAAGCCTTGCGCCGACGTTACGGATTAGCTCCTTCGGATGTCCGAAATACAGCGGCGGCTCGTCCGCATGAGAACTCGGTGCCTCTGGATATCCGCGCGTTTCGCAGGCCGAAACATCACACCCGACTAGTGCCGAGAATCGAACAGGTCCCGCGGCAATCAGTCCTGTGTGCGACCGAGTTTGGTATGGAAAACAACCACGCGATGGCCGCACATGCCCGCGCCATTGAACGTGTTAGACAGGAAATCGAACACCTGAATGTGTCAAACGAGATTACCGCTCGGGTCCTGCTAATTCCTGACGCCCCGAAAGGCCCCAACGATCCTTCATTTCGCACGATTGCTGGGTTTGCTCTTAAAAACATTCCATCCCGACCGTTGGCAGATTGTGGCGTACACCTCGAAACCATCGGTGGTGGCCAACATGCCATCTTTACCCACAAAGCGCCGTCTTCAACCGTGTGGCAATCCTGGTTCGCCATCCATCACGACTGGCTCCCGGCCGTAGATTTTCGCCTTCGGAACCAAATCCCTTTTCAAACGACACAATGTTTGGCTGGAAATGTCGTGAGTCAACCGTATACGGCAGAAATATTCATCCCCATCGAATAGGCTGGAGTAACAATGCGTTTCCTCTTTACCTGCATTCCTGCCTTTGGGCATCTGCACGCCATGGTGCCTTATGCACAAGCCCTGAAGGATCAGGGACACGACGTGGCCTTTGCTACGGGGGCCGCATTTGCTCAAGCAGTCCGTTCCGCCGGTTTTCATCACTTCTCGTGCGGTATTGAGAACGCCAGTTCGGTTGAAGTGTTAACTCACCTTCCCGAGTGGCCATCCATTCAGGATCGATTCAGGGATGCGCCCCCTGGGACAGCTCAACTGCATGCATTTATTGAGGTTCTTGCTCCGCAAATGCTGAGTGGACTGAGTGCTGTAGTCGAGAAGTGGAACCCTCATCTGGTCGTTCGTGACCCGCTGGAGTTTGGCGGGTACATCGCTGCGGAACGAGTCGAAATACCGCATGTTGTCGTTGATTGGGCCATTCACATACCGACACAGGTCATCGCGAAGGACGCACTGTGTTTGCTTCGGCGCCGTTATGGTTTGCCCGAAGATGCCAATCTGGAAACGCTCGATCGTCATCTCGTTTTGAGCGCCATGCCTCCTTCCTGGAAATACGATGGCGTTCCCTATGCGGAACGTCTCTTCCGGTGTCAATTGCCGCCCTATGACAATGATGGGCAATTTGATGATCCACTCCCTGATCTCATTCATTCAGGGCGTCCAGTTGTCTACGCCACGCTCGGTACGACATTCAATCAATCGCCGGACACGTTCCAGTCAATCATTGAGGCGCTCGGTGCTGAAGATGTCTCGGCGATTGTGACCCTTGGGCATAGCTTCGATCCGTCTGAGCTGGGTGCCATCCCGAAAAATGTCCACGTGGCCAACTACATCCCTCAGACATCGCTGCTTCCACATTGTGATGCGGTGATTTTCCATGCCGGCTTCAATTCCCTGCATTCGGCGCTATGGCATGGCTTGCCAATGATCCTCATTCCAATGGGTGCGGGAGATCAGGTACCCAACGCCATGCAAGCGGTGGCGATGAAAGTGGGGCTGATTGCTCAACAGCCGCTTGCGGTTGAAAGCCTCCGGCAAAACATTCGTAGCGTCCTTACTGACTCGCAGTTGCGCTGCAATGCGCGGAAATTGCAGGCGGAAATCAAGGCACTTCCTCCGGTCTCGGAAGCGGTTCATCGACTGATGGTTCTCGCAAGAGAATCGGCTTGATCGGCAACAAGTCGACCTGAACGTCCATCACATGCGGCATTAATGGTCGCGTCTATCGGCATGATCCACGGGCGTTGATGGCTTTCCGCGACGAGGCCCACCACAACGTCAAAAATGGATGGTTTTCCCTTTCTTATCATATCAGGAACTGGTCGCCCCCCTCTTTTGGCAGTCGGCCTATTGCAGACCATCAGATCACCCTTGGTTTCGAGAGCCGCGTTGCCATCGGCATCATCTCCTCCAAGCCGTGATCCTTGTCGGAAGGCGGCTAAATGCCTTTCACCCAGACCTTTCAGTTTTCCTTTGGGTGCCGATGAATGGGTAAATAAATTGTGAAAGTCGTGCCTTGCCCCACCTCGCTCTGAACTTCGATTCTTCCGCCGTGATTCTTAATGATGCCGTGGGAAACAGACAGACCTAGACTTGTTCCCTGGCCAATGGGCTTGGTGGTGAAAAATGGATCAAAAATTCTGGCTATAACTCCTTGCTCTATTCCCTTAACCGCCACGACGTTGACCCAGTCCCGCTAAAGTCCTCCTGTCGGCGTGGCCGAATTTCTGTCCGATTGCCGATTAGGTGAGCTGCAGAGTCGGTAAGCCGGTTATAGAAAAACTGCGACTCAGATTCACCATCGGTGGCTACTCAACGGAAGAGGCCGATCGGCGGAAATGCTAAGCGAAGCCGTCGTTTAGATGCCCAGATCCCAATGGCCGCTCAGGCCGAGCAGCGGCCCGATAGGTTTGCGGCTCGTAGGTCAGCAATGTAATGAATAACCGGCCATTCGCGGGTTGGCGATTTTCAACGTGATCAACCACCGGAGTTGCCGGAGGCACACGTGGAGCCATGCTAAGGCAAAGCGATCAGAGTTCAACAGTAATAGTCACACTACTAACCGTCAGCGTAGCGCGCACGCACTGCGGCGCGACGACCATCGAAAGCTGCGGCAATATAGCGGCGAGCCAGTGGTGTCTGTGGACTGGTCCACGGATTACGAGCGAAAATACCTGAATGTGCGACGTCGTCGAAAAACAGCCGCCTGTGCAGGGCACTTATACCGAAAAACAGGGGCAATGCCTTGCCTTTATCTATTACTACACAAAGATTCACCGCCAGTCGCCTGCTGAGGCGGACATGCAGCGCTATTTCGAAGTGTCGCCACCTGCCGTCCATCAGATGATACTGAGCCTGGAGAAGTTGGGGCTGATTGAAAGAATCCCGGGACAGGGCCGCTCGCTCAAACTGCTGTTGGCCCGAGAGCAGTTACCCGACTTGATGTGAGGTTGTGACAAGCGATGGGAATATCGTGCCGCATGTTTCTCCTCGATAAGGACGACAGCCTCTATCGCCTGCCGAACGCCAAGTTCGACCAAATACTCCGCGATCCGACCAGCTGTCGCCTCCCCCGTTTTGCTGGATCTCGGGTACGGATGACCGACGTCGCCATAGAACTCATTGACCGTCAGCCGATTTGCGTCGTTTGGATCACGTTCGGGTTCCTTGCCTTTGATGAGGACGGATACTTCGACCTGGCCGCCTATGATCGCCAGCAACGCGCCCGCGCGGAGTTGGCCTTGGCTCTGCCGACCACAGAGCCCAAAAGCGACAGAATGGTCGTCGATGCAACCAATCGCTTCGTGGCCCAAGGCAGTCGCTGGACGCCATCAAGAGCTTTGCAGCGACGTATTGACGCGGCGGCGCTAGATCAAGTGAAATGCACCCGGCTTAAGTTTGGCCCTAATCTGCCTCGCCTCTGATCAGTCCGCCACACAATCAAACTCCGATCAACCACGAAGGAGTTTGACATGGAATCCAATCAATCTCGGGAACCCTGGAACAAAGGCAAACTGATTGGGCAGAAGCCGCCGCTCAAGCCCAAGGATATCTGGGCCATCCGTATTCATCTTCAAAACGCCCATCATGTTCGAGATTTGGCGATGTTCAATCTCGCCATTGACAGCAAGTTGCGCGGCTGCGATCTCGTCAATCTTCGCGTTCGCGATATCACCCATGGGAACCAGATTTTAACTCGCACGATGATTGTGCAGCGCAAGACACAACGGCCGGTACAGTTCGAATTGACGGAGCCGACGCGAATGGCGGTTACCGCCTGGATGGAGAAAGCAAAACTGAAGCCTGAGCAATACCTTTTTCCCAGCCGACTGGCGAGCTCGCCCCATGTTTCGACACGGCAATACGCCAGAATCGTGCATCAGTGGGTCGCCGCCATCGGCCTCGATTCCACGATCTATGGGACGCATACGATGCGGCGAACCAAGGCGACATTGATCTACAAGCGGACCAAGAATCTTCGGGCTGTTCAGTTACTCCTTGGGCATTCCAAACTGGAAAGCACAGTCCACTACCTCGGCATCGAGGTCGATGACGCACTGGAAATCTCGGAACAGACAGAAATCTAGGCAACCCCACCGAAGCCGGTCGCGCGGCCAGCCGTTGAGTTTCACACTGCGCGGCCGCTTTGGTGAAGCAAGTAGCTTCCGCTGGCATTCTTTGACGCTCAATCGCCCAGAATCCCATGGACACCTCACCTCATGTCGGTTGGCCGGGATTGCCAACCTCAAGTTGATACGGCATTCTGCTGACCCTACCTGTTCATTGCGAGTAGCACCGATGCCGGTCATCGCCTCTAATTTTTCGTGCCCTAGTTGCGGACAGGAATTGTCTGAACAGGGAATAGCCCGAGCCCATTTCCTGAAAACTTGCCCGGCCTGTGGCGCCGCCATGGCAATCAATGCGCAGGGCGCCCTCACCCGCTCCCGTGGAGCCACGGCTGCCGGTTTGGCGGGCATGGTATTGGGGCTGGGAACCTGTTTTGTCGCCCTCACCGTGCTTGGCATTGATGAAGCGACGCTCAATTCGTGGTCGTCTGCCTGGCAAGCTGGACTCGCGATGGGCGTCCTCTCAGCGGGTACTCTGGTCGCCTTCATTTTCCAAAGAATTCAGGTCACCACGGCACTGGCCAGTACGCGAAAACAATTGATTGAGGAAGGCCTGCTCTGAATGGACCAACCGGCACCGGTCGCGACGGACGTGAGTTGCTACCGTTGAGAGGTTCCCGCGATAGCACGAGAACTTGGTGACCTCTGTGCCGCGTCCGGTTAAACTTAGCCAATGCAATTAAGCGTTGTTAATTCTATATCTACATCAAAAACCACCCCCTCTCTCCTGGATACCTTAGCGGTCTGGTTAAATACGCCGGTGCAGGCTTATGAACACTGGATTCGTCAGCAGGGTCTTCGGGGGTCGTCTCAGCGCATCTATTTGGCTATGTTCGCGCGCTTTTGCCAGTGGCTTAACGAACAGTCGGTACCGCTGGATCGGTGTTCGTCGGCGCACCTGGCGGCGTTTCTGGCGGCGGAGAATCCGAATCTACCGGAACGGCGCCGTCATCCGCAGACCGGTCGCCAACGACAGCAGTATGTGCGCTTGCTGGAGCGAGTCTTTGCGCACCTGGGGACATTGGGTTGGGTCGGGTCGAATCCCGGGCGCCAGGCGGGCGTTGAGGGCGTCGGGGCCGGCTCGGATCAACCGACCCGTTTCTTGAGCGCCGTGGAGCGTGAGGCGGTGATTGAGCTGGTCTTGTCACGTCTGGCGGCGTTGGGTCCGGCGCCCGTTGATCTGGAAGACTGGGTGGGGTATCGGGATCTGGCGTTGATCGCCGCGACCTTGGGGGCAGGCTTGAAACCGGGGCAGCTGAGTTCATTGTCGCTTAATTGCATTGATTTGGAGCACGGCGTCATTGATCATTCGGTGGCGGCGCATTCACATCGGGCGGTACTGCTGCCGTTTGCCCGTGAGTCGCTGGCGGCGTGGGTGGCGGTGCTGAAGCGCTTGAGTGAGGAAAGCCTGTCGATGGCGGGTCGGGCTGGGGGCACATCGGAGCAATGGCGCCGCTCTCAGCTGGTATTTATTGCGGACCGTTCGGGCCGGGGTTTTGGGCGGTTTTCGTTAACCCAGCGCATGCATGTGTCGTCGATCTTCCGGCGGATTCAAAGCTTTCTGGAGGAAGCCGGGGTAACGGGGAGCCGGGCGAGTCCGCAGACGCTGCGCAATACCTATGCCGCCCTGCTCATTGAGGGGGGCGCCAGCACAATGGAACTGGTGACCTGTCTGGGGTTGTCGACGGACATGACGGCTCAGCGGATCCGAGCGTCGTGGGCGGCGGCGTGTTCGGCCCGGAAGGGGGAACCGTTAGGCTGCTCGTCAGATTGAAGTCTTTCGAGTGGATTTCGGAGAAGGCTCGGTGCACTGGTACTTCTTCTTCGCCAAGGTCTTCGACGATCTCGCGAATGATGCCGCCGAGATCCAGGGAGAGGATCGCCACGCCCTCGCGGTCGCGCAGGGTCCTGAAGGCGTTTTGGTAATCGAGGAATACTTTGAGCACGGTTGTTCTTCCAAAAAATAGGCGGCTTGATTGCGGCCATATTTGTTTTGGACAAACGGGGATGCGTAGTGCCCGGAGTTTCCCGTAAAGGCTCACCTGAGCCAATTACAGACTAGGGCTATTTCTTAGATCACCATATACAGGCTCGTTAGCTGAGTGCCAGCGCTTACTGACACTTTCACGTAATCGCTCACCTGTACATAATATTGACGATATAGGTGAGTCAGGAAGGAAATGGCGCTGTTTTCCCTTGTTATCCAGACCGACGATTCCGGGAAATGAAGGCAAGCAAAAGAAACACTCTGTTTTCTTGAGTGTTTTATTAAGTCAACAGCTTAAGTAAACAAGATTAAGCGATCTCAAACCTAGCAGCAGCAAGGCTTACAGGCGAGTTTGGTGAGCTAGAAAGGAAACGAGGCCGTTTCAAGTGAGCTGCAAGGGAAATAAAGGGGTTTGAGGTGAGTCTGTCGGGAAAGGTAGGTGAGTCGCAAAGGAAAACCCCCGATTAAGGTGAGAGATGGGGGAAATGACGCTGCTAAGACAATAGGTGAGGGCAAAAGGAAATACTCTCAGGTGAGTTATAAGGGAAATTAAGTTCAGGTGAGTTGGAAGGGAAATCGGTTGTCGGAGGGTTTGCAATGAATTAATTTCAGGTGAGCGATAAGTGAAATTACCTTTGATCTTGGGTGATTGACTTGAAATCACCTGTGGGGCATGATAGGCAATTATGTCTGACATTGCCAGCCCAAACACTCCTGAAGCCAAGACCAGCATTGTTGTCAGTGATGAGAATGGTCGTGAGGTAAGGAAGCACAATACTGAGATTGGATACCGAGTCCAGTCCGGGCACTTATCTTTGCTTAGCAGAAAGCTAATCAACGTTTTACTGTACTACGCTCAGCGCATGCGCGGTGAGGAAGATAAAGAGGGCAAGTATTGGGTTGACGTTGCCAAGATCGTCAAAGACGCCAAATTCAATTCTCGGGACTATGAGTTGCTTCGTGAAAGTCTGGATGAGCTGCAATCGGTAAAAATTATTCGTCCTACCGAGAGTGGAGGTATCACTTCGGATGTGCTGATACCTAGTTTTACGCTGGACAACGTTGTTCACGGAGCCAATGAATCGTTGCCTACAGGGCAAAAGCGGAGAGGAGGGAGGCTTGTTGTTGGCTTCTCTCTCCCTGTTGGGGTAAAAGAATTGTTGCTCAACCCCAGGAGCAACTACACCGTTCTCCCAATTTTGTACGTCGCAAGCCTGAGAACGATTGGGGGCTTGGTGCTCTATGAGATAACAAAGCGCTACTCTACGAATCCCTCTGGCGTTACCAATCGTGAGACCTGGCAATGGTGGTGGAAGATTCTGACTGGTGCTGCAGATGGAGCGGCTCCGCCTGAGTACAAGTATTTCAAACGTGACGTGATCAAGAAGGCCGTTGATGAAATTAATACGGTCACCGATCTGCACATTGAGTTGATCGAATTTAAGGAAGGGCGCTGGGTCAAGAACCTCCAGTTTGCGGTCGAGTTTGTTAAGCAAACCAGTTTCGATCTCGATCCCCCTCCAATCGACAACACACTTCTATCGCGCATTACGTCACTAGGCGTCTCCACTGCGGAAGCTGAAAAACTAATTCAAAGGCACGGGGAAGAGGATCTACGAAACAACTTGGAAGTCGTTGAGGATCGCTTATCAAAGACCAACCTGCCTCAGATTGAGTCGCCGGCTGCGTATCTCAAGACGGCCTTGAAAAACCACTACGGTGCCGGGCGCAAAGCACAGATTGATGCCTTGCAGAATAAATCTAAGAAAGCGGCAGATGCTAGAGCTAGCCGCATAGCCGTCACCGCTGAGGAAGAAAACATTAGGCTAGGTGCATTACGGGCCGCGAGAGAGCGTTTTGATGCGCTAGCACTGGAAACACAAGACAAGCTTATTACCAGTTTTGGTGCGACGTTGAAGGGGCCAGCTCTCGCTGCGTTTAAGAAAACGAGCCTTAAGTCGCCCTTAGTCTCCGCCACATTCAACCAATGGTTGATTGATTCAGTCCCCGAATAGAAAGCATTGACCGTTGCGATTTTTTAAGATGCGTATTAATAAATCGCAATAAGCTATTGTAATCGCAATAACTGTCATATACGATGACGTCCATCGATATCCGTAACGAGGTACGTTGTGTCTGACAATCAAGCTTTGCGTGATCCAACTTTCCGTGGCAAATTCGTTTGTGACGCCCTGGTTTGGCCGTCAATCTCTCTCCATATGCTTAAGAAGCTGACTGGCAAAGAGACTGGAGACGGTTCTCGGCACGTCTATCGTCCATCGGACGTTCGCAAGCTCAAGTTGGCCCAATACGAAATTGACGAGTCCTCTATCGAAACCAAACGGCCTCCGGTCGTAAATTGCCGAATGGCCAAGGGTGGAACAGGGAAAACGACGGTTGCAGCAAACCTCGCAACGGCCTTCGCGTTCATGGGCTACAAGACGTTGATGATCGATGGCGATCCACAAGCATCGCTCACCAATATGATGGGAATTGATGCCTCAAGTGAGGACATCACCCATATCGGCCACTTGATGGAAGAGTCTGTTAGCAATAAAGGCCCAGCCGACATAAGCCGTGCGACTCGGACGGTTTTCCCTGATGGGATGCTCGACATTATTCCGGCCGATATCACCCTTACAAACGCTGATGGATGGCTGATGAATCAGATGCAGCGTGAAACTGTGTTTGATCGGATGCTTACCGGCAACGCTGATTTTTTCAGTCGCTACGAAGTGATTGTTGTCGATTCAGCTCCAGGCACATCCCTCCTTTCGATGAACATCATGGTGGCCACGCATACACAGCTTGCTGTCTGTTGGCTAGATAGAGAAAACCTTAAGGCATTGCCAATCCTTCTTGGCAACGTTGATGAAATCAATTCCGCATATCCGAATCATGCTTCAGATGTTGAGATTGTGGCAAATGGCTATTCAGCAATCTATAAGCAATCGAAGGAAGCGCTTGAGGTTTTGGTGGCGCGATATCCCCATCAGCTCAATGAGAACGTGATCCAGCAGTATTCGGGGTTCCATCGTCAACAGGCTCTGCCCGGAGATGAGTCAAAGGGGGCCGTTGTTGAGCAGGATCCAAATGGTCCTGGTGCAAAGGCCATGATGGATCTTGCAAAGTCGCTCCTTGGTCGGTACAGGATCACGTTGGCAGGATTTGATGAATCGATTCCGTCGACTCGCGGAAATTAGGAGATATTGCGATGGCTAAGCTAAGTGGTTTGATCGAGCGCGGTAAGGTTGGCAAGCCTAATCAGAAGGTAGTTGATGCAATGCCGGAAGCCCCCGAAAACATCAAGCAAGATTCCAATCCTGAGGGGAACGGTTCGTCGATAACCCCAGTGCTAGACTCTAGCACTGCGCCGATGGATGCTCCAAAAGCCATGGCGCTAGACTCTAGCATTCGGAAGACGTCTGTAACTGAGGTTGATGTTTCTGTGATCAAGTCGTCACCCTACCAGGTGCGAGCTGTTGCCGACTCGGATTACATCGAGACGTTGATGGCGAGCATCGTCCAGTCAGGAGTCATTAGCCCGGTTGTGGTGCGGGCGCTAGACTCTAGCATTTTCGAAGTTATTGCCGGCCATCATCGGCTTGAGGCCTGCCGCCGTCTAGGTCATACAACGGTTCCCGTGGTTGTTCGCCAAATGACAGATTCGGAAGCTGCCTGTGCTTTGGCTTCCGATAACTTTGTACGTAAAGAGTTGTCGGATTTTGAGCGATTCAAACACGCGAAGCTTTTAAAAGATCACGGATTCTGTAAAACAAATTCCGAAATAGGCCAAGTTCTCGGGGTATCTCGCCAACTGGTTGGATTCTTGTTTTCTTTCGATGAGTATCCGGTTGGCGCAAAGGCCATTCTTGAGGTTAATCCAAAGATACTTGGGGCGACGCAGGCCTATGAGCTAAAAGATCTTGCTCGTGAAGAACCAGATATTTTTTCTGAGGCGATTGCGCTTCTTGCTGAGGAAAAACTGCGGCAGAACCAAATACGGCACTGGGTGGAGTCAAAATTCAAATCCCCTGCGGTCCGTATGCAGCGTCGCCAAGAAGTGAAAATTCAAAGGCCGGGTAGTCATTCTTTCATTAAGCTCACCTACACTGACCGCGAAGCCAAGATACAGGCCGAAGGTTTGGATGTCGAAAAATTGAAGAGGTTGATTGAGGAAAATCTTGAGAGCTTGATTCCTTCCTAATCAAGATAGCTCCGCAAAAGCCATCAGCTTCTCAACCGCAGATTTCCTCTTCTTGCGACTGGCGTGCGTATAAATCGCGGTGATCGCCACGCTGCTGTGCCCCAGGTTTTCCTGGACTTCGCCGATCTCCGCACCGGCCTCCAAGGCATGAGTCGCATGTGTGTGTCGCAGCCAATGCGTCGAGGCCTGGACCAGATGGCCAGCGTCTGAGGCAGAATCCACTCTTGATGCAGCAATCTTGAAGATCGCCTTGAACATCCGGTAGATTTGGGATTCAGACATCGGTTGGCGAAGAGCGCCGTCATCCTTTTTAGCCCGCCAGGAACCGTCCCCCAGCGTCATGAATATGCGCTGACCTTCGGGCCAGTCGCCCGCATCACGCCCTAAACCGACCACATCGCCATAATCAGCAAGCGCTGCCATCACTGCATTGGGTATTGGTACAGTCCGTAGCTTGTTCCCCTTGCCGATGACGTTAATATCCCAGCCATTGCCATCGACTGCACGCTTGATACCAGGATTGGGCTTGCCAGGCTGTTCTTTATGGAAAGCTATTTGGGCTTTTGAGATCTCAGTCAAACGCAGACCGAGACCATAAGCAAACACCAGCGCCAGGCGAAGTCGGAGAAATTTTTCCCCCTGGATCATTTGCGCTGCTGTGGACATCACTGAGTGCCACTGAGCCATTGTAAGGCTGTGATCGGCTCGGATTTTTGCCTGAGGTGAGTAGTTACAGGAAACGCCATCCCACGGATTCGACTCCAAGTAGCGTTGCCTCACGAGCCATTCGAACATCGCCGTTAAAATCGTGATGGCCAGTTTCTGACTGGTTGGGGCTAACGCTCCAGAGAATGGTTTCCAGTCCTCGCGCCAGCGCGGTGTTGATCGTGAGCCGATCCATCGCTCGCGAGGAAGATTCCAGAACCAGAGTTTGCCGTCCTCAAACGCATCGAGGAAGTCACGGTAACTAATGCAATCCTCGACGGTGGCCGAGGAAAGCGGTTTGCCGCGCTCAAAAACCATCCAGAGAAGAAAGCGCTCGGCCTGCCCCTGATAACTGCGCACTGTATGAGCCTTGGAGCCCACACTGCGCAACCAGGTCTGGATCGCCGCGAAATCGTCGTGGGCCTCGATCTTGTTGGAGAAGATACGGTTGGTGCCGAAGATGCCGGTCAAATCGTTCGGGAGCATTAACCGCTCCATGGGTACGATGTCGGCTTCGAGGGGCATTAACCGTGGGTTTGGCTTGGCAATAACAGGCAAGGTTGTGGTCGGCATGAGCTTGTTTTCCTTCATCCAGCGCTGTATCCGCTGGGCTGCGACAGGCCCAACCTTTGGAACTCTGCGGTGCCAAAGCTGCCCGTGCTTCTTCATGCAGGCTAACAAACTCGCCAAATCCCCAAATCCGGCACGTTCCAGACGATCAGAAATGGCTTCATCAAACCAGGCGTTCACGGGGTCAGCCGGAACGGGATCGACGGCGACCCAGCCTTCGAGCCAGTTGACGGCGTCACGCAGGCGTTTAAGCAAGCGATCATTGCGGCGGGCTTTACGTGCGGTGGCTGGATCGATACCCGAACCATGCTGTTCCTCGAACAGCTCGATCAGCTCGGATTCGCTATAAAAGCCGTCCGGGTCCGCCGTAGCCTGGAACTCATCCAAAGAGATCGTTGATGAGTGCTCAAGATGCGCGATTTGCGAGGGAGAAAGTTTGAGCAGCCGAGCAATCGGTGGACGTGATCGGCGAGCCGATGCAATCAGCTCATCCTGCAGCCAGCGTAGCGTTTGTTTCGCGGCCGGCAGTTCACGACCCGAAATTAGATACCGTTCACCGAGATCCGCGAGGTCAAGACCTTCGAGCCACCCGCGATAAAAAGCAAAATGGGCGCTGTTGATTTTGCGATTGGACAAGGCTAACTCCTTGAATCGGCTTCAAAAATTATGAGCGACAAAATCAGTCTAGCAAAAATAGAGGGAATTATAAAGGCCTGATTATAAGAGTAATCAAGCGTATCACACGTGCGCCCGGCCTTCCGGAAAGAACATTAGCAACACACCACATGCAGCACGATTCCGTGGCACAGTTCGAGCGTAAGGTTAAACCGCTCGGCCGACTCGGTCGCGTCACGATGCGCTAGGAGGCCGGTGTCCACACAGCCTACTCCGGTGGGTGAAGCTGCGGTGCCGGCATTACGCGCGGCGTGGGCCAACTGCGTCCGCCAGCGCGCGTAGCTCGATATGGCGATCCCTTCCGACAGGCACCCGATCCCATAGACAGTCACTTTAGTACCCTCAAATAGGAAGTCTCGATAAGAAATCCGGAGGAAGCACTTAGGTTTCCAGTGTGGCCAGAAGCCTGGGGCTACTTTCAGTGCGATATCACGGACATCCTTTCCCATAGATGGTCACCATAGGCTCATCCCACAGATGGTCACCTTGGTGCCGTCCCATAGATAGCCGCCTTGGTGAAATCCGGAGGAAATACACAGGTCTCCCGTGTATCCAGCAGATTGGAGATGTTTTCAGCGGGATCTAACGGACACATGTCCCATAGATGGTCACCTACGAATGCAGTGAAGGTGGCAACAAATCGTAAGCGTTAACGCACCGGCGTTCTTCTCTCGTCCGCAGCGTCGCCGAACAATGCCCCCGTTTTCAATGACGAGGTGAGACGGGCGGGGCAGAAAATACGGAGCGCAGGCGGCAAGCGCCAACGGCGCAGTGCCGAGGACTGGCGCGAGATATTTGTGCGGCGGGCGGTCAGCGGACTCCCGATTGGCGCCTTTTTGCCAACGGGTACGGCCATTGAAAACGGCTCCGATCTTCAGAATACACGGGAGACCTGTGTGCTTCCTCCGAATTTCGCAGCGGTGTCTATTCATGGGACGGCTCCGAGGTGACCGTTTATGGGACGGCTCCGAGGTGACCGTTTATGGGATGGTGCGAGGCAACCATCAATGGGATAAGAGCTCGCGACATTCCTCGGGAAGCGTACCTGATCTTTTGGATAGGCTCAGTTCGCGTTAAGTAGTGACAGGCTCATGCTGTGAGCCGGTGATGGAGGATAGTAGTCTCAATGACAAACAATAATGAGTAGGATGGCGTTCCCGACTCTTACTACCAGCCAGACGACAGATGGATTCCTCAGACCTCGCTCCGACCACCTCCCACGAGCCACCGGACTTCCGGCTCACGCGTCTCATCCTGATTGACTCCTACGCCAGAGGGCGCACTGTCGAAATTGATCTGGCCGGGCACACGTCATTAACCGGCGAGAATGCCTCGGGCAAAACCACCCTGCTTCGACTCTTCCCCTTGTTCTTTGGCGAAGCGCCGTCAAAGGTGATCACCACCGACGAGAACAACTTCAAGTTCGCCAAGCACTACTTTCCGACTCAGGCTTCCTACGTCATCTTCGAGTACGAACGTCGTGGTGCGCGGGTGCTTTCGGTGATTCATCCGGAGGGACAGAGCGACTCGGTCTGCTACCGCTTCATCGACAGCCCCTACCGGCCGGAGCTTTTCCGTGACGGACTCGGATTGATCCAGTCGTCCGAACTGACCCGGCACCTGACA
>RRZT011784790.1_pt1 | contig 18390 bp, 18 predicted proteins | sample 2165551 | NCBI WGS metagenome assembly RRZT01 (sample SAMN10456910, study PRJNA506462) | wastewater metagenome | biome: wastewater; feature: sludge; material: wastewater sludge; isolation source: wastewater sludge with Escherichia coli K12::gfp cells carrying plasmid... | place: USA: Moscow, Idaho...
GCGACGTCGTCGCCGACGCGGGCGAGGATCACCTGCGCGTCGGGGTCTTGCAGCACGAGCCCCGCGCGCCCGCGCGCGCCCGCCGCGGGCGCGCCCCCCACGAGCAGCTCGCCGCGCGACTCACCCTCTTCGTCGCCGCCGAGCACTCCCGCAAGGCCCTGCAGCAGCGTCGACTTTCCGGCGCCCGAGGCGCCGAGCAGCAGCACGCGCTCGCCGGGTTCGATGCGCAGCGACACGTCGCTGAGCGCCCAGGCGCGCCGCGACGCGTGCCGCCAGCCCCAGCCGCGCGCCTCGACGGATGCCGGGGCGACGGGCTCGGGCCGGTCGGTCGCCACCGGGTGTCAGACGAGCTCGCGCCGCTCGCGCCCCGACGCGAAGCGGTCGAGCGCGCCGGTCGCCGCGAGCCCTCGCGCGAGGAACCACGACAGCGCCCCGGCGATGACCGCGCCCGACACGACGGCGCTGATCAGGTAGACGATCGTGAACGTGGCGTCGGCGCCCGCGTACCAGAGGATGAGGTTGTTGATCGCTCCGGCAAGGCCCGCGCCGGCACCGGCGAGCACCGCGACAGGCAGCGTCCACACGCGGTAGAAGAAGACGAGGAAGATCAGCTCGGCGCCGAGGCCCTGCACGAGGCCCGCCTCGATCGTGAGGAACCCGCCCCACTGGTTTCCCACGAGGGCCGAGACGACGGCAGCGAGGGTCTCGGTGTAGATCGCCGCGCCCGGCTTTCTGATGATGAGCGCGCCGAGCACCCCGGCGAACAGCCACGGCCCGTCGAGCAACCCCTGCAGGCCCGGCAGCAGCGGCTCGAGGACGCCCTTCGGGCCGAGGTAGCCGATGTTCCACAGCAGAAAGATGAGGCCGGATGCCACGCCGATGACACTGGCGACGACGATGTCGACGACGCGCCACCGCAGGCGACCGGTGCCGGCCGGGCGACCGGGCTGTGTGGCATCCGTTGAGCGGACGGCGGATGAAGACGCCGAAGCGTGCATGATCTCTCCTCCCTGCGCCGGCATGATCCGGATCAGGTTCGACGGTCGAAGCGTGGATCGCTTCCTCTCAGCCCGGCTCACCGGACTCCCGTGGTTGTGACGTCGAGTATATCCACGAGCAGGTAGTTTTAGCGGGTGACCACCGAAGACGTCCCCCCGTCGTCGAGGCGCGCGCGCCGCGAGGGGCGCGCCGACACCGCGTCACCCGACGACACCGCGTCACCCACCCAGACGACCGTCACCGTCTCGCGCGGCAGCAGGGCGGCATCCGCCCCCGTCGCGCTCGGCTGGCTCTCCGACGACGACATGGCCGTCCGCACCGCTCCGCAGAACCTCGCCGGCGCGTCGAACCCCTACACCGTCGTCTCGGCCGATCTGCTCGCGCGCCGGCCGCGCCGATCGCCGCTGCGCCCGGGCATCGTGCTGCCGTTCCTCGGCGCGCTGGCGCTGATCGGCGCTTACGCGGCGGCGACCCTGCTCTGGCCGCTGTACGCCGTCGCGCCGGTCGTCGAGAAGGTCGCCGTCTCAGACCTCACCTCGCCCGCGACCGCCGTGACGTGGCCGGCCGAAGGGTCGGCGGCGGTCGGCATCGCCGGGTTCGACGGGGCCGCCGCCTCGACCGGCGACCGCGCGTCGATGGCGAGCATCACGAAGCTCGTGACGTCGTTGATGATCCTCGAGCAGCTGCCCCTCGCGCCCGGTGAAAGCGGCCCCGAGTACGCCTTCACCGAGAGCGACCAAGAGGACTACTACGACTACCTCGCCGCCGACGAGTCGGCGCTCGATGTGCCGGTAGACGGCACCCTCACCCAGTATCAGATGCTGCAGGGCATCTTGATCGGCTCGGCCGGCAACTACACCGACCGCCTCGCCAGAACGATCTGGCCGACCGACGCCGTCTTCGCGAGCGCTGCCTCGGCGTGGCTCGAGCGGCACAACCTCACGGGCATCACCGTGGTCGAGCCGACCGGCATCGACCCCGAGAACACCGCCGACCCCGCCTCGCTCATCACCCTCGCCCGCTACGCGATGGCCAATCCCGTCATCGCCGAGATCGTGCGCACGCCCGTGGTGACCCTGCCCGGAGCCGGCGAGGTCGTGAACACCAACGACCTGCTGACCGATCCGGCCGTCGTCGGCATCAAGACGGGCAGCCTCTCCACCGGGTACAACCTGCTCGCGGCGCGCGAGCAGACGGTCGGCGACGCCACCGTGCGCGCCTACGCCGTGACACTCACTCAGCCGAGCGACGAGGCGCGCGACGCCGAGACCGCCCGCCTGCTCGCCGAAGTGGGGGCCGAGGCATCCGTGCCCCGCGTGCTGCCCGCCGGCACCCTCGCCGGCACGGTGTCGACGCTGTGGGGCGCCACGGCGTCGATCATCACCGACGCCGACGCCTCGCTGCTGCTGTGGAACGGCGCGACCGCGCCCGTCGAGTCCGACATCTCGCTCGGCGACGCGCGCGCCGCCGGGGCATCGGTCGGCACGGTCAACCTGACCGGCCCGCTGGGGTCGGCGAGCGCGGGACTGCGGCTCACCGACGACATTCCCGAGCCGGATGCCTGGTGGCGCCTCACTCATCCCCTGCAGCTCTGGGGGCTCGCCGACTGATCCGACCTTGACCGTCGTCGAGGTGATGTCTATCGTTTCTCGATAGATATCTCTCGTTCGGCGATAGGGTGCGCATGTCTCGCTGGTCTGTCTTCACCGTCCGCGTGCTCGTGGTGGTGGCTTTCGCGCTGATCCTGCTCTTCCAGGTGCTCGTCGTACCCTCGATCATCGCGCAGTCGGCAGGCATGTACCCGATGTTCGCGTACCTGCAGGTTCCGGCGATCATCGGCTCGGTCATGTTGCTCGCGTGCGGCCAGGTGGTGCTCGTCTGCGTGTGGCGGCTGGTCGATCTCGTCGCCGAAGGGCGCATCTTCGATCGGCGGGCATTCGCCTGGGTCGACACGGTGATCGTCGCCCTCTGGGCCGCCGTCGGCCTCATCATCGTGGGCGCTGTCGTCGTCAACGTCACGGGCGCCACGGGCCCGGGCCTTTTCTACCCGATCATCATCGGTGTGGTGTTCGGCACCGGTGCGGCCCTCGTCATGGGCATCATGCGCCGGCTGCTGCACCAGGCCACCGATCTGCGCGGCGAACTCGACGAGGTCGTCTGATGGCGATCCGCATCGACATCGACGTGCTGCTCGCGCGGCGCCGCATGAGCGTGGGCGAATTCGCCGACGCGATCGGCATCACCCCCGCCAACGTCGCCGTGCTCAAGAACGGGCGCGCGAAGGCGGTGCGCTTCTCGACGCTCGACGCGATCTGCCGCGTGCTCGAGTGCCAACCCGGGGACGTGCTCGTGTGGGTGCCCGATCACGCGGGCGAGACTCAGAACGGCCAGACGACGGGCACGTAGAGCACGGCGACGAGGAGGTAGCCGATCATGAGGGGGATGCCGAGGCGCCAGTAGTCGCCGAAGCGATAGCCACCGGGCTGCAGCACCATGAGGTTCGCGGGGGTGGCGACCGGGGTCAGGAAGGCGGCGGCGCCGGCGACGGTCAGGGCCATCATGAACGGCAACACGCTGAGATCGAGGCTCTGCGCGATCGCGACGGCGATCGGGGTGACGATCAGCACGGTCGCGACGTTCGAGATGAACTGCCCGAGCACCATCGTCAGCACGCACAGCACCAGCAGCGCGAGCTGGGGCGAACTCGACCCGATGATCCCGAGCACCACGTCGGCGACCCGGCCCGCCGCGCCGGTCGAGATGAAGGCGGCCGACAGGGGCACCATCCCGGCGATGAGGATGACCGTCGTCCACGAGATCGCACGGTACGTCTGCGGGATGGTGAGCACCCCCGTCAGCACGATCGCCCCCGCCGCGAGCAGGCCCGCCACGGCGGGCGGTACGAGTCCGGTCGCGAGGAGCACCACCATGAGCGCCAAGATCACGAGCGCCCGCTTGGCGCCCCGGCCGAGCGGCACGGCGCGCTGCAACGACTGGGGCGGGGTCACCGCGATGACGTCGGGCGACTGCGCGTAGCGGGTGAGCGCCGCCCACGGGCCCTGCACGAGCACGGCGTCGCCCGCCTGCAGCACGAGCGAGCCCGTCACCCCGGTGCCGCGCGAGGCGTTGGGGCCGTCGTCGTCGCCGCGGCGGACCGCCAGGATCACGAGGTCTTCGTCGCGGGTCGTCATGCCGGCCGACACCGTGCGGCCGATGAGGCGCGACCGGGGCGCCACCAGCACCTCGGCGACCCCCTCTTTCGCGCTGAAGACCACGCCGGTGTCGAGGTCGACGTCGTAGCTGGCGCGGAGCGTCTGCGCGTGCTCGCTGGGATCGGGCACGTCGCCGAAGTGCTCGGGCGATCTCGACGGCAGCAGGCGCTCACCGCCGAGCGCGACGACCGAGATCGTGAGCACCACGAGCGGCACCCCGACCAGCGCGAACTCGAAGAATCCGAACTCGCGGCCGCCCGCCGCGGCGGCGGCCTCGGAGACCACGATGTTCACCGGCGTGCCCGTCAGGGTCAGCAGCGAGCCGGCGCTCGCGGCGAAGGCGAGCGGAATGAGCAGCTTCGAGGGCACGATGCCCGCGCGCACCGCCACCACGACGACGACGGGGAGGAGCGCCGCGACGGCACCGTTGATCGAGATGAAGGCCGCGAGCACCGCGGCCATCGCGCCGATCACGACGGTGAGGCGCACGCGCCCGCGGCCGGCGCGCGTCACGACCTGCTGGCCGAGCCAGGCCGTCACCCCCGTGGCATCCAGCGACTCGCTCACCACGAACAGGCTGGCGATGAACAGGACGGTCGGGTCGCCGAAGCCCACGAGCGACTCGTTCAGCGTCAGCACGCCGGTCGCCCACAGGGAAAGAGCGGCCCCGAGCGAGACGACCGCGAGCGGCACGCGACCACTCACGAACGCGACGATCGCGACCGCGAGGATCAGGAAGGTCCAGGTGGCGGGATCCATGGGTCGGCGTGTCGGGTCGGGTCGGCGAGCGGCGGTCAGCGGGCGAGGTCGCGGAGCAGGTCGGAGACGCGGCCGAGGTCGTCGACCGGCCAGTGGGTCAGCCGCTCGCCCATGCGGGTCTGGTACCGGCGGCGCGCGAGGGCGAGACGCTCGCGGGCGGTGTCGGTGGCGGCGAGCACACGGGCGCGCCGGTCGTCGGCGTCGGGGCGGCTCTCGACGAGGCCCAGGTCTTCGAGCTGGCGCACGTGCCGGCTCACGGCCGATTTGTCGGTCTGCAGTCGGTCGACGATCGCGGTGGCCGACGTGGCCTTGCCGCTCGCGATCGCGACGAGCACCTGGTAGCCGAGCGGCTGCAGGTCGGGATGCACCTGCGCGGCCGCGTCGCGCCAGCTCGCGCGAATGCGCCCGATCACGCCGCCGAGCTCTTGCTCGAGGCGGCCGATCGCCGCGTCGCGGCTTTCCGCCGGCAGATCGTCGGTGCCGATGCCGGCCGCCGCGCCGCAGGCATCGGTGGATGCCGAGGGTGCGGTGGTGGCGCTCATGCTGGCCAGTGTACGGCTGAAGCCGATCAGAGTTCCGAGAGGCAGCGGATCGCTTTGATGGCGGCGGCGAGCTCGTCGGGTGTGAGGCCGTCGAGGGCCGCCCGCAGTCGCGCCGCGTGGTCGGCGCGGAGCGTGCGCAAGGCCTCGTGCGCGAGAGGGGTTGCGGCGAGCACGCGCTGGCGGCCGTCGCCCTCATCGGGGCGCGACACCACGAGGCCGAGCTCTTCGAGGGCCTTCACCTGCCGGCTCACCACCGACTTGTCCATCTCGAACGCCTCGGCCACGAGGTGGGCATTGGTGACCCCGGCGCGGGCGACGAAACCGAGCAGTTTGTAGCCGGCGGGCTGCAGATCGGGGTGCACACGCGCCGCCGACTCTTTCCACAGCAACCGGGCCCGGGTGAACAAGAGGTTCACTTGCCACTGGAACTCTGCCAGAGACTCGTCCTCTGCGGCGCCGATCGCATCGGCGCCCTCCCGGGCCGCGGTTGCCGTGGTCATCTCAACTCCTGCGCAGCTGCTCGTCGCGCTGCTCGTCGCCGCGCAGTTCGTCATCACTGAGCACCGCGACGCTCCCGGTCGACGTCTGCCATTGCGCTCCGTCGGCCGACTGCAGGCGCACGGCACCGGTGGCGGTGGATGCCCCGACCTCGGCCTCGGCGACGCCGATCGCCGACTCTTCGGCCTGGTCGCGCAGCTGTTCGGCGGCGGTCTTGGTCGACAGCGGCTTGTTCTTCAGGAACGCGATCGCGATGATCGCGAGCACGGCGAGCGGGATCGCGATGACGAAGACGTCGGCGATGCCGTGGCCCCATGTTGACCCATCAACTCCGATGGCGCCTTCCCCGCAGAGTACTGATGGCTCGTCGGGATCCCTTAAAGGGGCGTTGAACGCAAAGGGGTCCGTTCCGGGCGGCCCGCTGGCTGGTGAACGCGTTCGTCAGTCGGGGACTCGTGACGTGTTGGGAAATAGTGCGATGGCCAGAGCGGTCCCGACACCGCCCCCGAGGAGCTGTGCGGCGATGAAGGGGAGCGCGGAGGTGGGGTTGATACCGGCGAAGGTGTCGGTGAAGACGCGACCGATGGTGACGGCGGGGTTGGCGAAGGATGTGGAGCTGGTGAACCAGTACGCGGCGCCGATGTAGGAGCCGACGGCTGCTGCGATGACGGTGATGTTTCGGCCGGTGCGGGTGAGTCCGACGATGAGCAGGACGAGTCCTGCGGTGGCGAAGACCTCGCCGAGGACTGTGGCTGGTGTGGCACGGTCAGTGGTCGACAGTGTCGTGGGGGTGGCGAACATTGCGGTGGCGAGCACAGCTCCGGCGATGGCTCCGCTGATCTGCGCGGCGAGGTATGCGGCCAGTGCACCGCCGGTGAGTCCTGTTCTGCCTCGGCGCCCGAGGGTGAAGTCGACCAGGGAGACGACGGGGTTGAAATGCGCTTCTGAGCTAGGTGCGAGGAGCAGGATGAGGACGCCGAGACCGAGGGCCGTCGTGAGTGAGTTCTCGAGGAGCTGCAGGCCGGTGTCGGTGGAGAGATTCTGTGCGGCGATTCCGGAGCCGACCACGATGGTCACGAGCAGGCCTGTGCCGAGGAACTCGGCGGTCGCGCGTCGCCAAAGCGGGGCGCCGGTGATGGTGGGGGCGTCGACGGTCCCGCGGTGGGTCCGGCGGGGGTGAGTTCGGCGAGGAGGTCTTCGACGTGGCGGCGGATCTCGTCGCGAACGTGCCGGATGCCGTCGAGATCGAGGTCTGCGGGGTCGTCGAGCTGCCAGTCGAGGTAGCGCTTCCCGGGGTAGAAGGGGCAGGCATCGCCGCAGCCCATGGTGACCACGGCGTCCGCGGCGCGGACGACGTCGTCGGTGAGAGGTTTGGGGAACTCTTCATTGACCTCGATACCGGCTTCGGCGAGTACCTCGATCACTCCAGGCAGGATCCCGGCGCCGGGTTGCGATCCGGCGGAGCGGACGTGGACGCGGTCGCCGGCGAGGTGTCGGGTGATCGCGGCGGCCATCTGTGAGCGGCCGGAGTTCTGTACGCAGACGTAGAGGATCTCGGGGACCGGCTTGGCGATCAGTCCGCGTGATTGGGCGAGCGCGGTGAGCCGGTCGCGGGAGAACTTCTCTGCCAGCGACGGGAGGTGCGTGGAGACGGTCGCGGTGCGGACGAGGGCTGTGTACGACTCGAACACGACGCGCTCAACGGTCTCCGCATTGACCATTCCGGTGAACTGGTGTGCGAGTCGTTCGGCGGCGCGATGCAGTACGTGTTCAGGGGCGAGGAGGCCGTCTTGGCCGCGTCCGGTGCTCATGCCGCGTCTTCGGACGGTGTGAGCTCGGCGATGAGGGTCTCGACCCTGGTCCGGATCTCGTCGCGGATCCGACGTACGGTCTCGGGGCCTTGTCCGGCCGGGTCATCGAGCTGCCAGTCTTCGTAGCGCTTGCCGGGGAAGATCGGGCACGCGTCGCCGCAGCCCATGGTGATCACCACGTCGGACTCTTTCACCGCGTCGACGGTGAGCAGCTTCGGGGTGTTGCCGGCGATGTCGATGCCCTCTTCGGCCATGGCGGCAACGGCGACCGGATTGATCTGGTCTTTCGGTTCCGACCCTGCGGAGAGCACGTCGATCCGGTCACCGGCGAGATGTTGCAGGTAGCCGGCGGCCATCTGCGAACGTCCCGCGTTATGCACGCAGACGAACAGGACGGTGGGGATGGCGGTCATGAGCGGTCTCGCTTTCTCGTTACCGAAAGCATAGACCAGCATCTATGGGTTGGTGACGCTAGATCGGTGACGGCTGGGTGAACAGTTCGACGAGGAGGTGGCGGACGCGATTGTCGATGTCGTCGCGGATGCGACGGACAGTCGCGAGGGGCTGATCGACGGGGTCGTCGAGATCCCAGTCGAGGTAACGGCGCCCCGGGTAGACGGGGCAGGCGTCGCCGCAGCCCATCGTGACCACCACGTCGGCAGACTTTACGGCGCCATCCGTGAGGGGCTTGGGGAACTCGGCTCCGACGCTGACGCCGATCTCGTCGAGTGCCGTGACGATCGTGGGGCGGACCTCTGCGGCGGGTGCGGATCCTGCGGTGCGGACGATGACGCGGTCGCCGGCGAGCTGGCGGAGGATGCCGGCGGCGAGTTGGGACCTGCCCGCGTTCTGCACGCAGACGAACAGCACCGACGGCACGGTGTCGACGTCCGCGGAGGAGCAAGCGATGTCGTCGAGGCGGGTCGAAGCGAAGGCCGCGGTACGGGAGGCGAGCAGGTGTGTCACGCCCTGCTGCTCGAGCAGATCGTGGCTGTCAGTGACGTAGCGGGCGATCGTCTCCCGGTTGAAGACGCCGCGGTAGCGATCGGCGAGATCGTCGATCACGCGATCCCAGTCCGGTTCCACGGCTGCGGTGGGCGCGGCGCCGACGAGGGCGGCGACGCGTTCTTGCTGGTCGGGGTGGATTGAGTACCAGACGCGTCGTCCGTCGCGTTCCCGGACGACCAGTCCTTCGTCGTGCAGCGCAGCCATGTGGTGGCTCACGGTGGGTTGGCGGAGCGCGAGCGTTTCGGCGAGCTTGCCGACCAGCATTCCGCGCTCGGGAGCGGCCTGAATCAGCTGCAGGATGCGTGCGCGCGTGGGATCAGCTGCCACACTCAATGCTGGTATCGACGCGACTGAATCCATAGATAGCAGTCTATGACAGCCCTGAATAGCGGGATCTGCCGATCAAGCCCCGGCATCGCGCGCCGCGGGCAGGTGCGTCCGCATCTGTGTTCCGGCGGAGGTGACCCGATAGCGCCGACCGTCGTGGGCGACCCATTCGAGGTTCGTCAGTCGCCACAGGATCTCGCTGAGCATCCGCGGCAGTTGCTGCCGGTGTCGTGCGCTCATATCGGGCTGTCGCGCCGTCCACTCGGTCACGATCTGTTCGCTCGTCAGGGGGCTGGCCCCGGCGAGGATGTCCAGCACGAGTGCGCGGGCGGCGGTCAGGTGTCGGCGGTCGGTTGTCCCGTCCATCAGGTCCCGTTGATAATGCTGCGGCGCTCGACGAGGACCGTGTCACGCCACTGCCCGGCGTGCGGACCCAGCTGGGAGCGAGCGATCCGTTCCCGCCGACCGACGATGCGGAACCCGGCAGATTCGTGCAGCCGGATGCTGGCGGTGTTCTCGGGGAAGATGCTGGACTGAATGGTCCAGTAGCCGGCGTCGTCCGCGGCTTCGAGGAACGCGTCGAGCAGCAGCCGCCCGATGCCCTGCCCGTGGTGGGCGGGGTCGATGTAGACCGAGTGTTCAATCACACCCCGGTAGACCTCTCTTGCCGATGTGGGTGACGCGGCGGCCCATCCGACGACCGTGCCAGTTTCGTCTATGGCGACGAGGCGCGCGTCTGTCACCTTCCCCGCGTCGAACCGTTCCCAGGAGGGTGTCGTCGTTTCAAAGGTCGCTTCTCCGCCGGCGATCCCGGCCGCGAGGATGATTTCGACGGCGGGCCAGTCAGCCGCGGTCATGGGTCGAGTCTGGATCATGAGCAGCAGGATCCTCCCCCGCCGAGGTCGGTGGAGCACACCCCGGTCGCCGGCAGCGTGAGCTGCACGGCCGTCGCGGAGCGCATGTCGCCGTCCAGCCAGGCCGCGACGGAGCGGACCTGCTCATACCCGGTGGCGAGCAGGAACGTTGGGGCGCGGCCGTAGGACTTCATCCCGACGAGGAAGAACCCGTGCTCGGGGTGGCGCAGCTCCGCGAACCCATGCGGCTCGACGGTGCCGCAGGAGTGCAGATTGGGGTCGATCAGCGGCGCCAACCGTGTCGGTGCTTCGACGATCTCATCCAGCTGCAGCCGCACCTCCCGCAGCATCCCCAGGTCTGGTCGGAAGCCGGTCGCGTTCACGACCAGATCGGTGTCGTGCGTCGCCGATGCACCGCGCCGCGACCCGATCAGCCGGACGCCCTCGTCGTGCCGGCGAACCGCGGAGATCTCGAAGGAATCGACCTTCTCGATCGCCCCCGCGTCCACGAGCCGGTCCACCCGCGAGCCCAGTCGCGCCCGATCGGCGAGTTCATCATCCGGCGAGGAGGACACCCGCACAGCAGACGCGTTGCGGATCACCCACGTCACCCGTGTACCCGGATCGCTCTTCGCGAGCTCCGTCAGCGCGATCAACGTGTTCGCCGCCGAGTGCCCTGCACCGACGACCGTTGTGTGGCGACCCGCGAAACGCGCCCGGTCTGCCCCGAGCACATCGGGCAGCGCGTGGACCACCAGATCGTCGACGCCGGATGCGCCGATCGGGTCAAGCCCAGACGACGACAGCGGATTCGGGGAACTGTACGTGCCAGACGCATCAATCACGGCACGGCCCACCAGTTCGATCACGTCGCCAGGACCGGTGACCGCCCGCACGAGGAACGGTGTGGACTCACGGTTCGCGGTGCGGGTGCGGTCCATGCCGTCCCGCGTCACCGCGACAACGCGGGCGCCATACCGGATTCGGGAGCGCATCGCCGGCAACTCTGCAAGTGGGGCGATGTACTCCTCGACGAGTTCCTGCCCGGTCGGCGCCCGCCCGTCTTCGACTGGCCACACCCACCCCGCGGCCTGCAGGAGACGACGCGACGCGGGGTCGATCAGGTGACGCCACGGTGAGAACAGCCGCGTGTGCCCCCACTGCCGAATCGACGCCGCAGCACTGTCTCCCGCCTCGAGGATCTCGAAATCGATCCCCCGCTCGAGCAGATTCGCGCCCGCGGCGAGACCGATCGGGCCGGCGCCGATGATCAGCACCGGCAACGTCGCGAGCCGATCCGATACGGCCACACGGGGAGTTAGATCCAGCAGTGTCATCAGAACCTCCAGGAACATCGATGAACGTCGATGCCCAGTATGAGCGCCTCTGTCGATACCTGTCAATATCGACTACTGTCGATACATGGCCACGACACTCCACGTCACCGACATCACCGCCTCCGCGGTCGCGTGTTGCGCCCCGCTCGTGAAGGAACCGATGACGCAGGTTGACGCAGAAAAGGTAGCCACGACGCTGAAGGCTCTCGCCGACCCCGCCCGACTCCGACTGCTGTCGATCGTCGCAGCCTCCCAAGACCAAGAAGCATGCGTCTGCGACCTCATCGAACCTATCGGACTCTCACAACCGACGGTGTCCCATCACTTGAGAGTGCTCACCCAAGCGGGGTTCCTGTCACGATCGAAACGCGGCACCTGGGCCTACTACCGACTGCAACCGGACGCACTCGCCGCGGTCACCACTCTCCTGTCAATCTGAGAGCGCAGACGAAGCGACCTTCATCGGTGCGCCGACCGGGCTACTTGTGCTGACGAACCGTTCGCACGCTGTTCGCGTGTGACAGCAGCCACGCCGCAAACCCAGACGCTCCGAGCGATGACATCCACTACCTACGGTGGGCAGGCATCCCACCGTAAGTGAATCTCGCCATCCAGAGGAAAGCCCTGTTGACACGCCAAAACGTGCACAGCCTCGCCCAGAGAAGCGAGACTCGGCAGCGCAAAATGGGTAAGAAGTCTTACCCATTCTTTACCCAAAACGTCGATCAGCGCCCCTCGAAAGGAGCGCTGATCTGGGTTTTTCTGGCGGTGACGGTGGGATTTGAACCCTCATTGCAGGCCAATGGATGCTGGTGCGACCAGCGGGATCCGCGTGATTCCGCGGAAGTTGGGCACATGTGCGCACACCTGAAAACGGGTTCGTACAGAAATTCCGTTACCGCTGCGTTACCGCTGGGCACTCGCGATATCGCGGGTGAACCTATCCCCGCAGCAGGTAGTGCGCGTTGCGACCAGATGCGTCACCGCGCTCCAGAAGGTCTCCAACGAGCCTATCCAGTGCGCCCCGCGCTCCCTGTGTCGTCATCCCGGACAGCACTGCGAAGTCGCCCGAGGTGATCCTGTCGTGGACATCGAGCCATGCACGGACGATCGCGCGGATCTCCTCAGCGTTCGGAGCGACATACCAGAGCACGCCCCGCCGCTTCATTTCCGCGCCGTCAGCCTTTCCACCAGTCACCGCCCTCCTCGCGGTCGGAGACAGTACCCAAACATCCTTGTGCGGCTCGATGATCGGTTGCGCGTCGAGCACGCACTTCGCCGCGATCTCAAGCGCTTCCGTCGCCTCCTGGGGTGAGCGCTGCAGCAGATTCGCCATACGATCAGCGGTCGTGAACGGATTGTGAAGAAGCGCGTGCACGACGAGTGCAACTTGAACGTCGCGCTGCCGAGCGGCCGGCTGGAGCCTCGTCGTCAGTCGCATGATCGGGACGACCGGCGCGCCGCCGACCAGTTTCGCTCGCACTCGGGGCCCTGGTTCTTCAACGATTCGTGGCGGTTGATGGCCCAGCGTCACCATCTCGCGATACATGCGATCGACACCGATTCCTTGCTTGTCCACAAGCCCAAGTGCGAGCGCGGCATCTGCAAGCGCCGGTGATCGACTGAACCTCTGGGTGAGCAAGTTGTCCGCCGTAACGCCGCCGACGAATCCGCCAGGAGAGACCACTGTGAGCGAGCAGTCCTCTTCAACCCAGGTCACGCTCGTCGGCGCGTGCTGATTCCAATCGCGGTGCACAATGCCGTTCAGAATCGCCTCACGCGCGGCGCGGGTCGGAATGAGGCGAACGAATCGTTCCGCGAAGTCTCCCGAGATCGTGACTCGGTCGTTCGCAGCATCCATGAGAGCTTCGACACGTGCGATCTGCTCGAGCAGGCTGAGGCCTTGGTAGCTCTCCTCCCGCGCGAGCACATCCCCGCCTTCAACGTCGAGTCGTGTCCAGCTCAGCCATGGCCTGGCCGCCGCACAGAACAGCAATGCACCTACTTCAGTCAGGTGACCGTCCACTCCCAGAAGCCCGAGCTGTCGGAGCATGTCCTCCGCGGGAGCATCGGCGATGTCCATGATGCTTGCGTCCCGCAGATCGCGTCGGCGAAGATAATCGCGCGCCACAGCGATCGCACCGTTCGTAATGTCCGCTACGGTCATCGCGCTCGGCCGCGACATCGGGTCCCATCCGGCACGTCCCTGCCGGTGCAGCCACCATTGGCCGCGATCGATAGGGACGGATGCAGCCCCGACACGCCAGCGGATACGATCGCTCGTGTCCTCTACCGGTTCTCGCGCCTCAGGCACGTAGATCACGAGCAAACGGATACCGGCTTCGACCCGTTCTGTGACGTCGGGAGCAAGATCGATTCGACGGTAGATCTGATGACGCAACCACTCAACATCCAGTTCCGTGCCGAGCAGATCACCTGTCTTGTCTTCAACACCGACGATCAATGCACCACCGCCGGGCGTGTTGGCCATGGCCGCGACCTCGTCGGCGAGCTGGTCAGCGGCCTTCGTGTTCTCACGGTTACCGGGCAACAAGCGGCCGCCCGTGCCCCGCCTGCCCGCTTCTTCCTTGATGTCGACACGCTGTCGCTCAGCCTCGTTGGGCAGCACGCCGCTGCGGACATTCGCGAGACACTCTTCGACGGCAACCTCGGCTCGAGCCCGGTCTGCGACCAGTTCAGTGCCGGGCTGAAAGGGAACCGGATCGCTCGACTGCGTCATGACTTTCAGTTTACACCCCCTGCTAAACCGAAGGTCTTACGGATCGGGAGGGATCCGCGTTGCATTTGCGCCCCAGCGGTGGCGATCCAGTTCCAACCTGGAACCTAATTGCGGCGTGCAGGCGCTCAGTCCCAGTCCCCAAAGGTCGATCAACCGGCAGCCTACGGACCGGAGTCAAGGTTGATAGCGAAGCCCTCCTTCTGCATGACCCTGCGACGCTTGTGGTGCATGCGGTCGAGCCAAGGCACAGCGGCATCGTGAAAATCGTGGACGACCACGACACTGTCAGCGCCCGCTCCGCCACGCGTGATCCGGCCCGTCTGCTGGATGACACGCCCCTTGAACGAGACGGGCATGGCGAGGAAGAGTGCGTTCAGCGACGGAAGGTCGATGCCCTCGCCCGCCACCTTGTCAATCGCGACGAGGACGAAGGGCATCCTCTCGTCATCCAACTCACGCAACTGGTTCAGCAGAGTACGTCTCTCGACCGGCCGGAGTCGACCATGGAGCGCGAAGACGGGTACCGAAGTCTGATCGCCCAGCTTGGCTGTGAGCGACTGAACATGGTCGATTCTGTTTGTCAGCACCAGCGATCGCTGCCCGGCTTCAGACGCACGGACGATCTCCGAGACGATCAACCCGTTGCGCGGCTCGCTTTCGGCAAGCTGGTTGTAGATCATCTGCATCGACGGACCGTCTGTGCCGGGCTCGTCGGTCGTGAAGTCGGTCACGTGCACCACCAAGCGTCGCGGAGTCGGCGAACCGGCATCGACCACATGTCGGATAGGCCCGCATTGCATGGTGATCAGCCCGTCCATCTGATCCGCCCGATACGGGGTTGCGGTCAGGCCCACCCAATTCTTGACATTGACCACGCGGATAGCAGCCTCCACAGCGGGAGCTGCAACCGCGTGGCATTCGTCAACGATGACCTGCCCGTACTCCTCGAGGATGCGCGGATCGCCTGTTCGATGCGCGATCGACTGCATCATGATCAGGTCGACAACGCCTCGGCGCTTGCGCCGGCCACCACCGAGTTGCCCGATCTGCTTGTCGCTGATGCCGAGAAACTCCGTCAGCCGCGTACGCCACTGCTGCAGGAGGTCAGCTCGATTGACCAGAATCGCTGTCGGTGTCGCCCGCTCGGCGATCAACGCGCAGGCCATCACGGTCTTGCCCGCTCCGGGCGGCGCAACCAGCACGCCAGTCTGATACCGCAACATCTCGGTGACCGCTGCGCGTTGCTCCGGACGCAGTTCACCCTCGAACGCAACATCGATCGGCTTGACTTCTTCTCCGTCGAAGTCGACCTCAACCGTGAACCCAGTATCCCGGAGCACGCTCGTCGCTTCGTCGAGGAGACCTCGCGGCAAGCGCAGCTCGACATCATCGTGCTCGAAGCAGGTGACCAGCCGCGGAGTACCAAACGTACTGAAGCGTTGTGCCTGGCGACGGTAGAACTCAGGGTTGGAAATCGAGGCGACGTGCTTCAACTCCGCGATGACGACGTTCGGTACATTCGCAACCGGCACATGCACCATCTCATCCCGGCGTACGGTGATTGCGCGTCCAGCGATCGCTGCGGCCTCTGCGCGGATCGCCGCGCGTCGCGGCCGCACCGCGAGCGATTCCCTCGGGCCGGCTGGCAACCGGTTCGAACCGTTTGCGTACTCCGTCAGCCGTTCGGCAGGCACCGGCACTACCTTCGACAGCGCTGCAAACTGGTCATCGTACGCATCCCACGAGTGTGGATCGGCGAACACCGTCGTTCCACGACGCCGACAGCCGCCTTGCAGAGGGAGCGCTATGAGATTCCCGAAGCGCATCCGCCCCGGAGAGCGCTGCGGCAAGACGTCCTGCGACGGGAAGAACCTGTCATAGCTCGCCATCGAGATCGACGCGCGGTCCGCCATCGCCGCTCGCAACATCGCCGATCCCAGTGTGCGCGCGGATGCCGCAGGCACGGACGCGTCGAAGAACATCCACACATGCGCTCCGTCACCCGAACGAGAGATCTCCGCGAGAGTGTCGATCCCGGCGCGGCGACAGGCTTCCGCGTACGCCGTAGCATCCTCCCGCCAGCTGCCGTCGTCGAAATCGCACACGAGCAGGGCGCAGTGATCGTCGCGCGTCATCGGGTAGAGCCCGACGTGAAACGTCGCCGAGTCTCCACGGAGATGACGCTCAACCACGTCGTCGGTAAGCGGAAGCAGATCCGCGTCGGTGATCGCATCCGTGTAGAAGCCGCCCCGAACCGCCGGGCTCCACCCCTTCTTGCCGGTCCGCCGACTCTCCCACGGCAACGCATAGACGTCGTCCCGCCCCATGAAACGCGCCCGGAACAGGGCGACCTTCTCCGCCGATGAAGACGAAGCCGACACGGCCGCAGGCGGTTCCACAGCGGCGTGGCCAGCAGAGGGCGCCGCCTCTCGACTCGGCTCAGGAGGGGCGTTCAGAAGGTCGTCAAGATCTCGGCGAGCGGATGCAAGCTCCTTCTCAAGCAGCCGAACACGCTCCCGCGCCAGTCTCAGCCGCTCAGCAATGTCCATGTATCGAAGGTAACTGCCCTCCATGGAGCGCATGCTCTACCCAACGAACCGCTGTCAAGCCGAGGCGCCATGGCACTGAATACCTCGGCACTGCGCACCCGGTCGACCGGGAACGCGTCGACGCACACAAGAGCGGATCCTCGCTGAAGTCGCCCCACCAGCTGCGTGAACTGTGCGACCGGGCCGTTACACAGGCAGAAAATCGGCCCGTGCCTGGTGGCGACGGGCCGATCATGATGCAACGAAAATAGCACGAGAGGCCGACAGCACTACGACTGCTTCCGCGCCTGAGCCAGAGCGTCCTTGTAGGCGTCAGCGTCGACGTCGTACAGCCCGTCTTCGTACGCGTGCCGGGTGAGCTTGTTCAACGACTCGCCGCGATCTCTTCAGCAGTCGGAGCCAGATCGCCAACGACCACGTCGCTCACGGGCGGCTGGTTGCTCGCGTCCGGCGCGGCGAGCGAGGAATCAGGCATGCGCTCATCCTCCCAGAGAGCTGGGAAGATCGGCGCCGAGTAAGGGCCGCCGACCATGCCGCGCACGACTTTGCGTTTCCCTAACACGCTAAAGGCAAACCAATCGAATTGAGAGCGAAGGTCGTTGCCATTTCACACTCCAACGAACGCCTACGGCCCCAGTGACGCCGACCGCTGACTGTCGAGGGCCACCGCGACCGAGTCGAGGTCATCCTCGAAGAGTTCGGCGTAGGTATCGAGCGTCATCGCGGCGCTCGCGTGCCCCAGCATCCGCTGAACGGCCTTGACGTTCGCCCCGGCACTGATCGCGAGCGAAGCGGCCGTGTGGCGCAGGTCGTGAGGAGTCACGCGCGGCATGATCGGCGGCACTTCCTCCCCACGCTCCTTCGCCTCAGTCGCAGCCTTCGCGTCCTCAGCGCGGATCCTCTTCACGGCACCCGCGAACCACCCCGAGACGGCGTTGCCCGGCCGAAGGTATCCCCCAAACTCCGCTGGCCAGAGCAGATCGTCGGACGTCTTCCCCTTCGCCGCCGCGCGCACGGCCTTATCCAAGAACGCCGGGTAGACCACCGCGCGTCGCTCGTGCGTCTTCGGCGTGCCGACCTGCACGTGCCCGTTGACCTCGACCGCGTTCTCCTCGATCAGCACCCGGCGACGCTTCAGGTCGACGTTCCGGAGCCGGATGCCGGTGACCTCACCCCAACGCAGTCCGGTGTACGCGGTAAACCGAATGACATCGGGATAGCGGGACGCCGCCGCCAGGCGCTCCACCTGCTTGTGGCTGAGATACGGCTTCGGCTTCTTGGACTTCTTCGGCGTCTTCACGTCACGGGCCGGGTTCGCCGGGATCCGCCGATCGCGCACCGCGCCGTCGAGGATGGATGCCAACACTCCGTGGCACCGCTTGACCGTGGTCGGCGACTTGGTCGCGGCGAGCTCGGCGATCCATGCGGCGACCTCGGTGTGCCGAATCGAGCCGACTCGTCGGGCGCCCCATCGCGGCTCGACGTGGATCCTCCACGAGCTCTCGTCCGAGTGATACGTCGAGGGCTTTACGGCGGCCTCGTGCGCGACGAGCCAATCCTCGCCGAGCGCCGCGATCGTGGCATGCGCATCGCTCGGCGCGATGTACGTGCCGGCAGACTTCGACACCTCGACCTCGGCGATGTACGCCTCGGCGTCGCGCTTGCGGAGGAAGCCGCCCTTGCGGGCGGTCTTGCCGTCGGGCTTGCGGTACCTCGCCTCCCAACGCGTGCCGGCCTTCGTGTTGTACGCGTAA
>RRZT010725140.1_pt1 | contig 18388 bp, 15 predicted proteins | sample 2165551 | NCBI WGS metagenome assembly RRZT01 (sample SAMN10456910, study PRJNA506462) | wastewater metagenome | biome: wastewater; feature: sludge; material: wastewater sludge; isolation source: wastewater sludge with Escherichia coli K12::gfp cells carrying plasmid... | place: USA: Moscow, Idaho...
ATTGACTTACATGTAAACCTCCCGGGGCTGGTTTAAAACTCACCCCGGGAATTTTCTATGTTCGATTGAACTTTTTCGCAAGATATAGTAGAATAGAAACCAATAGTAAAATAGAAACCAAAAAACGAAAGACACAGAACCAACAGAACGGAGATCATTTGAACCTATGGATAAATCGGAAATTCTTGCACTGCGCCGCGCAGTGCTGGAAAAAGACTTTGCACGCATGAATGACCGCCAAAAGCAGGCCGTGTTCACCGTAAACGGCCCGCTGCTCATTTTGGCAGGCGCAGGCAGCGGAAAAACAACGGTGCTCATCAACCGCATCGCGAATATCCTGCGCTACGGCGACGCGTACAACAGCACCTATCTGCGTGACGATCTCGATGAAAATGATATTGCCGCGTGCAAAGCTTATATTGAAAACGGCACGCCGCTCACAACGGAAACACAGGAGCATTTGAGTGTTTCCGCATGCGCACCGTGGCGCATCATGGCTATTACCTTTACAAATAAGGCTGCAGGCGAGCTGAAAGACCGCCTGTGTGCCATGCTGGGCGAGACCGCCAACGACATTTGGGCATCGACGTTCCACTCCACCTGCGCGCGTATTTTGCGCCGTGACGGCGAACGCATCGGGTATTCCTCGCACTTTACGGTGTACGATACCGACGACCAGCGCCGCTTGATGAAAAGCATCTTAAAAGAGCTCGATATTTCGGAAAAAAACATCACGCCAAAATCGATTTTGAACGAGATTTCCCGGGCAAAGGATTCTTTAATCTCGCCTGCTGAGTACGCCCTCACGGTCGGCGACGATTTCAGATTAAAGATTATCTCCCGCGCGTATACAACGTACCAAAAGCGTTTGGAAGACGCCGATGCTATGGACTTTGACGACCTCATCAACAAAGTAGTGGAGCTCTTCAAAAAGTGCCCGGACGTTCTGGAATACTACCAGAACCGTTTCCGCTACCTAATGGTTGACGAGTATCAGGACACAAACCATGCGCAGTACACATTTGTGCGCATGCTGGCCGAAAAAAGCGGTAACCTCTGCGTGGTCGGCGACGACGACCAGAGCATCTACAAATTCCGCGGTGCGACGATCGAAAACATTCTGAGCTTTGAAAATACGTTTCAGAATGCGACGGTCATTCGTCTGGAGCAGAATTATCGCTCGACGCAGAATATTCTGGACGCCGCGAACGCCGTCATTGAGCATAACACCGAGCGAAAAGGCAAAACGCTGTGGACGCAGAACGGTACCGGCGCCATGATCCACCTGCACACGGCGGAAAATGAAACGGACGAAGCCGAGCGCATCACGAAGATCATCTTAGACGGCGTTGCTGCGGGGCGGAAATTCTCTGATTACGCTGTTTTGTACCGCATGAACTCACAGTCGCTGACATTTGAACGCAATTTTGCAAAGTCCGGCGTACCGCATAGAATTATAGGCGGCACGCGCTTCTACGAGCGCCGTGAGATCCGCGAGATGATCGCATATTTGAGCGTTATCAACAATCCGAGTGATGAAATGCGCCTGCGCCGCATCATCAACACGCCGAAGCGCAGCATTGGCGACCGCTCGGTCGAAGTCGCGGCGCAGATCGGTCAGCAGACGGGTGAGACACTGTTTGAGGTCGTCTCGCACGCGAAAGACTATCCCGCACTGTCCCGTGCCGCAAACAAAATGACGCTTTTCGCCGCACAGATGCAGGGACTCATCGAGCTCAACAACGACGAAAAAGTCACGCTCGGCGAGCTTTATGACGAGCTTGTGGAGCGCATCGATTACCTGAATTTTCTTAAGACCGACGACCCGGAATCCGCAGAAGACCGCGCCGCGAACGTGCAGGAGCTTGCTTCCAACCTGCGCCGTTTTGAGGAGGAGAACCCCGAAGGCACGCTTTCGGATTTTCTCGAAGAAGTTTCGCTCATTACGGACATCGATAATTACGATAATAACGCCGATTCCGTCGTGCTCATGACGGTGCACTCCGCAAAAGGTCTCGAATTCCCGGTGGTGTTCCTGCCGGGCATGGAGGAAAACATTTTCCCGGGCATGGCGAGCGTATATGTACCGTCCGAAGTGGAGGAGGAACGCCGTTTAGCGTATGTTGCCATCACGCGTGCAAAAGAGGAGCTGTACATTTTCCACGCGGAATCCCGCATGATCTTCGGCATGACGAACCGCAACCGCGTTTCGCGCTTTGTGGAAGAAATCCCGGAGACGCTCGTCGAGCACACCCGCTCCCGCGATTACAGCGCGCGCCCGGTCTCTATGCCGAGCTTCGGCGGCGCGAAGCCGTTCGGGGAAGCACCGAAAACAAAATCCGTTGCGGAAGCCGGCGGATTCACGCCGAAGCCGCGCGTAAAGCCCGCGCCTGCCGGTACATACCGCGTAGGCGATACTGTCCTGCACAAGGCGTTCGGCACGGGTCTCATCGTTTCCGCCACGCCGATGGCGAACGATACGCTGCTCGAAGTCGCGTTTGACAAAGTCGGCACCAAAAAGCTGTTTGCAAACTTCGCAAGACTGACAAAAGTATAAAAAGAGTAAGCCGTGCACCTGTTTTCAAAGTGCACGGCTTATATTATTCAAATGCGGCTCTAATTTTGTCTGCCGCAGCCACAGCCGCAGTCGCTCGCTTTCGGCGGGAAAAATTCATCGGTCGGGAAATCAATCTTGCGGAACAGCTCGCAGGGGTTGTCGCCGGAGGTGACGCATTCCTTATCCGGAATGCAGAAATCAAACGCGGGAATGAGCATCTGCACATTCCGCACAATCTGCACGATGGTAAACAGGCCGATCGTCACGTATACGGTGTTTTTCTGCTCTACCGTTTCAAACGCGCCGCCGTAACGGCTTGCAATGCAGTCCGGGATCACGCAGCAGGGCTCGCAGCCGCAGCGGCAGTGCTCGCAAAGCTTTGCGGAAAGCGCCACCGGCTGCGCAACCTGCACAGTCGCCTTGGGTAAGACCTTATTGCCCTGTAAATCGGCTTCGTCACGGCAGCTCTCGCTTGTAAACATCTTCACGTTGCCCTCACTGCCGTAGAGAATGACCTTCTTATTGAAAATTGAAATACCGCTCACGCGTTCGCAGCCCACTGTCGCGCCGCCGTACAGCTCCAAAGATACGTCAAAGAAAAACGTGAGATCAATGGAGTAATACCCGCGGTTAAAGGGAATCGGCTGCATATCAATGTACACAGAGATTACATCAACGTCCCGCACCCGCACATTAGCGGAAGCGTCCACAACGGGCTGCACCGAGGCGGGAAACAGCACACGTAAATCCTCTAAGCAGTCTTTATCTGAACAGGAATCATAAATGCGCATGGCATCTATGCAGACGGCTTCTTTTAACGCTGCGCCGTTTTCGCAATCGGGTGTCCGCTCATTTTCAGCCATATTTGTAAACCTCCTTTGTGGTTTCTCAATGCCATTGTACGGAAAAGGGCGGGTATTGTGCCTGTCCCGCCGCTTTGCTCGGTTTTTTCGCATTGTAAGAAATTTTTCGGTTGTATATTTCGCCGCAGTTTGCTATAATGAATAGGAATGTACCGCGCTGCGGTGCAAAAAGTCGGCAAAGGCCGGCAAATTTACGCAGAAAGCAGTAAATGAAACTTATGGCATTGATTGTAATTGAAGGTCTGGACGGCAGCGGCAAAGGCACGCAGGCAAAGCTTTTGTATGATTACGCCTTATCGCGCGGCCGCGCACGGCAGGTAACGTTCCCGGATTATGACTCTCCGTCTTCATCGCTTGTAAAAATGTATCTGAAAGGCGATTTCGGAAAAGAGGCGGGAGACGTGAACGCCTACGCCGCAAGCGCATTTTACGCCGTGGATCGCTTTGCAAGCTACCGCATGAAGTGGAAAGACGATTATGCAAGCGGTGTGCCGATCATCTCCGACCGCTATGTGACGTCCAACATTGTATATCAATTAAGTAAGCTGCCAAAAACGGAGTGGAAAGCGTTCGTTTCGTGGCTTGAAGACCTGGAATATGAAAAATTCGGGCTGCCGAGGCCGGATCGTGTGATTTATCTGGATGTGCCGCCGAAAATTTCCCAAAGGCTGCTCACAGAGCGCTACGCAGGCGACACCACCAAAAAAGACATTCACGAAAGCGACATACATTATCTGCTACATTGCAGGGACTGTGCACTGTACGCCGCAGAGCATTTAAACTGGACCGTATTAAACTGCGCCGAGGGCGACACCTTGCGCAGCATTGAAGATATTCATCACGAGATCAAGGAAAAGCTGGAGGATTTATTATGATCTATGTATTTCTTGCAAACGGATTTGAAGAGATCGAAGCGCTCGCGCCCGTGGATATTCTGCGCCGCGCAGAGCTTGAAGTAAAGACCGTCGGCATCGGCGGCAAAACAATCACCGGCTCCCACGGCATCACCGTAACAGCTGACATCGAAGAAAAAGACGTTACAACGGACGATATGGAGCTGATGATCCTGCCCGGCGGCATGCCCGGCACACTGAACCTCGAAAAATCGCCGATCGTCACAACCTGCGCGGAATACTGCGCAAAGAACGACATTTACCTTGCGGCAATCTGCGCTGCACCGAGCGTTCTCGGCCATCTCGGCCTCCTGAACGGTAAGGAAGCCATCTGCTTCCCGGGCTTTGAAGGTGAATTAAAGGGCGCCACAATCTCCGAAAAGCCGGTCTGCGTAGACGGCAAGATCGTCACGGCAAAAGGCATGGGCGTTGCCGTGCAGTTTGGCTTGACGCTTGCTGGTCTCATGGTCGGCAAGGACGTTGAAAAGAAGATCCACGACGGCATTCAGTGCACGGATTGATGATCGATATAACCGAAAAAAACGCACTGCGCCGAAAAATGCGTGCGGCACGCAAAGCCTGCACGGATCGCGCTACACGGGATGACTGCCTTTTGCAGCGGCTCATGGTACTTTCGGTGTACCAAAAGGCATCGTGTGTTTTGAGCTACGTAAGCTTCGGCACGGAAGCGGATACGCTCAGAATTCTCGATCGTGTACTTGCAGACGGCAAAGCGCTTTACGTACCGAAATGCGTGCCAAACACGAACCGCATGGTGTTTTACCGCATCTCGGCTTTACGCGATCTTTCGCCGGGCGCTTACGGCATTTTGGAGCCGAAAGAAGCAAAGGCATATCAAGATGAGGCGAATGCACTGTGCCTTGTGCCGGGACTGGCGTTTTCAGCAGACGGCGCACGGCTCGGGTACGGCAAAGGGTACTACGATACGTTTTTTGCGCAGCATCCGGTTTTAAAGCTCGGCCTATGCTACGATTTTCAGCTCGTGCCGCAAGTGCCGACGCAGCCGCATGATGTACGCATGGACGGTGTTTTGACCGACAAGCGGCTCGTTTTGACGGCAGATGAAGAAAGGATGGAATGAAAATATGAGTGATAACGGCAGGCGCTACGCCTCGAAGGACGCGACCCCGCGCAGCCAGAATTCGCGCGAATTCAAGCTGAATCTTTCCGAAGATCAGCTCAATCACACAGACGAACTGGAGGACTTGCAGGGCTATGCCGGCAGCCGCGCACCACAGCGCGTGGAAGAAAGCTCTGCCGGTGCACGCTCCGCCCGCGCGGAACGCAATCAGAAAAAGGAAGCGAAGGAGCACAAGAAAAGAAACCGTGTAAAGGCCAGAAAAAACAAGCGCATTTTCGCGTTCACGTGGCTTGCCATGGTTATTCTGGTCTCTTTAACCCTCGCTTCGTACCTGATTGGCGGCTCCAACGATTTTCTCGGTGTAGACCGCACGGATTCCGAAGTGGAGGTCACGATTCCCGAAAACGTGACGCAGGAGCAGCTGACAGACATTCTTTACAAGAGCCACGCGATCGATAAGCCGGAGTTTTTCTCCCTTTTCTGCAAATTCACCACGGAAATGGAGTATTTTGAACCCGGCACGTATACGATCAAAACAAACTACGATTATAAGCAGCTTGTCAATACCTTACAGTCCGGTCCGGATCTCGGCGAAGAGATCACCGTCATGTTCCGTGAGGGCATCACGGTGCAGCAGCTTGCCGCTTTGCTGGAAGAAAACGGCCTGCACACTGCAGACGAGATCCTTGAAGCTTGCAACTCTTCGAATTACGACAGCTACTCGGATGTTGCAGCCATCACGAACACAAGTGACCGCTACTATAAGCTCGAGGGCTATCTGTTCCCGGATACGTACCAGTTCTTTGAAAACGATACGGTAGAATCGATCCTTGACCGCTTCCTCAATAACTTTGAAAATAAGCTCACCGACGAAATGCGCGATGACATTGCGAAATCCGGCTATACTACGGATCAGATCATCACGCTCGCTTCCATCATTCAGGCAGAAGCCGCAAATACGGACGACATGTATATGATCTCCGCTATTTTGCGCAACCGACTGGAAAACGGCGCGGAGCATGACATCCACACGCTGGACTGCGACTCCACAGTTTATTATCCGTACAAAACCGCGAATGACGCGCCGGAGGGCTTCGTAAGCTCGTACTCCACGTATGACAACAGCGGCCTGCCGGCAGGCCCGATCTGCAACCCGGGTCTTGAAGCTATTAAGGCGGCAATCTATCCGTCCGAAGAGGGCAGCGAGTATTACTTCTTCTGCCATGACAGTGACGGCACCCCGTACTATGCTTCCACAATGGACGAGCATTTGATGAACATGGCGGAAGCCGGCCTGCTGTAACCGACACAACATTTACGATAACAAAGCTACCTGTGCCTTTCCGGCGAATTTTGTCCGGGAAGGCACAAATGCAGTAAAGGAATGAATTTCATGGAACAAAAACGATATAACGCGCCGGAGCTTCTGGCGCCGGTCGGCGATATGGAGCGCCTTATTTCTGCCGTGCGCTACGGCGCGGACGCGGTGTATCTTGCCGGTAAGTCCTTCGGCATGCGCTCTGCGCCTTCCAATTTTACAAACGAGGAGCTTGAAGAAGCTGTAAAATACTGCCACGCGCAGGGCGTGAAGGTCTATGTCACCTGTAATATTCTGCCGCATAACGCAGAACTTGCCGCGCTGCCGGCGTTTCTCGAGTTTTGCCAGGCAATCGGTGTAGACGCGTTCATCATGACCGACCTCGGCGTGATGGCCATGGCAAAAAAATACGCGCCGAATGTCGCGATACACATTTCCACGCAGGCCGGCGTTGTGAATTATGAGACCGCAAACGCGTTTTATAACATGGGCGCAGAGCGCGTCGTGCTGGCACGCGAGCTTTCATTTGAAGAAATCGCGGAGATCCGCGCGAAAACGCCGAAGGCGCTCGAAATCGAAGCATTTGTGCACGGTGCGATGTGCATTTCGTTCTCAGGCCGCTGCCTGCTTTCAAACTACATGACCGGCAGAGACGCAAACCACGGCGATTGCGCGCAGCCGTGCCGCTGGGATTATTACCTCATAGAACGCACGCGTCCGGATCAGGTGTTCACGATCGAACAGGATCAGAAATCGACGTATGTCTTCAATTCCCGCGATATGTGCATGATCGAGCACATTCCGCAGCTCATCGAATGCGGCATTTCGAGCCTCAAAATTGAGGGCCGCGCAAAGTCCGCGTATTACGTTGCCTGCGTGACGAATGCGTACCGCCACGGCATCGATGCTGTCATGAACGGTGAGCCGCTTCCGCAGTGGGTCGTGGACGAGACAGAGAAGATCAGCCATCGCGCGTACAGCACCGGGTTTTACAGCGGTCACGAGCCGGGGCAGACCGTAAACAGCGGCGGATACATCCGCGGCTGGGATGTTGCGGCCGTGTGCACCGGCGAAGAAAACGGCATGATGCGCCTTTCACAGCGCAACCGCTTCTTCCGCGGCGAGACTGTCAGCGTACTGGAGCCGGGCGAAGTGCCGTATGACCTCACACTTAGTGAAATCTACAACGAGGATATGGAGCCAATCGAATCCGCACCGCACGCGACGATGACGGTCTACCTCAAGACCGACCGAAAAATCAAAGAGGGCGCGTTTCTAAGAGTGAAGCGCGGCTGAATAACACCTCCGTTTAGGGCCCATACTTTTCCTATACGGAGGTGTTTTTATGTCTACACGCAGGATCATCGCAACGTATGCGTTTGTGATGTTCTTTCTCGTCATCGCACTGCTCGGCACCGTGACCGCCGCTTTCGGCGGCACAAGCTATACGGAAGCCGCCGGGCGGCAGAGTTTATATACCTTAACGGCCGCCAAGGCGCGCGGCACGATCTACGACCGCAATTTGCAGCCGCTCACAAACGCCGAGCGTGTTTATGTCGCTGCGGTAATTCCCTCGCGGGAAACGCTTGCCAAATTAAACCGCGCTGTACCGGAAGAAAAACGCGAAGTCCTGCGCACGGCGCTTGAAAGCGGAAAGCCGTTTCTGATCGAAGTCACAACACCCGTCAGTGATGACGGCATCCAGACATTTTCCGTCACAAAACGGTATGCAAACCCGCAACCGGCGGCGAATCTGCTCGGGTATCTCGACAGCGACTATAACGGCGCGGACGGTGTGGAAAAAAGCTTCGACGCACTGCTTGCGGAAAACCACGGGGAAATCGACGTTACCTTCGCCATTGATGCGCTCGGCAATGCCATCTCCGGCGAAACAATGCACGTGGAAAACACATACCGCTTTGCGGACGGTGGCGTAATGCTGACGCTGGATAAGCGCATGCAGCAGTGTGTGGAAAATGCCTGCGCGGAAATCAAAAAAGGCGCCGCCGTCATTTTAGATTGCAAAACCGGCGAAATTCTGGCTTCCGCAAGCTTCCCGGCCGTAGACCCGAACGACCTTGCTGCGTGCATGGAAAATGAAGATGCACCGTTTGTAAACCGTGCCCTGTGCGCGTATACGCCCGGTTCGGTCTTTAAGCTCATCTGCGCCGCCTCGGTGCTCGAATACGGCATCGATTACAAGGAGGTGTATACCTGCACCGGAAGCATTGTTGTTGACGGCCTCACGATCACTTGCTACGGCGGCAAAGCACATGGGGAAGTGAATCTCCACACAGCGTTGCGCAGCTCGTGCAACGGGTATTTCATACAGCTCGCACAGAAACTCGGCGCGGAAAAGATTTTAAGTATGGCGGAAAAGCTCGGCTTTGGTACATCTGTTTCGCTTGCAGACAATTTAGAAACGGCCGCAGGCTCGCTTTCGAATGCACAAGCCCTTAAAAACGCCCGTGCGCTGGCGCTGTTTTCGTTCGGCCAGGGTGAAACGACTGTCTCACCGCTGAATTTGGCCGCTGCCGTAAACGCCATCGCCGCTGACGGCATTTATATGACGCCGCGGCTCGTATATGGCACGGTCGATACAAATTTATCCGTACAGGAAACCGAAGAAAACACCGGTGAAAAAGTCATGGAGCCGACGACCGCCGCACGCTTACGTGCCTATATGGAAAGCACAGCACGGTTCGGTACAGCACGGATCGGCGCGCCGCAAAACTGTGTTTCCGGCATCAAGACCGGCACGGCGCAGACAGGTGTATATGACGAAAACGGGGAAGAAATCGAGAATTATTGGTATGCAGGCTACATCTGCAATGCACAGGAAGAGCCGCTTTATACCCTCGTCGTGTTAGAAGAAACTGCCGGCGAAATGCATGTGCCGCAGGCTTTCCGCAAAATCGGCGAAGCACTTGTCGATTTTAATTGACAAGCCGGTAAAAAAGCATTATAATAAGATATGTATGAGGGGAGGAGATATGGCAAGCCTGAATCTTGAAGATATGCAGCAGATTCAAAAAGAACTGCAAGCAAAATATCTCGAAAAGTGGGGAGGCCTTTCTCCGAAAATCGGTCGTGATAAGCTCCTTTGGATGATGATCGAAGCCGGTGAAGTTGCCGACATCATCAAGAAAAAGGGTGACGATGCGATTTTGAACGACCCCGAGACCAGACACCACTTCACGGAAGAAGTGTGTGATGTGCTCATGTATTTAAACGATGTTCTGCTGTGCTACGGCATCACGCCGAATGAAGTCGAGAACGTATATCTCGAAAAGCACAAACGAAACATGAGCCGCTGGTGATTTTAGATTTTAATTTGTTTTATAGCAAAAGGCACGGGCAAATGCACATAGCTGTACCGAACAGAGAGCGGATCCACAGGCTGGAAGATCCTCGGAAAACACCATGTACAGGCCAACCCGTATGACTGCCGCACAGTGATGAGCTGTGCCGTTTTCCGCGTTAAGGAGTTTAAAGTGGTGTATGAAGAAAAGCTTCATGCACAATTTGGGTGGTACCACGGAACTGTCCGTCCCATTGCGGAGGACAGTTCTTATTTTTTTGTAAGGAGTGGCAAAACATGAATATGGACTATTGCCTTTCCGAGCTTAAAGCCCTGCTTTCCATCGATTCTCCGTCCGGCTTTACGGATAAAGCTGCGGACTATCTTATCGGTGAACTGACAGCACTCGGCTACGCTCCGGAAAAAACAAGAAAGGGCGGCGTTTTCTGCTGCCTCGGCGGCGAGGGCAGCCCGCTTGTGCTGATGGCACACGTAGACACGCTCGGCGGCATGATTTCCACAATCAAGCCGAACGGCCGCATCACGATCACGCCGATCGGCGGCCTGCGCGCCGAAAACTGCGAAGCGGAGAACTGCCGCATTTACTCGCGCTTCTCCGGCGTTTACAGCGGCACCTTGCAGCTTTGCAATGCGTCGATCCACGTGAACGGCTCCTACGGTGAAAAGCTGCGCACATTTGAAACGACCGAGGTCGTGCTCGACGAGCCGGTAAAATCCGCCGATGATGTGCGCGCACTTGGCATTGAAGCAGGCGATTTCGTCTGCTTTGACCCGCGCACCGTCATCACGGAAAGCGGCTATATCAAGAGCCGTTTCCTCGATGATAAGCTCAGCGCCGCCATGCTGCTTGCGCTCGCAAAGGAGATTAAAGACAATAACCGCACTTTGAAGCGCAAGGTCTATCTGCACTTTACGGTGTATGAGGAGGTCGGACACGGTGCTTCCGCTTCCGTGCCGAACGATGCCGAAGAGCTCATCAGCGTAGACATGGGCTGCGTGGGCGACGGGCTCACCTGCACGGAGCGCGAAGTTTCCATCTGCGCGAAGGATTCCGGCGGCCCGTACCATTATGCCGTGACAACCGCGCTTGTGGAAGCGGCGAAGTCCGTCGGTGCAAAGTATGCCGTGGACGTTTATCCGCACTACGGCTCCGACGTAGAGGCATCGCTGCGTTCCGGCTGGGACGTGCGTCACGGCCTCATCGGCGCAGGCGTTTACGCTTCACACGGCTACGAGCGCTCCCACATTGAAGGCGTCGAAAATACGTTAAAGCTGCTTGAGGCTTATGTTTTAGACTGAGCTTAGGCTTTTTATATTATTCTATCTGCAAATTATAGAAGGAATGGTGAATACAATGCAGTGGACAGGATTAAATGATCTCAGAGAAAAGTATCTTTCTTTCTTTGAGTCTAAGGGACATCTGCGCCTGCCGAGCTTCCCGCTGATTCCGAAGGATGACAATAGCCTTCTTCTGATCAACTCCGGCATGGCCCCGATGAAAAAGTATTTTACGGGTGAAGTGACCCCGCCGAGAAAGCGCGTTACCACCTGCCAGAAGTGCATCCGTACCCCGGATATCGAGCGCGTGGGCATCACGGCACGCCACGGTACATTCTTCGAGATGCTTGGCAACTTCTCCTTTGGCGATTACTTCAAAAAGGAAGCGACCGCCTGGGCTTGGGAGTTCTTTACAAAGGTTCTCGAGATGCCGGCAGATAGGCTTTATATCTCCATTTATCAGGACGACGATGAAGCGTTTGACATCTGGACAAAGCAAAACGGCGTAGACCCGTCGCACATGGTACGCCTTGGCAGAGAAGATAACTTCTGGGAGCATGGCTCCGGTCCGTGCGGCCCGTGTTCCGAAATTTATTTTGACCGCGGCGAAAAGTACGGCTGCGGCAAGCCCACCTGCGGCGTGGGTTGCGACTGCGACCGTTACGTTGAGGTTTGGAACCTCGTTTTCACACAGTTTGAGAACGACGGCAACAACAACTACACGCCGCTTGATCACCCGAACATCGATACCGGCATGGGTCTTGAACGTTTGGCATGTGTGATGCAAGGCGTGGACAACCTGTTCCTTGTCGATACCGTGCAGAACATCATGAAGCATATCTCCCGCATTGCAAATGTGCAGTACGGTGCGGACGAAAAGTCCGATGTTTCTCTGCGCGTCATTACGGACCACATCCGCAGCACGACGTTTATGATCAGCGATGGTGTTATGCCGTCCAACGAAGGCCGCGGCTATGTGCTCCGCCGTCTGCTCCGCCGCGCGGCACGCCATGGCAGACTTCTCGGCATCAACCACCCGTTCCTCGCGGACGTTGTTGATACTGTCATTCACGAGAACGAATGCGCTTACCCGGAGCTGCGTGAAAAGAGCGCTATGATCAAAAAGGTCATCGCGTTTGAGGAAGAAAACTTCTATAAGACCATTGATAAGGGCTTCGCGCTGCTCAACGACATCATCGACCGCACCGATGCAAAGGTGCTTTCCGGCGAAGACGCGTTCCTGCTCAGCGATACGTTCGGCTTCCCAATTGACCTGACCAAGGAAATCCTTTCCGAAAAAGGCATGAGCGTTGACGAAGACCGCTTCCGCGCACTGGTACTCCAGCAGCGTGAGACGGCTCGTGCAAGCCGCAAGAATGCCGGTGCAGACGCATGGGCAGGCGACTCCGATGTGCTTGACGACATTGCCAAGACCGAATTTGTCGGCTACACCGGTATGAAGGCAACCGCAAAGGTCACGGCTATCGTGAAAGATGGCGCACGCGTTGAAGCTGTCGAGACCGGCGACGACATCGTGTTCACACTCGACCGCACCTCTTTCTATGCGGAAAGCGGCGGTCAGGTCGGCGATACCGGCGTCATCACGAACGATTCCTGCACCATCCGCGTTCTGGATACCACGAAGAATGCAGCGGGTGTGTTTATCCACAAGGCTGTTGTGGAGGAAGGCTTCCTCCGCGAAGGCGACACCGTTGAGGCTGTTGTAGATGTTGAGAGACGCAGAGCGATCATGCGCAACCACACGGCAGCTCACCTCCTGCAGGCTGCGCTGCGCTCCGTGCTCGGCGACCATGTTGAGCAGGCCGGTCAGCTCGTCAACGAGAATGCCGTTCGTTTCGACTTCACGCACTTCTCCGCCCTGACGGACGAAGAACTGCTCGCGGTTGAGAACCTCGTCAACGAGAAGATCCTCGAAGACATCAAGGTTGAGTGCCGCGAAATGCCGATCGAAGAAGCAAAGAAGCTCGGTGCTATGGCGTTGTTCGGCGAAAAATACGGCGATGTCGTGCGCGTTGTAACGGTAGGCGAATTCTCTAAGGAATTCTGCGGCGGCACGCATATCGATTCCACCGCTAAGCTCGGTCTCTTCAAGCTCGTCAGCGAATCCTCCGTTGCAGCCGGTGTGCGCCGTATCGAAGCGGTCACAGGTCTCAACGTCATTAAGATGATCTACGCAACGAACACGCTGCTCAAGGATACCGCTGTTGCGATGAAAGTCAATAACCCGTCCGACCTCCCGGCAAAAGCTGCACAGGTCAACGCCGACCTCAAGGAGAAGGACAGAGAGATCGAATCCATGCGCTCCAAGATTGCATCCATGAACCTTGGCTCCATTCTGGATAACGCCGTGGAAGTTAAGGGTGTCAAGATCGTTACGGCGATGCTCTCCGGCACAGGCAGCGACGCACTGCGCACCATGTGCGATAAGATCCGCGACGAAAAGAGCGATACGGCCATTGTAGCCGTGCTTGCAGGCGTTCTGGACGGAAAGGCAACGCTTGCAGCAACCGCAACGAAAGCGGCACAGGCAAAGGGCGTCAAAGCCGGCGTGCTTGTAAAGGCAGTTGCACAGCTCACCGGCGGCAACGGCGGCGGTAAGCCGGACTTCGCTATGGCAGGCATCAAGGATCAGACGAAGATTGACGAAGCCCTTGCAGCCGTTGAAAAGATCCTCAGCGAACAGATCTAAGTTCTCTCTATACGTTCTATATAAAATCTCAAGAAAGGAGAAAGGCAAATGGACTGCATTTTTTGCAAGATTGCCAACGGCGAGATTCCGAGCACGAAGGTCTACGAAGACGACAAAATGCTCGCATTCCGCGACCTCGACCCGCAGGCGCCGGTGCACATTCTGATGATTCCAAAGGAGCACATCGCTTCCGCAGATGACCTTACGGAAGAAAACGCGCAGATCGTCGCACATATCTTCACGGTCGCAAAGAAGATTGCGGCGGCAGAAGGTCTCACGAACGGCTATCGCATCGTCAACAACTGCGGCGAAGACGGCGGACAGACCGTAAAGCACCTGCATTTCCACCTGCTCGGCGGACGCTCTATGGCGTGGCCTCCGGGCTGATTCCCCGCATATAACGAAAATCGATAATTTTTGAAGGTAGGTTTTTACAATGGGTGAAGTTTATAAGATGACGATCGCCGGCTGCGAACGCGAGCTGCCGATCTGCCCGATCAGCGATACGCTGGATATTGCCGGTTTTGTTATGTTCGGCGATGTAGAGATCACCGAGAAGACCGCAAAAGCGCTGATGGAAAAGTGCCCGGAGCACGACATCATCATCACGGCGGAGTCTAAGGGCATTCCGCTGGCTTACGAGATGGCGCGCATCGGCTGCCGTCAGTACGTTGTTGCACGTAAGGGCATCAAGGCGTACATGACGAACCCGATCAAGGTCGAGGTGAAATCCATCACGACAGACCACATCCAGACGCTGTACCTCTCCGAAGAAGACTGCGCAATGCTGAAGGGTAAGCGTATTCTCATCGTAGACGACGTCATCAGCACCGGTGAATCGCTGAGCGCGTTGGAAGATCTCGTGCATGAGATCGGCGGTAACGTCGTCGGCAAGGCGGCTGTGCTCGCCGAGGGCGATGCAAAGGATCGTACGGATATCATCTATCTGGAGCCGCTCCCGCTGTTCTTCAAGTAATTTCATAAAAACTAAAAAAGCTGTTCGCTTCGGCGGGCAGCTTTTTACTTTTTATAGGGTATTTCCGGCAGCTTCAATGCATAAAAATCTATGGGTGATGCGGCTTGAAACGGTATTTGTCTTTTAAAATCGCGTATATTCCTGTGGTGTTTTTCCTCGGTGCTCTGACATTTTTTGTGTGCTCTGTTTTGGGTGCGGTACATGCGGTATCTGTGGCCGCAGCACAGACCGAAAACCGCCCCGTGATCGTTCTAGACGCAGGGCACGGTGGGGAAGACGGCGGGGCCGTAGGCGTAAACGGTGTGGAAGAGAAAACGGTAAACCTTGCCATTGCGCTGTTTGTGCGGGAAAAGCTCGAAGCTGCGGGCTACCCCGTGAAAATGATTCGCGAAACGGACACCGCCGTCGGCGATACCACACTGAGCACATTAAACGGACGAAAGCGGTCTGATATTTTATACCGCACACAGATCGTAAACGAAACTGAGAACTGTATTTTCGTGAGCATCCATCAAAACTTTTTTGAGCAAAGTCAATACAGCGGCGCACAGATGTTTTACTCAGCAAATAATGCTAAAAGCGCCGACCTTGCCGAAACCATCCGCCGTGCAGTCATCGAGCAGGTGCAGCCGGATAACACACGCGCCTGTAAGCAGGCAGAAAGCCGCGTGTATATTTTGAGCCATGTAGATGTACCCGCCGTGTTTGCGGAATGCGGGTTCCTCTCAAACCCGGAAGAAGCTGAAAAGCTGTGCGACGAAAACTACCAAAAGAAATTGGCGGCGGCTATCGCGGATGGCATTATCGCCTTTTGCAAAGCGGAATAACTCTTTACAAAACATCTGTTCCGTGGTAAAATAGGCTTAGAATTATACAAAATAAGGGCGGTGCGCATTATGGCGGCTAAAAATAAAATCGTCTACATCTGCTCAAACTGCGGGTTTGAATCCGCAAAGTGGGCAGGAAAGTGCCCGGATTGCGGCGAGTGGAACACCATGGAGGAATCAGTCAAAACGGCTGTTTCCGCAAAATCCGCCGCTTCCGGGTATTCTTCTTCAGCTTCTACGCTGCTGACGCGCCCGCTTGCAATTTCAGAGATCGATACGGAGGACGAGCATCGTTATCACACCGGACTTTCGGAGCTTGACCGCGTGCTTGGCGGCGGCCTTGTAAAAGGCTCGCTCGTGCTCATCAGCGGCGACCCGGGTATCGGCAAATCAACCATTCTTTTGCAGATCTGCGAATACCTCGGGCAAAAGCTGCGTATTTTATATGTTTCCGGCGAAGAATCTGCACGGCAGATCAAGCTGCGCGCAGGGCGTCTCGGTGTTTCCAGCCCCAACCTGCGCATTTTGGCGGAAACGGACGTGCAGCTTGTGGTGGAGCACATTCGCACCGAAAAACCGGATATCATAATGATCGACTCCATCCAAACGATGAACTTTACCGATCTCAATTCGTCGCCCGGCAGCGTCACACAGGTGCGCGAATGCACGAACGCGATCATGCGCTGCTCCAAGTCGCTCGATATTCCGGCGATTCTCGTCGGTCACGTCAACAAAGACGGCGCCATCGCGGGTCCAAAGGTGTTGGAGCACATTGTGGACGCCGTGCTGTACTTCGAGGGCGACCGCCAGATGACGTACCGCATTCTGCGCGCCGTAAAAAACCGCTATGGCTCCACAAACGAGATTGGCGTATTCGATATGGGGGAAGCGGGGCTGCGGCAAATCGAAAACCCCTCGCAGGCAATGCTTTCCGGCCGCCCGACGAACGCTTCCGGCACATGCGTAACCGCCGTAATGGAGGGTACACGTCCGCTGCTCGCGGAGATTCAAGGCCTTGCAACGACAAGCGGCTTCGGTACGCCGCGCCGCATGTCCACGGGCTTTGATTATGCGCGTATGGCGCTGATTTTGGCCGTTCTGGAAAAGCGTGCAGGTTTCTATTTTTCCAATTTAGACGCGTATTTGAATGTCGTCGGCGGCCTGCGCATCGATGAGCCGGCGGTCGATCTGGCCGTTGCAATGGCACTCGTATCAAGCCTGAAAGATACGCCAATCCGCGATGATACCGTCGTGTTCGGCGAGATTGGTCTTGCAGGCGAGTTGCGGTCGGTCAGTCATATCGAGTCCCGCGTTTCGGAAGCATATCGACTGGGATTCACGCGCTGTGTACTGCCATACCACAGCATGAAGAGCATAGATTCAAAAAGATTCAGCGGGGTGGAGCTCATTGGTGTCCACAACGTGAGGGAGGCGTTTGACGCATGTGTGCAGTAAAAGAACGATTTGTTGAAAAGCCGAATCTGCCAGAAAGCAAGGTCACGACAGCGGCGGTCTCCGGCGCATATCCGGAGATTTTGGAAGCTTTAAAGGCGCATGGTATTCGGTGCGTCACAACGGAGTTTGACACGCGTCTGCCGGATCCGATCGCGTACCATGCAGATATGCAGATGTTTCATTTGGATAAGGGACGCACGTTTGTTCTGCGCGGAGAAGAGGCACTCAAAAAGCAGCTTACGGATATCGGCTATCAGGTAGCGGAGACTGCTATGACTCCGGAGCCGAAATATCCGAAAGATGTTCTTTGCAACATGTTAAACCTGAACGGCACGGTGCTTGCAAACCTCGGTGTTATGGATCCGAACATTTACACCTGTCTGGAAGACGCCGGCCTTAAAATGAGGCATGTCAACCAAGGCTACACGCGCTGTGCGACGGCTGTTGTGGCGAAAGACGCGATCATCACGATGGATCTCGGCATTCGCGCACTGGCGCAGTTTTTAGGCATCGACGTGCTGCTTGTGCACGAAGAAAACGTTTTTCTGGATGGCTACGATTACGGCTTCTTAGGCGGCTGCTGTGGCCTGATCGACAAAAATGTGGTGGCGTTCACAGGCAAGCTCGATTCTTTAGAGTGCGCGGCGGAGATTCGTGCGTTTCTCGAAAAGCACTGCGTACAGTACATTGAGCTGACGCAAAACCAGATGATTGACATCGGCGGCATTTTACCGCTGATGGAGCTTGATGCATAATTCTTAATTCTATACGCCTGTGTATTCATGTACAAGCACCCAAACACGCACATTTCAAAACAGATTCACACGGAAGCATACAAAGGGGCTTGAATCTAAAAAAATTCCGAATTATACAAAATAGCTGTTTTGTACTCATAGTGTTGAGCGAAGCGAAACGCGGGAATGATACAAAACAATCTATTTTGTAAGCGCAGGCGGCGCGCGGAATGTGGCAGAGCCTAAGCGGTAGTTTTGGGGAGCGTAAGCCCGCGCGCGCTATAATCAAGCACACGTCCCGCAGGCGGCGGCAAAGGTGGGGATCACCTCTCTGCGCCACCCTCCAAATGGAG
>RRZT010843545.1_pt1 | contig 18380 bp, 13 predicted proteins | sample 2165551 | NCBI WGS metagenome assembly RRZT01 (sample SAMN10456910, study PRJNA506462) | wastewater metagenome | biome: wastewater; feature: sludge; material: wastewater sludge; isolation source: wastewater sludge with Escherichia coli K12::gfp cells carrying plasmid... | place: USA: Moscow, Idaho...
GAAGTATATTCGTTCGTATAATTTTTTAAAATATTTTCAAAAACAATTACTGAAAACAATTTTTTAGGAAGTTCAATTTTTTGATTATGTGTAGCGTTATACAAATTTTTTATCAGCAAATTAGGAGAATCCTCATTTGTATTTTTTGTATATGAATAACAAAATTTAGTTTCATCAAAACAAAAAGTTTAGGACATAAAACTATCGATTGCTCCACAATGTCCATTTTTTGTTTGTTTGTCAATTTTATTAGTTCCTAATCCTAAACCATATTTTTCGTTGATTTTTTTCATTTGTTCAACAGTTTCTTTTTTCAGAATTTTTCCATTAAATAAAGCATACATAAAAGTATTCAAATCCGTTGGTGTAGAAACTAAAAATCCTGCACCCATAGGAACTGTCATTGCTGTTTCGGGTTGTAAAACATATTGATTTGATAAATATTGGTAAGATTTTGCTTCGTTTTTATCAACTAAAATTTTATTCCCAACTTTTGTGTTCTTTAGATTTAATGGTTTAATAATGTATTTGTTAATCAGATCATTATAAGATTTTTTAGAAACATCTTCTACAATAAAAGTGAGTAAAATGTAATTGGTGTTTGAATAAGATTCTTTCGTATTCGGCTCAAAATCAGAAGATAAATTGTTTATTTTAATCAGTAAATCTTCTTTAGATTGATCTTTTGTAAACCAATTTAAATAAGTCGAATCTTCCGTAATGTTATGAATACCAGATTGATGTTGTAGTAAATGTTGAATTGTGATTTTGTCTGAATTAATTACTTTTGGATAGAATTGAGAAAGTTTTGTTTCTAACGTAAGTTTTCCGTCTTCAACCATTTTCATAATCAAAGTTGCCGTAAATGTTTTTGAAATTGAACCAATTCTGAATTTTGTTTCATGATTATTAGGCGTATTTTTTTCAAAATCACGATTTCCATAACTGTTTGCATAAATTTCTTTTCCATCTTGGAAAATAGAAACACTTCCTGCTCCAATTTTTTCTTTATTGAGATGTATAAATAAACTATCTAAGCTTGATTTGTTCAATTCTTGCGCATTAGCAATTGTACATATTGCTAAGCAACTTGTTAAAATTATTTTTTTCATATTGTTAGTGGTGTTATTAGCGTTAATATTGAGGTAAAGATTATGATTAGCAATACTGTACCAATAAAAGCAAAGGTTTGTTGTATTGTTTTGAGATTAGTTACAGTCTTGAAGCCTATGTATAAATAATAAAACATTACGCAAATAAAAAAGATTGCTACAAAAGCGACTATTAATACAACAATCATTGTAGATGTTTCTTGTAAAACGGCCAGATTATTTGTCGTAACACCTTTCAGTACTTTTTCCATATTGTTATTGACAATCGGAATAAAATCAGTGATAAATACTATATAGTAAGCAATTCTCGAAATCAGTACAACATTCACAATGTCAATAATTCGTGTTCTTTTATTGATTATCTTTCCTAAAATGTAAAGTAATCCAATTGCAATAAGTAGATTACGTGTATTTTGATAGAGCAAATCGCTGTAAGTATAAGGTGTTCCGTTTTTCTTAATACTCAAAAAATCTGGAAAAAATGAATCGCTTAATTTGGCAACATAAGTAAATACAAAATGAGCTACGATTCCTATTACAAGTAAGATTTTATCATTAAAGAAAGCGAATGGATTAAGAAGCTTTTTTATCATTTTTAATCGTATTTATGGTGTTAATAAACTCATTTGGATGATCGCAGCTGATCAAATATTTCACATTTTTTAATTCGATAGCTATAAGTTTTGTTCTATCTTTAATATTACATTTATAGTTGTCCATCGATACTCCGATCAAACCATAAATTCCTCTTGCACCAATTATCATTAAATTATTTTGTGATTTTCGAGAAATATTTTCGATTTGATTGATAGGAATTACAATTGTTTTAATTTTTGATTGTAAATAAATATTATTCAAATCAACTTTAATTTTATTTAACGAGAAAAGGTAACAACCAATAATTATAGGAATAACGATTCCCCAATACAAGAATAAAGTAGGATTCAGGTTTCCTTCATTATAAGAAACCAATAATCCTATTAAAACTAAAAAGACAACCAAAATAACTGTAGTTACTTTAAAGAAAAGTGACATAGAAACTGTAAATTCTTTATTCATCGGACATTGTTTTAATTTTATTAATTAAATCATCTACTTTGTTTCGCATGGTTGGGTAACTCACTTCAAAATCTTTAGCCATATCTTTTAAGCTTCCCGAGTTAACAAAAAACTGCATAATAAAAGCTTGTTCTTCGTTTGTAAGCTTTAAGAATAAAGGAAGTTCATAATTTCCGACAACTTGTGTTTGACAATTATTACAAATAAGTTTTTCTACAGCTAATTCGTCTTCGCAACTGGGACATAAAACAGGTAATTTTTTAATCATTTTTAAATAAAATTAAAATTAGTTTTAATAAAATTAAATATTATTTAAATAATATCAAAATTATTAATCTGATTTTTTCAAGTTTATTTTTATTGATACATTTGCAACCTAACAATTTAGAAGAATGAATTTAAAGAAATTAGCCCTTGCTGCGCTTGCGATTGGGACGACTGCATATATCGTAAATCATAATAAAAAGAATGTGAAATACAAACCAGCACAAAATTTTGATTTGGGTGGATTTGTAGGACGTTGGTACGAAATTGCACGTTTAGAGAATAAAGTACAAAAAGGTCAAACTAATGTAACGCATCGTTTTACTCAGAACGAAGACGGATCTTTAGAAGTGATTGTACGTGGATATGATGCAAAGAAAAAATCTTGGGACAAAACAGAAGGTATCGCAAATCAAGAGATTGAGAATGTAGGTTTATTTAAAACTACTTTTTTACCAACTTTTGCGCGTAAATTATATGTGATTGATTTTGATAAAGACTATAACAATGCATTAGTTGCAAGCGAAGATTATAAGTATTTATGGATTTTATCTCGTAAAAAAGAAATTTCGGATAAAGTAAAAGATCGTTTTTTAGATTCGGCTAAGAAAGTCGGATTTGATGCTTCAAAATTAATTTGGCCATCACAGGTGACAATAGCGAAGTAATTACTTAAAAAATATATACAAAAAAAAACCACTCAAATTTTGAGTGGTTTTTTTTGTATATAGAATTAATTCTAATTATTTCTTTTGTTTTTTCTCCCAATCGATAGGAAAACTACAACTTTGGTATTTGTTACCAATTTTTACATAAGCATCACCAACCTGACGTTTTACCCAATCCAACAACAATGTACGTTCTTTGTCTTGAATTGCGAATTTCTGAATTCTGTAATAATCATCTTCGTAATTAATTTTATGTTCTGGATAAAATTTATCTAACTTAATAATACGAACAGATTTTCTATTATCAAAATCATCTTCAAAAACAGACGAAATATCTCCCGCATTTAAAGAAGTAATTGCAGAAAACATAGGAATTGGTAAAGCCATTTTTTCAAAACGATCATCACCAGAGTTTGGATTCATGATGTTTCCTGAGTTAAATTTCGTGAATTTGTCGTCAGAGAATCTTAATGCTGCATCTTTAAAAGTCATTTTACCTTCGTTAATTAAAATTCGGATCGAATCTAATTTATTATTTGCTGCTTTAATTTCTTCCTCTGTAGGTTTCAATGTAACTAAGATATGACGTAAATCTAATTCTTGACCTTTACGTTTCTCTAATTTAATGATATGGTATCCAAAATCAGTTTTGAATGGTTCAGAAATTTCACCTTCTTGTAAATTAAATGCTACTGCATCAAATTCTTTTACCATTTTTCCACGCAATACTTTTTTGTATTCACCACCATTGCTGGCAGAACCAGGATCTTCTGAATATAAAATCGCTTTAGTTGCAAAAGAAGCACCTTCTTCAACTTCTTTTTTGATCTCTTTTAATTGATCAATAATTTTTTGTTGATTCTGTGCAGAAACTACCGGATAAAGTACAATATGGCTTATAGAAACCTCGTCTTTCATATCTGGTAATTCTCCTTGGTGTTTCTCAAAAAATAAACGAACTTCTTCTGGAGTAGCATCTGCACCTTTAGTAACCATTTCTTTTTTGTTACGCGCATAGATGTTATCTTCAACAAGATATTTCATTTCATTTTTCATTTCTGCCATAGTGCGGAAACCAAAATAATCTAAAATTTGTTTTTCACCACCAGCTTGAGCAATCCACCCTTCAATTTGACCATTTAACTGACGTGTTACCTCGTCTTGCGTTACTTTGATTAAAGTATCTTGTTTTGCACGATCTACTAACATTTTGTCTAACATAATGTCATTTAGGAAATCACATTTGTCCTCAACTTTCATTCCTTGTTGCTGAGTCATTAAATAATCACGATCTACATCAGATTCTAAAACAATTTGATCTCCAACTACAGCCGCAATACCATCTACTTTAGCAAGGCGTTTAGGTGTTGTTTTTGCAGTTTGTGCAAAAGTATTTACCGTAAATAATGCTGCGATTAACAACATCATAGTCGATTTAAATTTCATATACTTTAATTTCATTTTTATATTCTAAACTGAATAATATTACTTATCAATCAGCAAATTTAACTTTTTTTGTTAAAGTCAAGCATATTTTAATTTCCTTTAACAAAAGAATTGATTTTTTAGTTTATTGTTAAGACTAAACTAAGCCAAATGTACGCAACGAAACATTCCAAGCAGATTCAAAATCAAAAAGATTCAAACCATGTTGTTCTTTGTGTTCATTTGCAAAGCTTATCAACTTTTCTGTAGGCATATTTCCTACCATATCACTTTTTGACATAGGACAACCGCCCAAACCTTTTATAGCTCCATCAAAACGTCTACAACCGTTATCATAAGCGGCTTGTATTTTTGAATGCCAATCAGTATAAACAGTATGAAAATGAGCGCCAAATTCGATTTCTGGATAATGTGGAATTAAATTTTGGAATAAATCTACAATTGTTTTGTCATCAGCGACACCAATTGTATCTGACAAATTAATCGATGTAATTCCTAAATCTGCCACTTTTTGAGTCCATTCTTTTACAATTTCTTCATTCCAAATCTCTCCATAAGGATTTCCAAACGCCATCGAAAGGTAAATTAACATATGTTTACCATTGTCTAAGGCAATTTCGTTAATTTCTTTTACCATCTCAAAAGCTTCTTCTCGACTTTTGTTGGTATTAAATTGCTGAAAACTTTCTGAAATAGAGAAAGGAAATCCAATAATATCTACTTTTTCATGCTCAGCAGCTTTTATCGCACCATTTTTATTGGCAACGACAACAGATAATTTTGATTTTGTAGCAGAAGTGTCAATATTGTCTAAAACTTCTTTCGTATCAGCCATTTGCGGAATCGCTTTTGGTGATACAAAACTTCCGCAATCAATTGCTTCAAAACCGACGGTTAATAGTCGATTTAAGTAATCTATCTTAGCATCAGTCGGTATAAACTCTTTTCTACCTTGCATCGCATCGCGTGGGCATTCAATAATTTTAAAAGTTGAATCACTCATTTTTTTGTGTTATTTGCGCATTAAAGGTAGATAATTTACTAATTTTGACAAAAATTAAAACGCAATGCAAACAGAATGGAGAGAAAAGTTGGTAACACGCTTTTTGAAATATGTAAAAACTTATACTGAAAGTGAGGCTTTCTTAGATAAATTTCCAAGTACAGACCGTCAATGGGATTTAGCAAATTATTTGGTTGAAGAATTAAAACAAATCGGTTTAGAGGATGTTTCAATTGATGAAAACGGATATGTTTTTGGATATGTTCCTTCTACAGTAGATCACGAAGTGCCTACAATTGGTTTTGTTTCTCATATGGATACTTCACCAGATTTTTCTGGAGAAAATGTACAACCTCAAATTTGGGAAAATTATGATGGTGGAGATATTAAATTGAACGAATCAATGATTTTATCACCAAATGAGTTTCCTGAATTAACTCAATATAAAGGACAAACTATCATCACAACCGATGGTACAACATTATTAGGTGCTGATGATAAAGCAGGTGTTGCAGAAATTGTAACAGCTGCAGAATATTTGATCGCTCATCCAGAAATTAAACATGGACGTATTGCAATTGGTTTTACTCCTGACGAAGAAGTTGGTCGTGGTGCAGATTTCTTTAATGTAGAGAAATTTGGAGCTGAATGGGGTTATACAATGGATGGATCTGAAATTGGAGAATTAGAGTACGAAAACTTTAATGCAGCGTCTGGAATTGTAACGATTAAAGGTAAATCTGTTCACCCAGGTTATGCAAAAAATAAAATGATCAATGCAGCAAATTTAGCAATGGAATTTGCTTCGCAATTACCAAACGACGAAGTTCCTGAATTGACTGACGGACGAGAAGGATTTTTCCATTTAGCTAAAATTACAGGAAGCGTAACAGAAGCTAAAATGGTGTACATTATCCGTGACCATGATATGGAGCAATACGAAGCGCGTAAAGCTTTATTTTTACAGATTGCAGATGATATTCAAGAGCGTTTTGATCATGAAGTAATCAAAGCAGAAGTTTCAGATCAATATTTTAATATGATCGAGAAAGTAAAAGAAAAATTCCAATCTGTTGAAATCGCAGAACAAGCAATTAAAGATTGTGGTGTAACGCCAAATATTATGCCTATTCGTGGTGGTACAGATGGTGCACGTTTATCTTTTATGGGTTTACCTTGTCCTAATATCTTTGCGGGAGGTCATAATTTCCACGGACCTTACGAATATGTTCCAGTAGAATCTATGGAAAAAGCAACAGAAATTATTGTTCGTATTGCAGAATTAACAGCAGAAGGAGCAAAATAATAAGATTTTAAATTTTTTAAAATAACATAGGTTTTCTATTTTGGTTTGAATTTTGTGTAAATTCAACTTCAAAATAGAAAACTTTTTTTATGAAAAATATCTTAATCACAGCGGTCACTTTATTTGGAGCATCTTTTTCTTTTGCACAGGTAGAACGAAATGTTGGTGAATTTAATAAACTAAAAGTTTATGATAAAATTCCAGTCGAGTTGGTTTCTTCTCTAAAAAACCTTGTTGTAATCGATGGCGTAAACGCAGAAGATGTTCAAGTTGAGAATAACAATGGTGAATTAAAACTGAAAATGACCGGTGTAAAACTAATGCAAGGTGGCGAAGCTACTGTAAAAGTATATTACAAATCGTTGTACGATATACAAGCAAGCCAAGGATCAACAATTTATTCGGATGATGAAGTAAAAGTTCAATCATTAAATTTAACTTCAAACGAAGGTTCGTCAATCAAATTACCTGTAGATGTTAATAGATTAGAAGTAAAAATTAACTCAGGTGCAGAAGTAATTTTGAGAGGTAAAGCTGAAACACAAACAGTAATTTCTAATTCGGGAGGAAAATATTTTTCTAAAACTTTAGAAGCTCAAAATTCATCATTAACAACAAATGCAGGAGGAGTAATAGAAGCAACTTCAACAGATTCTGTTGATGCAAAAACAAGAGCAGGAGGTGTGATTGATATTTATGGAAATCCAGAAAGACGTAATCAGAAAAAGATTGCTGGAGGGAAAATCAATTTTAAATAGTTAATTATTTGAATTAGATAAAAAAACTCAACCATTTGGTTGAGTTTTTTTTATGAAAAGTAATTTCAAGATTTTTAAAAAGGATATCCAATTGCAATATTGAAAATTAAATTGTCTTTTCGCCAAGTTTTATCACTAAAATCTATTTCATCAAAAGCCCAACGATCACCTTTGTCATAATATGGTACGCGTAATGGAGTGGCAACATCTAATCGAAGAACCATAATAGAAAAATCGAGGCGTAATCCAATTCCCGCTCCAACAGCAATTTCGCTCATAAAGTTTTTGGAGAATTTTCCGCCAGGACGAGTTTCATCTTCATTCACTAACCAAATATTTCCGGCATCAGCAAAAATTGCAAGATTAAGAAAACTAAACAAATGAGCGCGATATTCGGCATTCAGTTCTAATTTTATATCACCCGATTGATCAAAGTAAAAGCTTGCGTTTTGAGTACGAGGATCATAGCTTCCTGGACCTAAAGTACGTGCTCTAAAAGCTCTGATACTGTTGCTTCCTCCAACAAAAAACTGTTTTGAGAACGGTATATACTCAGAATTTCCGTACGGATATGCAACACCAGCTATAAAACGAGTTGCGATTGATGATTTTTCGCTCAGTTTATGATAAAATCTGAAATCATGTTCCATTTTTGCATATTGACTAAATGGAATTTTGAACACCTCCTTTTGATCGTCTTTCTTAGCATTACCACCAGAAATTAAGCCAGCAATATTTCCAGCTAAATCAATCATTCCACGATAATATATTGTATTTGTTCGTGGTAACATTGTTGTTGTATAAGTGTAGGCGTATGTAGATCCAAAAATTAATTGTTTGTCTACAACTCGCTTTAGACTTGGATTGATGACATTTCCTATAGAATCATAAATCTTACTATTATACTCATTTGTTACTTTTTGAGGAAAAACCAATGTTGCGTCCAAAAGCTTTAATTCATGTTCTTTTCTCGCATTTTCTTTCCAAACGTAGCCAAAAGAAGTGTTGAAATTATGTAGTGTATATAATTTTGTTCTGTCCTGAAATTCGTAACCAATTGCAATATTAGTTCGTGGTACAAATGCACTTGACGAGTTAAATTGGAAAGGAGCAACAATCCTTGGAATTGATAATTGGGAGTTAAAACCAGCTCTAAAAATATTATTTGCATCTTTTGGACCACCTAATTGCATATCAAAAGCGCCAAATAAAGCCATTTTTAATTGTTCTGCACCTCTAAAAATGTTACGATGAGTCCAGTTTAGATTTAATTCACCACCACCGTAATTTGCAGAATTTGTTCTTCCTAAAACTTCTAATCGTAAAGATTGAAACTCTCGTGGAGTTAATAAATAATATGCGTCAAATTTGTTGTTTTCAGGATCTGACAATATAAATTCATTTTTCACGAATTTGAAAACGCCTAAACTGATTAATCGATTAAGTGATAAATTGTGATCGGCACGATTATATAAATCTCCTTTCTGAAAATACAATGCACGATCAAATACTTTAGATTTAAAATTCTTCTTCGAGTCAATCATATAAAAATTGTCAGTCGAATGTTTTGCTAAACTGTCTGTTGGCATCGGAATAGAGTATTTTCCGTCTCTTACATCACGTAAATTATAATCAGGAAAAACAATTACTTTGTCAATTGTATATTGATTTTTGGCTTGCTGAGGTGTATTGTTTTTTAACTTGACAAACAGCTCAACTTTATGATTTTTACTAACTGTACTATCGGCTTGTACAATAATATTATCAGGATGAAAATAGTAAAAACCTTTCTCTTTAAGTCGTGTGTCAATGCGCTCGCGTTCTGCTTTTATCACATCCAAATCAAATGGTTGTTCCGCTTTTAATAAAGTTTTGTCTTGTGTTTGCGCTATTTCTCGATTTGCAACAGAGCTTGTATCTTTCGGAAAATGAATTTGACTGATGTAATATCTCGCATTTGGATTTAATTCGTACTTGATTTCTGTTTTTTTGTTTTTGCTGATAGTGTCACTTTTCGCTTTTGCGTTGAAATAACCTTTATTTTCCGAATAATTAACGAGAATATTTTTGTTAAACTCAATGTCAACATCACTCATTAACACAGGTTTTTCACCAACTTTATATTTTAACCAATATTTTAAACCTTTTTGTTTTTTAGGTTCGCCTGTGATATTGTAAATATATAATCGTGGTCGTAAACCAAGAAAACTCGAATTAGGTTTTGGAATAATAGTCGACTGCAACTGATCTTTTAAATCCGTTTTTTCTTTTTTTGATAACGAATCGCCTTCAACTTTTAGCGTAGAACCAGTATAAAGTTCTTGTCCTTCTTCTAAAAATCGAGTATTACTACACGAAGTCACAAAGGTAATTGCACCAATAGTGATCGTGAGTTTAACAGCTGTTTTATGTAGGTTTTTCATTATTTTGTTTCGGCTTTTTGTGATTGTCTGTATGATCTGTTGCGTTTTCTTTTCTCGAAAATCTCTTTGAATTTATCGTAATCTAATGTGATGATAAAACCAACTCCAGTTTCTATAATTTGTCCTTGTAAGGCAACTTGATATTCGTTTTTTCGGTATGCTCTTAACATATAACGACCATCGCGAGATAAACTGTAATCTACAGTAATATCACCAGCAATATTGGTCATGTTTTCGTTTTCTCGTGCATCACCTTCAAGCCCAAAATTACTTCCGATAGATACTTTTAGTCGGTCATTCAATAATCGTTTACTAACAGCAACATTCAAATCTGTACGTGTATTTTTTGATCCCGTAGAATAATCATCTTGTGTATCTAATCCAAAATCAATGTCTACACCTTTGATTAAATCTGAGGCTAAATTATTTAGTTGTTGTGATAAAATATTACTAACACTCTGTTTCGCCATTGTTTCTGCAGACATTCCTGATTGACTTTGAAATGGATTTTCGCCAACAAAACGATTCAATAATAATAAAGCAAAAACCTGTTTATTCATTTCAGCTTCGTCCGTTTTTAACTGATCTAACTTTGCTTTTGTGTTATCTAAAACGGTAGTTGGAATGGAAGGATTATCTTCATTCAGCGAAATATCAAACGTAATAATCGGTTTCAGTAATTCGCCTTTTAACATCAAGTTTGTATTAAAAGGCATACGTTGTTTGTACATATTCATTTCTGATGAAGAAAGACCAGAAATTTGTTGTTCTACTAAATCTATTGGCGCAGCCTGCGCAATATAAACAGCTGTAATATCTAAATTTGCTGTTGTAGGCTCGCCTGTCCACGTAATTGTACTTCCTTTCTGAATTTCGAATCGACGTTTTAGTAAGCTAACAGATAATTCGTAAGCACCTTTTTCTACCTGATAAACACCAACAAGAGTTGTTTTACCAGAAGGATCCATTCCGCCAGTTAATTGAGCTTCACCTTGTATTTCGACAAAATCTCCATTTGCTTTATCAATAATAAGTGATGTTTTTGCATCTTTATCAATGTCAATATTCACATTAACATCAAATCCTTTGATTTTTGTATCACTCGAAATTTCGTCAGTTTTGATTGTTTCTTGTAAAGAAACTTGATCTTGATCGATAAATTCTACAATTCCTTCTCGCTCTTGTAAAGAAGGAGAAGACTGCGGAAGAACAAATGTAAAGTTTGTTTTATCGGTTACTTTCAAACTTCCGTCAACAACAGGTAAATCCATATCACCTGTAATATTTAGGTTTGCGTTAATTGCTAAAACACCATACATTAACGCGTCACTTGATTTTTCTGAATTAACAACTTTGAAATTTCGTGCATTCGCAGTCAGACCGAAGGTGAAATTTCGGTAAGTTTCTGTTAATACATAGCCATTTAGCGTCAAGGAATTTCCGTCAGCATCGTTAATTTTAAATTTATTTAATTCAATTCCACTCGAAGTGAAATTAATCGCATCATTTATTTTTCTGAAATTACTTCCTGTTTCAGCAACTGTTAAACCGACTTCATTAAATTGTACTTTTCCTAAAATGCTTGGTTTTTCAATTGTTCCATTTAGGTTCAGATTTCCTGAAATAAAACCTTCTGTATCTTTTATCGCATTCATCGAAAATCCTTGAATCGTTTTCATTTCAAGTCTATTAATGGCTAAAAGCATATCGAAAGCGCTCTCTTTGGTATTATAATCACCTGTAATTTTAAGATCATTGTTATTTCCAGTGAGTGCAATATTTGCATTGATAACCGAAGGAGAAGTATTCTGAACTTTGGCAACAAGATTACCTACAGGATTTCCAAACGCTTGCAATTCTGTTACGTTAAGATCTGCATTAAACGTCATTTCTTTATTCAGATCTTTTATTGTTGCTGTTCCATTTATAATACCCGAAGCTGGTAAATCATCTTTTTTGATTAATTCGGTAATGGTTTCGATTTTAAAATCTTTAATTGCAATATTTAATGGACTCGAACCTTTGTTTCCGTCAGATTGAACAGAAATTTCACTTCCATTATTCGAAATACTGAAATTATTGGCAACAATTCCGTCCTTTTGAATTTGTATTAAATTACCATCTTTCACTTGCCATTGATCATAATTTAAAACCAAACCATTCGGATTTAAGCTAATGTTTGTATTCTCATCAATCAATTTTACATTACCTGCAACCAAAAATTGTGTGGCATCTTTATCATCTTTAGTCGAAACAGAATAGTTGACCGTATTTTGCGCGATATCTCCATTAAGGTCAATTTTCTTTAACTGAAAACTTTCACTTTTCAAACCACCAATATTCAACTTGTAATTTAGCGCATCAGCAGTATTGTCAATATGTAGATTTCCTGCATCAATCACATTTTTCCCATAAGTTAAATTTGGAATTTCGGCATCAACAACAATTTTTTTATCATCTGCATTATAATTTGCATTTAAAACAATGGTTTCGAAACTACTCAAATCTGGTAGAAACTTTCGGATTAAATCATCATCTTTTATTTTTGCATTCAATGTAAAATATTGATGCGGATCGATTTTAGCAGTTGTTTTTTTATCCTGAAAATTATAATATTCGTTCACAGTTTCGGCTAATGCACCAAAAATTTGTGTTAATTTAAATTTTCCATTTAATTCTGCATCTGCAATCTGAGAATTTAGTTTAATTTGATTAGAGTCTGTAGTAGAAACAGCGATTAAACTCATTTCTTGGACAGGGAAAATCTCTTTTGTATCCGAAATTGCAAAATCTTTTAGAAGTAAAGTTCCATTTAATTCATCTGGATTTAGATTATCAAAATTAGCGTTAATAGCTCCTTTTACGATCATTGGAGTGGCGTAAAAACCTAATTTATTGATGTCAATTTTAGTGATTTCTCCATTAAGTTTTACATCTGTCAACTCCTTTTTGTAGACACCAGAAGCTATTAAATTTAAGTTAGCATTTGGATCATCAGAATTTAAATGAGCAGAAAAAGCTCCATTATTTATTTTTCCGTCTAAAGCAACATTTTTATAGTTGTATTTATTGTAAGTTGCAGAAGTTATAGTTCCATCAAAGGTTGTATTCATCTTTTCTGGATTGAAACTTTCTCCTTTTGCATTGATTTTCGCCGTAATTTTTCCTAAATCTTTGTTGCTAATTAATGTACCAACATCTAAGTTTTTTAAATCAGCTTTTATCGAATATTTTTCAGCATCTTTTTTGCGCATGTCTATATTCGCATCAAGATTTGCATCTCCGAGTGTAGAAGTTAAATTAAGTTGAGTATTAACAACTGTTGTAGAACCTTTCGCTTTACCATTAACAGACAGTTTTGAAGGAATTCTAATAGTACTTGGAATTGTATTCTTAGGAACAAGACTATAAATCGTTTTAGAAGAGGTAGAGAAATTTTTGATAGTTAAATCGTAATACAATCTATCCGGATTCATCGCATTTTTAACACGTCCAGAAGCCGAAAGTTGTAAATCATCTAATCCAGAAACGTTTAAATGATTAATCGCCAAATCATTTACTTTTCCACTAATTTGCGTATCAACATTAAGCGTTCCGTTTGGATATTTATCAAATGGCGATGTGTTTCGAAGTGTCGGAACCAACATCAAAATATCTGCAAAACCAATTTTTGACTGTCGAATAGTTGCATTAACAATTACATTTTCGGGATGATTGGTTAATTGACTCATGGACTGGTAAGACAAATTAATTTGATCGCGAAGTAAAGTTCGTGACGTTTGTAAGTGTAAGTTTTTAAGATAAGCTTGTCTTTCTCCATAGGAAAAATCAGTGTTCAAACGCTGAATATTCAAACCTCTTGCTTCCTTTATTTCTCCTTTTTTGATAGAACCAGTAAACGAATTATTTGCCATTTTGAAATTTTCTACATCAACGTTCAATTTTGAAAATCGAAGATGATTGTAATCCATTCCTTGCTTTGTTGGAGCCACGGCAGTATTATTATAATTAACTTTTACTTGATCTAAAAGCAATTTTTTTAACTCCAAATTCATTGGAGCAGAAGATGTATTAGCTTTAGAGCTTGAATTAGTTGAAGCTAAATGCAGATTAGCATTTATATTTCCGCCTTTCAAAATGATGTGGTCAATATCGTAAATCGCTTTGTCAAGATCTATTTTATTGATTTTAGATTTCAAATCTTTTAAATCAATTTTTGCAGTAGTTCTTGAAGATTGATCATTATAATCAACTTTTATATTGCTAAGATTTATTTTATTCAAATCTAATAACAAAGCAGGATTAGATGAGGTTGGAGCAGAGTTGTTTGTTTTTTTCTGAATAGCTTTTTGATTGAAAACAAGGTCTAAACCATCCAGATTTATATCACCAATTTGGTAATTATTCTGTTCAAGATCAAGTTTATGAATAATCGTATTAAAATCATTTAACTTAACTTTTGCATACATTTTTGCATTATCATTACCATATTCTACATTAATATCGTTCAGATTTATTTTGTTTAAAGCGAATTGTAGGGGAGAAGTTGTTGTTTTATCAACTTGGTCAGTTGATTGTTCTTTTATATCTTGAAGTAATTTTTGGTTAAATTTTAGGTTTAAACCATTCAGTTTTATATCACCAACATCGTACGATTTCTTCTCTAAATCAATTTTTTTGATTGTTGTTTTAAATTCTTTAAAGTTTAGTTTTGCAAAAAGTTGTGTATTATCGTCACCATAATCAATGTCAAAATTTGTTAATTGAATGCCTTTCAAATCAATTTTCATTGGTTGTTTTTGGTTCAAAGAATCCACTTTTTCCTCCACCTTTTTTGCAACTTCTTTTACTAAATCTTGCTTCAATTTTAATTTTAAACCATCAAGAACTATATCGCCAATAGCATAATTATTTTTGTCTAAATCAAATGTTTTTACACGAGTATCAAATTGATTTAAAGCTATTTTTATATTGTTTCCGGCTTGTTTATCGACAAAAGAAACATTAATATCTTTTAGTTTTATTTTGTCTAAAGAGATAATGAATGGTTTTGTATCTTTTTCCTCTTCTTTATCCGTAGTTGCAAAAGCATTTGTGATGTAATCAAAATTAAATGTTCCGTCTTGATTGCGAACTACATTTGCTCGTACGCCATCTAAATTAATCGAATTGATATCTGCTTTACTTTTTAATAATTGCCAAATATCAAGACCAACATCTACATTTTTTACATACAATAAGGTGTCAACATCTTGCCCTTGTAGATACAAATTTTTGATTTCTAAATTACTCGGAAAATCTACATAAACTTTTTCTAAAGTAACTTTAGTCTGTATTTTATCTTCGAGATAAGTAATTAAATGACCTTTTACAAAATTTTGAACGGCTGGAATTCTTAAACTAAAAATCGCAATTACCAATAAAATGATGATTGTTATTAAAGTGATGGAAAAGTATTTTAGTGTTTTTTTTAGGTTGATTTTCAAAAGATTAACTTTTAGATTAGGTTTTTTTTAGTTTTGATTAATATTTAGCCATCAAGGAATATACCAATTCAAAAATATACCTATGATTGATAAAATATTAACTTCTACTTTCACGAGCTAAAATAACTCAATTATAGCACAAAAAAAATCTCGAAATTATAAAATTTCGAGATTTTTAATATTAAGATTTGTTTTTTTAGATGTGAATTGCATGTCCATATGCGTCTTCTACAGCTTCCATAATAGCTTCTGCCATAGTTGGATGTGCGTGTACCGACTTCATAATTTCGTGTGCTGTCGTTTCTAATTTACGTGCAACAACTGCTTCTGCAATCATTTCAGTTACTCCATCACCAATCATGTGACATCCTAACCATTCGCCATATTTTGCATCAAAAACAACTTTTACAAAACCATCAGCAGCTCCATTTGCAACAGCTTTACCGTTTGCAGAGAATGGGAATTTACCAACTTTTACTTCGTAACCAGCTTCTTTTGCTTTTGCTTCTGTTAATCCAACCGATGCAATTTCTGGTGAACAATATGTACAACCTGGGATATTTCCGTAGTCGATTGGTTCTACTTTTTCACCAGCAATGTGTTCAACACATAAAATTCCTTGTGCTGATGCTAAGTGTGCTAAATCTGCACCTTTTACAACATCACCAATTGCATAATATCCTTTTACAGATGTTTCGCAGAAATCATTGATGACAATTTTACCTCTTTCTGTTGCAATACCAACTTCTTCAAGTCCGATATTTTCTGTATTTGGAACAACACCAACAGCAGATAAAACAACTTCAGCTTCGATGATTTCTTCACCTTTCGCAGTTTTGATTGTTGCTTTTACTAAATCACCAGTTGTATCAACTCCTGTAACTTCAGCATTTGTTAAAATGTTGATTCCAGATTTTTTAAGCGATAATTGTAATTGTTTTGAGATATCTTCGTCTTCAACATTTACAATTCGTGGTAAAAACTCTACAATTGTAACCTCAGTTCCTAATGTATTGTAGAAATGAGCAAACTCAACTCCAATTGCACCAGAACCAACAACAATCATAGATTTTGGTTGTTTTTCCATTGCTAAAGCTCCACGGTAACCAATTACTTTTTTACCATCTTGTGGTAAAGCAGGTAATTCGCGAGAGCGAGCTCCAGTTGCAATAATTATATTTTCTGAAGATAATTCGCTAACAGAACCGTCTGCCGCTGTAACTTTTACTTTTTTGCCTGGTAAAACTTTCGCTTCACCTTGAATAACTTCAATTTTGTTCTTTTTCATTAAGAATTGAACACCTTTACTCATACGATCTGCAACGCCTCTACTACGAGAAACTACGTTTCCAAATTCGAATGAAATATCTGAAGGTAAGTTAATTCCGAAATCTTCTGCATGATTTAAGTATTTAAAAACTTGTGCAGATTTTAATAATGCTTTTGTAGGTATACATCCCCAGTTAAGGCAGATTCCTCCTAATTCAGCTTTTTCTACGATTGCTACTTTTTTACCTAATTGTGCTGCTCTAATCGCTGCAACGTATCCACCAGGACCACTTCCAATAACTATAATGTCGTAACTCATTTTTTCCATAATTTGATTGCTAATTTAATAATTATAACCCGAAAAAAAAGGAATTCTTCAAAATACATTAAAATTTCTTACTTTTGTAATGTGAAAATATTCTTTGAAAATTACGCAGATGGCCTTTGTGTCGAAACGGAATTACCTTTAGAAGGTAGTTTACAGCAAGCTATCGAGATTTTTCATAATTTGCCAGATTATGACGGGAGTTATATTGGTTTTGTAAATCGCGATGGAAATACTGTTCAAATATCAAAGTACGATCGTTTTTTATTCTTAGTTGAGATTCCTATTTATGATGAACAAGGAGCATATTCAACATTGTTTAATTATTTTCAGGTAAAAAATTTGATCGAAAACCTATACAAAGGATTTGATCCATATAATATAAACGGATTAAAATTTGAACACTATTTAAAAGTAAAAGCAACGAAATAATCGTTGCTTTTACTTTTTTATCTTTAACGTAAGTAAATTCTAATCACTTAATCATACGATTTGAGCGTTTATTGTTTCTATAAACGGCCAAAATTATCATTTTAGTCAATTATCTTTTATCTTCCATCAAAAAACAGATTTATTCAATTCATTTATATTATTTTACAGTAATATTTTTCATTTCTTTTTTTACTTTATAGCGTAACATGATAGATATTAGAGAGATAATAGTTAGAGAGAAGCTAATGTTTAAGATAAAATCTGCATTGTCCACTTTCAAAACCTTTAAAAATGCTGAGGCAGATAGTAAAACACAGCATACGATGAAAAAGTTTATTGAGTTTTTGTAAATCAGTTTATTCATTATTTGTTAAATTTTGGTTAAATAAAAGTAAATAAAAAATCAAATAAACCAAACTTTTTTTCAGAAATCTAATGTTAAGTTTTTCGGATTGTTTTGCCTTTCGATTATTGTAAATGATACTTAATTTTAGTAGTTTTTGATTAAATTAGTATCAAGATTTAGAAAATGGACTTGTTTAACGATTTATATAACGAAGAAGAAAACTTATTACCAAAAGATGGAATTGTTAATTATTTTGGTCAAATAATGAGTGATGAAGAAGCGTATTCTTATTATAAAAAACTGTTATATGAAATAGAGTGGAAGAATGATCAGGCAATTATTTTTGGTAAATTAATCGAAACAAAACGTAAAATTGCTTGGTACGGCGATCTACCATTTGCTTATACTTATTCTAAAATTACCAAAACAGCTTTACCGTGGAGCGAAACATTGTTACAACTAAAAAACTTGGCAGAAGTTAAA